>Ga0334722_10000477_pt1 | contig 59314 bp, 49 predicted proteins | sample C3_bottom_MG_FD_207210 | JGI IMG/M metagenome (GOLD analysis project Ga0334722, IMG submission 207210) | Sediment microbial communities from Yellowstone Lake, YNP, Wyoming, USA - C3_bottom | ecosystem: Environmental > Aquatic > Freshwater > Lake > Sediment | place: USA: Wyoming | collected... | reverse complement strand
ACACTGAGTAATTTAGAGTTTGTACAGGAAACACTTAAAAATGCCGCACTTGAAGCAAAGGCGACCATTGTTGAAGTCGCTTTTCACGAGTTCAGCCCCTTTGGCATCAGCGGGATGGTGGTCATCGCCGAGTCCCATCTTGCCATCCACACGTGGCCGGAATACGGCTACGCCGCAGTAGACGTCTTCACCTGTGGAGACCTGATCGATCCCCGGGTCGCCGCAAAATACCTCATCGAAAAGTTCCAGTCCCAGAACCCCTCCATCGTCGAGATGAAGCGGGGCATTTTAGGCCACGGAAAGCTTCCCCACAAGCCGATCGAACAGGGAGAACCGGTTCAGCATGATAGAGCCCAAGAGCTACAAGTGGTTCATTGAGTATACGAGCCCCGAGGAGGGGCATATTCACGGCATCCGCATGATCCATTATGCCAGTCAGACCAAGTATCAGCGGATGGAGATCATGGACAGCGGGAGCTACGGCCGGTGCCTCGTGCTGGACGGCAAGATGCAGTCCACTCACACCGATGAATTCATCTATCACGAGGCGCTGGTTCACCCCGCCATGCTGACCCACCCGGACCCGAAGCGCGTGTTCATAGTCGGCGGCGGCGAAGGCGCCACACTCCGGGAAGTGCTCAGGCATAAGAGTGTCCAGTACTGCATGATGGTGGATATCGACCAGGAAGTGGTTGAAAAATCAAAGGAGCTCCTGCCTGAATGGCATCAGGGGGCCTTTGACGATCCCCGGACGGACCTGAGGTTCATGGACGCGCGAAAGTATCTCGAAGAAACCACCGACTCCTACGACGTGATTATCATCGATATTTCGGAGCCCGTGGAAGAGGGGCCGGCCTACCTCCTGTTCACCCGCGAGTTCTACGAGATAGTGAAGGAACGGTTGAGCCCCGGCGGTGTCATTGCCCTCCAGGCGGGCACCACGGCCCTGCACCAGCTCCTGAACTTCACCGCCGTGGACAAGACGCTGAATGCCGTTTTCCCCGTGGTGGCGCCGTTCAATGTCACCATTCCGTCCTTCGGGCTTCCCTGGGGCTTCACCCTGGCTTCCAAGGGGCTCGACCCCCGGAAGTTCGCGCCGAAGGACCTGGATGCCATGATCGCCAAGCGGATCAAGGGAACTCTCCGGTATTACGACGGGATTACGAACCAGGGCATGTATATGCTTCCCAAACACATCCGCAAGGCCCTGGCGGAAGAGACGAAGATTATTGAAGATAATGCGCCGCTCTTCACGTACCACTAAAAAGCCATGAACCCTCCTCCTTCACGATCCGAGGATGAGCAATTCCGCACCCCGCTGTTCGACGCAATGGTCAGTCTTGCGGAGAGCCGCAAGGTCTCTTTCCACACCCCGGGACACAAGAGCGGCAAAGGCATATCGACCCGATTCCGGAAATTCGTGGGTCCGCGCATCTTTTCCATCGACCTCACCACCCTCGACGAAGTGGACTCCCTCCAGAACCCGACAGGAGTGATAAAAGAAGCCCAGGAACTTGCCGCCAAATCGTGCGGCGCGGACCGCTCCTATTTTCTGGTGAACGGCACGACCGTGGGGAACCACGCCATGATAGCGTCCACGACCGGGCCCGGCGACAAGGTCCTGATCGCCAGGAATTGCCACCGGTCGGTGCTGACCGGCCTGATCATGAGCGGGGCCCAGCCCGTATTCTTTCAGCCCGCATTTGACCGCGACCTAAAGCTGACCCTGAACGTAACCTTCGACACGGTTCAGACCGCCATAGACGCCAACCCTGGCTCCCGGGCGCTGCTGATCACGAGTCCGAACTATTACGGGCTCTGCGCCGACATAGAACGGATCATTGCCTACGCTCATGAAAAGGGCCTTCTGGTGTTCGTGGACGAAGCTCACGGCCCGCACCTCAAGTTCAACCCCAGGCTGCCCAAATGCGCCCTTGAAGCGGGCGCGGACATGTGCGTCCAGTCAACCCACAAAATCGTCGGAGGAATGACCCAGGCCTCCATGCTCCACGCAAATGCCGCCAGGGTCAACGTTGACGACGTGACCAATACGTTAAAGCTCCTCCAGACCACGAGCCCGTCCTACATCCTTATGGCGTCCCTGGACCTGGCACGCATGCAGATGGCCACGGAAGGCAAAAAACTGCTTACCCGGACCATCAAGCTCGCCGAGGAGGCCCGCGCCAGGATCAACAAGATCCCCGGCATAGCTTGTTTTACCAAGGACCGGGCGAAGCAGTCCGGCATGGCGGATATGGACGTGACCAAGATGACCATTACCGTTTCTGACCTGGGTCTCTCGGGTTACCATGTGTCCCAGCAACTGAACCTCCGGTTCGGCATCCAGGTCGAGATGGCCGACCCCTTCCATATACTCGTGATCGTCTCGATCGGTGACCGCCAGGACGACCTGGACCGTCTTGTGGAAGCGCTTACCGTTATCTCCGCGGAGACCGGTCTCCAGGGGGCCCTCCTGCCGCTCGATAAGGTACATCCGCCGTCACTCACCAGCAAGTTCATCATGACCCCGCGCGAGGCCTTCTATTCGGACAGCGAGCTGGTTGACGTGGTCCGCTCAGCGGGCAGGGTTTCGACCGAGATCGTGACCGTCTATCCCCCGGGCATCCCCCTCCTGGTCCCGGGAGAAGAGATCTCCCAGGTTGCCATCGACTACCTCCGGAACATGGCCGGCCTCGGCGCCATCATCGACGGACTGAACGAGAACAATTCGCTCGTGCGCGTGGCAAAGGCGTAAAGCGTCATCAGGGAATATAATTATTCCTCGCCTCTCAAAACGGTTTTCCCCGCCAGGAACACATCATCCTGAAAACGGCAGCTGGCCACATAAGACACAAAATTCACACAAGAAAAACAAGTCATCATCAAAAATATAATCACCTGCCTGGTGAATCGCTTTTAAAAATAACTGTTTGATCTTTTTTGTGTTTTATGTGCTTTTTGTGGCTGCACTGCTCTTTTTAGGATCATTGGTCTTGCATTTTTAGAAAATTTCTTATATTGTAAAAATATCCGAAGAGGCCCTTAATAACGCAGCTGCCCTGATTATGTGTTCGGGCATATTCCCCTCCCCGAGGTGACTATGAAAAAAGTACTGATTGCGAGTGATATCCACGCCTTGCTGAAACAGGACGGCGCTTTTTTGAACCGGACGGACATTCAGGTGTTCGTCGCCGCAACCAACGATGATATTCTGAAAATTCACCGCGAGGAGCGGATGGACCTCATCATTACCAGGCTCGACATGCCCGGCCTGGAAGGCGAGCGGCTCTATCAGCAGCTCCGGGAGGATGCCGCGCTTCGCTCGGTCTCGCTGATCATGACCTGCGCGAACACTCCCGAAGAGATCAGAAAAAGCTCGCGGATCAGGTCGAACGCGGTCCTGCTGCAGCCGCTCCATCCCGTCCTGCTCATGGCGAAAGCGCAGCAGCTCCTCGATATCGCCGCCCGGCAGACGTTCCGTGTGCTCCTGAGCGCCAATATCGACGGCCACTCCTGGGAAGGCTCGTTCTATTGCCGCACCCGGAACATCAGCACTACGGGAATGCTGATCGAGACCAACAGGCGTCTTGCGGATGAGTCCCGCCTGTCCTGCCAGTTCTATCTCCCCCAGTCAAAAAGGATACAGGCGTCCGGCAAAATCGTCAGGATCATTGAACAGTCCCCCGGAAATGAAGAGTACCATTACGGATTCATGTTTACGGACATCTCCGCCGAGGCCAGGCAGGCGCTTGCCGATTTTGTCGAGCGGGCCGCGCGCAGATAGCCGCATGGTCGGAGAAGGAGGCTTGTTGCATGGAGGAAAGAGAAATCGACCGATGCCGTCCGCGGCTCCCTGACGGGCTCGAACGAATATATCAGGAAGAGTCTTTTCACGCCTCCCTGAAACAGCTCCGGATCAACATCCTGGTTGCCGGACTGATCTATGCGCTTTTCGGCATTCTGGATGCCGTTGTCACCCCGGAAATAAAATACGAGGCCTGGTTCATCCGGTTCGCCATCGTCATTCCCGCCGCTATTTTTGTGTTCTTCTTCTCTTTTTCCCGTCATTTCAAAAAATATCAGCAGCCGGTCGTCTTTTCCCTCGTTCTGGTGGGCGGCGCCGGCATCGTCGCCCTTATCGTCATCGCGGGCAAGTCCCCGTCTTATTTTCATTTTGCGGGGCTCCTTCTCGTCTTCATGGGCGCCTATACATCCTTCAAGCTGAATTTTATATCCGCGACGCTCGCGGGCTGGGCCATTATCGGCCTGTACGAAATTTCGGCGCTCGGGATAAGCCATACGCCGCTTCCTGTCTTCCTGACCGACAACTTTTTTTATATCGCGGCAAACCTGATGGGAATGTTCTCAAACTATCAGCGTGAACTCTATTTGCGGAAGGAGTTCGTGCAGAACCGGCGCATAAAGGAAATAGAGCAACTCCGGCATGCCGAGGAAAAGGACCGTTTGCGTGAGGCGGTGGACAAAGCCGTACAATCCCACAAAGAGAGCGAGGCCAGGTTCCGGATTCTGGCGGAAACGACAACAGCCTCGATAGTCATCCACCGGGGCGGCAGGTTTCTGTACACCAATTCCGCGGTACAGCTGGTGACCGGATATACATGGAGCGAACTCCTCCAGATGGAGTTCTGGGAGCTCGCTCACCCCGGGTATCGGGAAATGGTGCGGGAGCGGGGCCGGGCGCGAATGTCCGGAAATCAGGCCCCGCAGGAATACGAGTTCAAAATCGTGACAAAGCGCGGGGAAAAGAGATGGGTCACGACCACCGCCGGAATCATCGACTATGAAGGTTCGCCCGCGATCATTGCGACGCTCTTCGACATCACGGACCGCAAGCGCGCTGAAGAGGAAAAAGTGAAGCTCTACGAGGAGCGGATCAGGGAAGAAGAGCGGCACCTCAAGGAGAAGGAGAGCATCCTGATGGAGCTTCACGATGGAATCGGAGGCATCACCACCAATATAGGCATCCTCTCGGAGGTGGCGCAGAAGTCAGGCGATCTCGCCGCTGTCAGGGGCAAACTTGCCACTATCTCGTGGCTGGCACGCGAAGGGGTTTCCGAAATCCGGGGTTTTATGCGGAGCCTCGACTCCAGTCAGTTGAGCTGGCACACCCTGGCGGCGGAGGTAAGAAACCAGGGGACGACGAGTCTGGAACCGCACAACATCGCCTTTAGTATCGAGACGTCGATCGACGAGGCCGCTCCCGGGCAGCCCGGCAGCCTGCTCTGCGTCAATCTGTACAAAATATACAAAGAAGCGCTCACGAACATCATTAAACACGCAAAAGCGACCTCGGTCATGGTCACGCTGTCCATCGGCAGGGATGCGCTGCAGCTCACGGTCCAGGACAACGGCATCAGCTGCGGTCCCGCCGACCCCCCGGGCCGAGGATTGCCGAACATGCGGAAGCGCGCCGCGGAGCTGGGAGGCGCCATGACCCTGTCCTCCGTGCACGGCACCCGGCTGAGCCTGGCGCTCCCCATAACATTTCACCACGCCCTGCCGCGCACGGGCGTGTAACGCCATCTCCCGCAGGCTCCGTCACATCGCCGGATTAGATATACTGCCTGATCCGCTTCATAAAATCATCGATATCCACAAAACGGATCGTCTGCAACCCCTCGCCCCGGGCCCTTTTGATGTGATTGATATTGTCGTCAACAAAGAGCGTTTCATCCGGCTTCACTCCGAGGGCCGCGCACACATCCCTGAATACCGAGGCGTCACGTTTGCTCTTATGGATCTTGAACGAGTTGAAGACCCTGTCAAAGTGTCCCTGCAGGGAGGTTTCGCGGTCCAGTTCATCGAGCCAGTTTGTCTGGTCGCTCAGCATCGCGACTATGATCCCTTTTGAGCTCAAACGATCCACCATGGCGACCATGTCAGGCCGGAGAATAAACCGTTTCAGGAGCTCTTCACGGAGTTCTGCATCATCTGCCGGTATGCCGGTCCTGTCTCTGACCGCGTTCCAGAAAGCGGCTTCATCCGCCCGTCCCGTCAGGTAACCGGTCTCATAGATAAGCTTCTCGACGGTTTTGAAGAATAGTTCAGGGTCTTTCCCGTACTTCTCCGCGAGCGTCAGAAGACCTTTATGAAACCCTTCTTCAGCCAACACGCCGCCGAAATCAAAGAGGACTGCCCTTGTAATCGTCATGATTCGCCTATATTACTCCCGAAACGACATCTTGAGTTCATACATCCCGCTTTCAGCGCGTTTTTCAATGATGAACCCGGTCTTCTCAAACAACTGGAGCATCTGCCGGTTCTCCATCAGCACCGCCGCTGTAAAACCGTGGAGGCCGCTTTTTCTGGCCAGATAGGTCACGTATGAGAGCAGCGACGCGCCGATTCCCTTTCCCTGGTGATCGTCGCGCACAAGGAAGGCAACCTCGGCGGTGTGCGTATTCTCGTCGATGATATACTGCGCCATGCCCGCGATCAGCTCCTTCTCCTCCTGCCGCACCACGGCGAGGATCACCATTTCTTTCGTGTAATCGATCACCACGAAGGGCTGCAGGCGGTCATGGTGCATGTCGGTCCTGAGGGAGATGAACCTCCGGTACAGGGAATCGTTCGACAGGGCATAGAAAAGGTCCTTCAGCAACGGCTCATCGGACAGTTTCACGGGACGAAGCAGGAGGTCCAGGCCCGTACGTGTTGTTTTAAACGCTTCAAGCTCTTCCGGATATTCACCCCGCACTCCGGGAATATAGGCCTGGTCCGCATAGATGAGGTTCCGCTTCTTGGCTTCTTCGATAAGCCATTCGCGGAATTTCGGATGAGCGATAGCGATAAGGTCCATGGCCCGCTCCCGGATATTCTTGCCGTGGAGATAGGCGATGCCGTATTCGGTCACCACGTAGTGTATGTCCCCTCGGGAAAGAGTCACGCCCGCGCCCTCCTTGAGAAAAGGGACGATGCGCGAGACCTTCTCGTTCTCCGCAGTGGATTGGAGCGCCAGTATGGTCTTGCCGCCCTGCGAAAGGATCGCTCCCCGCATGAAGTCCGCCTGGCCGCCGATACCGCTGTAGAACATCTTGCCGATGGACTCGGCCGTGGCCTGGCCCGAGAGGTCGATCTCGAGCGCGCTGTTGATGGCGGTCATGTTCTTCTGGCGCGCGAGGACCGTCGGATTATTGGTATAGTCCACCGGCCGGAATTCGATCGCGGGGTTGTCGTGCAGGAAATCATATGTGTCCTGTTTCCCCATGCAGAAGGCGGCCACGGTCTTGCCGCGGTTCAGCTCTTTAAGCGTATTATCTATGACGCGCTGCCTCATCAGCTCCACGATGCCGTCGGTCAAAAGCTCGGTGTGCACGCCGAGGTGTTCCTTGTTCTTGAGATGAGCGAGGATCGCGTTCGGGATGCTTCCGTAGCCCACCTGAATCGTGTCGCCGTCCTGCACGATGCGCGCGACGTAAGTCCCGACCTTCTGGGAGATCTCGTCGGACACCGTGTCCTCATACTCGAGGAGCGGTTCATCGCACGGGACGATGAAGTCCACGTCCTTGATGTTGATGAAGGTTTCTCCCAGCACGCGCGGCATGCGGCTGTTCACCTGGGCGATGACGATAGCCGCGTTTTCGGCCGCGGCTTTTACGATGTCCACGCTGATGCCGAGGCTCATGAACCCGTGCTCGTCCGGGAGCGACGTCTGGATCAGGGCCACGTCCACGGGCACGAGCTTTCTCTGGAACAGGCCGGGAACCTGGGACAGGAACACCGGCGTATAGTCCGCGAGACCCTGGTTCACGGCGTCGCGGGTATTGTTGCCGATGAAGAAGGAGTTGGTCCGGAAGTTGTCCTTGAACTTAGCGTCGGCATAGGGCGTCACGCCCAGGGTCCAGACCTGGAGCACCTCCGCGTCGAAAAAGGCCTTGGGGTGGGAACTGACGTAGTTGATGAGCGCCTTGACGAGGCACTGCGGCTCGCCGCAGCCCGTGCCTATGAAGATCCGGTTCCCCGGGTGGATCGTGTTGAAGATCCGCTCCTCGGTCGGGAATTTCTCCGGGTAGAGCGCCCGTATGCCTTCTATTTTTTTGTTCAGGTCTGCCATGGCGACATCAGCTCCTCAAAACATACTAATGAAGTATAGCAGAATTAAACGCTTGATTTGCATTTCATATTGGCCTATATTTAGATCAGTATATATGCCTGAATAAGGAGCTTTCACATGAAGACCATTTCCATTAAAAATGATATTGTACCTATCGCCGAATTCAAAACAACCCTCTCCAAATGGTTCAAAAACCTCCAGGGCTCGGGGCATCCCGTGATTATTACGCAGAATGGCAAGCCCGCGGGGGTTCTCCTGTCACCAGACGACTACGACGAATTGGTATACAGAAAATCATTTCTTGATTCCGTCGGCAAAGGAATATCGGATGCAGAAAGCGGGAGAACCCACACTACGAAAGAGCTCAGGGCGGCATTAGCTTCACGAAGAGCTAAAACCAGGGAATAATTCCGCATGAAAATACTTTGGGCTCGTGAAGCCCTCCATCGGTTGACAGAAATCGAGGAGTTCATTGCAAAGAACAATGCGGAGCGAGCAATAAAATTCGTCGACGAGCTCATATCGCATGCGGAGTCTTTACTGCCCGGTGAACCTCGTATCGGAAGAATGGTTCCCGAGATTTCCAATCCCGCCATACGGGAATTGCTGTTTAAGAAATATCTAATTGTCTACCGGGTGAATAAAAAAAACGTGGAAATCCTGACCGTGTTTGAGGGACACCGCTTGCTGCGAATTGATGAAATAGGCCCCACCATTTCCCCCGTGCGCTGACCTGAGCTCGCCGCTGATCTCACGCTGAAATACCCCGCCGAAACATCTCAATGTGCTTGCATTCAGCCGTATTCTGTACTATTCTAATGGCAATTCAGGCGGAATAAAATTTCTAATCGGATTACCACGCCTATCTCAGCAGGGAATACAAGCTCGATCATTTTAATGAAGTTGAAAACAAGATCGCGCAGAACGCCGCCAAGTTTCCGGTTTATCCCGTTAGAGATTGAACGAATTATGGAGATATGCGTAATTGAGCCTAATCATGAATGCCAATTGGCAAATTGTAATTATCTCTAACGGGGTGAACAAGGCGAAGGGCTCGGCGAAGAAATATACGGCGCTGGATTGAGAGCAACAGTTTTGGTATCAGGATTTTAAGCTTCCCGTGGTTAAAAGGAGAGCTTTCATGAAAAAAGAGATTATTATATCGCTGAGCAAAACATTCGAAGAATCGGCCTATGAACAGGATGGCGTCGAATACTGGCTTGCACGCGATCTTCAGGTTCTGTTGGATTACAGCGAATGGCGCAACTTCGCACTGGTTATCGACAAGGCGAAAATCTCCTGTAAAAATGCGGGTCAGAATGTTGCCGACCATTTTGTTGACATCAACAAAATGGTCGGGCTTGGATCAGGGGCGCAAAGAGAAATCGATGATATAATGCTGACTCGTTACGCCTCTTATCTGATAGCCCAGAATGGTGATCCCCGTAAAGAGCGGATAGCCTTTGCTCAAAGCTACTTCGCGCTTCAGACGCGCAAGCAGGAACTTCTGGAGGAGCGAATTGCGCTTACCGAACGTCTGCAGGCGAGGGAAAAGCTGGTTGCGACCGAGACCGAACTGTCCAAAATCATTTATGACCGGGGCGTTGATGGTCAGGGCTTTGGAAGAATACGGAGCAAGGGTGATCAGGCGCTTTTCGGCGGCCATACGACGATGCAGATGAAAAAGAAGATGGGTATTCCCGACAACAGGCCGCTTGCCGATTTCCTGCCGACCATCACCATAAAGGCAAAGGACCTGGCTACCGAAATCACTAATTTCAATGTAACCAAAAAAGACCTCCACGGCGAAAGCGGCATTACATCCGAGCATGTTAAGAATAACACCGATGTGCGGAACCTGTTGGCCAAGAGCGGCATAGAGCCCGAAAGCCTGCCGCCGGAAGAAGACATTAAGAAACTTGAACGTCGCGTAAAGGCGCATGATAAAAAGCTCGTCAACGGCGTTCAAAAGCTCAAGAGCATTGACTGTGGCGAGGAGCATTAGCAATCAAAGTTGAAGCGGGGCATCTATGTCGCCACAACTAAGGAGATCAAGTGTCTCGACTTACTGACCTCATTGCGCAGGCCAAGGCCAAGGACCCTCAAATGGGGGCAGACTTGGAGCGCGAGTACAAGGTGCTGTCCTCGCGTCTGTCTTTTGGCCTGAATTTCGAGCGCCACCGCCCGGAGGCCGTGGAACTACCGCAGCGACCCATCAGCAAGGGCGACAAGGTGCGCGTGCTGCCGGAGCGTGGTTCGACGAAGAAAGGCGACCTGCGGCTTTGGCAGGTGAAGAACATCAGCAAAAAGGGCGGGCACAAGGTTGCCGACTTGGAACTGCTTGGCGCGGCAGAGGCGCAAACGCAGACCGTGGCACTGGATGATTTGGTGGTCGTTGCCGAGTTCCGCGACATAATCTATCCGGGCTTGGTCAGCACCGGCAAGGTGCAGCGTGGCGGTGACAAACCATTTCACACGGTCATAAAAACCGATAGGGTCGCGTCTTGAACGTTGCTGTTAACAGAGCGCAGACAGAAGAATGTTATAAGAATGCTGCGAGTATTGAACTTATGACCAACACACTTTTCACAATCGGCCATTCAAACCGATCAATCGAAGATTTAATTATCCTTCTCAAGCAGCTCGAGATAACTGCGCTTTGCGATGTTCGATCTGCACCCTATAGCAGCCGTAATCCTCAGTACAACCGCGAGATATTCAAACAGTCCCTAAAACTTCATAATATCGAGTATGTATTCCTTGGCGAGGAACTTGGAGCGAGGCCAAAAGACCTGACATGCTATGTCGAGGGAAAGGCAATCTATGAAAAGATTGCTGCTACGACGTTATTTAAAAAAGGACTGGAACGCATTAAGCTAGGAATGAGGAAAGGTTACACTCTCGCCCTTATGTGTGCAGAGAAAGACCCGGTGACGTGTCATCGAACGATACTAATTTGTAGAAATCTGCGCGGACAGGACGTTGATATCCAGCACATCATCGATCATAAAACCATAGAGACGCAAGCAGATCTTGAGAAGCGTTTGATTGCACTATTGAAACTTTATCCCGATATGTTCAGGGACGCGGATCCGAATGCGCTCATCGAACGCGCGTATGACGCGCAGGGCGAACGGGAACCGGATGACATAGCAGTGGACACGGTGAAAGAATAACATGAACGCTATTAAGATACCAACAACCTTATTGCCACGGCCTCCTCTACCAGCGCTACAACCTGTTTGATGACGAATACGCCATGGAGGAAGGGAGTAACAGTTTAGCCCTTTCCTCGCAGCAACTTCTTGGGGCCAGGTCTATATTGTTGCACTTTGTATAGACGAGGAAAAAATATAGATTATTGAGGGGAAAAAGGGACCGTGCAGTGAGTATCTTGAACACAAGCCACGACCAGTTGCAGCAATGGCTCAGCGAACCAGAGGGCGCGAACCGATGGCACGCAATTCTATAGCTCACATTCGGAATTGTGAGCTATAGAAACCTCAAAGACTCTTTACGAATTCTTAATATAACAGCAACTTATATGGCTCGAAATTCGCAATATACGTAGTTGCTTCGTACTACATAGATTTAACAAAGAATGGGGGGGCGTAAAAGTCCCTTGGTTCGTTTTCAAAGTGCATTGCGGCGGCATGAATCTAAGGCCGGTTTCTTTGCATGCGGCATCGCATTGCTTTGTAAGATATGGAAGAAATATGCCGCCGACTTTTTATCCTTGACCCGTTGCCCTTTCTCCATTACACTTAAGTCACCATGCTCGCTTCTCTTTTCAATCCTGAATCGATCGCCGTCATCGGCGCATCGGCCGATGTAAAGAAGGTCGGGCACGCCGTCCTGCATAACCTGGTGAGATTCAAGTTCAAAGGCGGCCTCTACCCCGTCAACCCTTCAAGCGGAGAGATTCTCGGTCTTAAAACCTATTCAACGGTATCGGACATCAAACAGCCGGTTGACCTTGCAATCATCATCATTCCCGCGAAATTCGTTCCCGCCTCGCTCCGGGAGTGCGCCGAGGCGGGCATCAAGTCCGCCATCGTCATCAGCGCGGGTTTCAAGGAAGCGGGCGGGGAAGGAACTCTCCTCGAGGAGGAGCTGAAAAAAATCGGCAAGGAGAGGAGTATTCGCATCCTGGGTCCGAACTGTCTCGGACTGATCAATACCGCGAACGACATGAATGCAACCTTTGCCGCCGACATGCTGCCAAAGGGCTCGATAGGCTTTTTTTCCCAGTCCGGCGCCATGGGCATTGCCATCATGGACTGGGCAATCGGAAACGAGGTCGGCTTTTCCAAGTTCATCAGCCTCGGGAACAAAGCGGACCTTTCGGAGATAGACTTCATCGAGTACTTCATGGGCGATCCCGACACGAACCTCATCCTCGGCTACATCGAGGACGTGGTGGACGGTAAACGGTTCCTCGAGATCGCGGCGAAAGCCACCAGGATCAAGCCGGTCATCCTTCTCAAGTCCGGCGGCACCGAGGCCGGGGCCCGCGCGGCCTCATCCCACACCGGCGCTCTCGCAGGCTCCGACACGGCCTTCGATGCGGCCTTTCGGCAGACCGGCGTGATGCGGGCTCAGGGTGTGCAGGATCTCTTCGACACGGCCCTTGCTTTTTCCGAGGGCAAGCTGCCGGCTGGGAACGGTCTGCTCGTGATCACGAACGCCGGCGGACCCGGCATCATCGCCGCGGACACCGCGGAGCGGCTCGGCATCGAGCTGCCGCACATGACCAAAGAGAGCCTCACCGCCATGGCGCTGAAACTTCCGCCCAATGCTTCGATCTTCAACCCGATAGACGTTATCGGCGACGCTACCTCGGCGCGGTATACGGCTGTTCTCGAACAGGCTGCCAGGGACCCCAATGTGGACGCCATGCTCGTGATCCTTACGCCCCAGGCCATGACGGACATGGAAAAAACCGCAGAGGCCGTCATCACGACATCGAGGTCCACAGACAAGCCTATCATCACCTCTTTCATGGGCGAGAAGCGGGTCCGGGGGGCGATTGATACATTGAAAAACGCGCACATTCCGAACTTCTCCTACCCGGAGCTTGCTGTCAAGGCCTTCAAGAGATTGTCGGACCAGCGCGCATGGATGAACGTTCTGGAGGAAGAAGGCTCGGGCTGCTGGCACAACGTCGATGCTGCGCAGCAGTGCGTCGCGTCTATTCTCAAGTCAGGAACGTACCAGGCGGGCGAAGATGAGGCAATGGAGCTCCTTACCTGCTACGGATTCCAGTTTCCAAAACGGTCGCTTGCGAAAACCTCGCGCGACGCGGCAAAATTAGCCTCGAAGATAGGCTTCCCCGTTGTGATGAAAATATCGTCTCCGGACATTCTGCACAAGACCGACGTGGGCGGGGTGCGGGTGAATGTTAGAACGCCTAAGGAGGCGGAAGAGGCTTTCACGGAGATCACGTCCAACGCGCGCAGGATCGTGCGCGACGCCTTTATCAAGGGCGTAATGGTGTACGAGATGGTGAAGGACGGCAAGGAGGTCATCCTCGGCGTGACCTGCGACCGGACGTTCGGCCACATGATCATGTTCGGACTGGGCGGCATCTATGTGGAGGTTTTAAAGGACGTATCCTTCAGGATCGTGCCCGTCGGACGGAGGGACGCTTTGGCCATGGTGAACGAGATCAGGACCGCGGGGCTCCTCCGGGGCGCGCGCGGTGAGCGGCCCGCGGACCTCAATGCCATCGCGAGCGCCATCGTGAACCTATCGTGCCTTGTTTCGGACATCCCCGAGATTCAGGAGCTGGATGTCAACCCCCTGGTCGTGATGGAACAGGGCGCGACGGCGCTCGACGCGCGCATCATCTTCAGACGACCGGAGTAGCGCCGCGGGAAATGCGCGTGAAACGGGAAATAGCGGGTGAGGACGGCGGAAAGCCGGCAAAAAAGATTTCAGACAAACAGGGAGTATTATTATGATGAAGAAGATAGTACTGATCACAATCATCCTGCTCTCAATGAGCGACGGGGTCCACGCGCAGGGCGCTGCACGATATCTGATTTTTGAGGATATCGGCGATTACAAGCTGTCCCCGGGATTTGAATTGATGGGGAAACTTGTCGGGAGGGAGCCGGTCGCCATTCAGGAGGGGGATGAGGCGAGCGGGTATTATAAGGCCTGCGCGATCAAGTATTCCGAAAACGTGATCAGCCCTCCTCTTTCCGTTGAAGTGAGAATTTATCAGAACTCCCAATGGTTGCAGCATCAGCTGGAGGAGCGGTATCGTGACGCGGAAAATATGCATGCGACCCTGGATGCGAATATTCAGATCAGAATTATCAACGGAAACAATCTGTTTTTTTACGGCGTGGGAGGGGAAAATACCTATACGTGGATCAGCGGGAAAAACACTGTGGTGGATATTTTTTTCCCCGGTTATTCCAGTATGAAGCCCGAGCCGCTCGATGTGGTAAAAGCGTATCTCGCCAAATATCCTTCGACTATTATTTTGAAGGACGCTGAGCTCAAGAGCAAGGCGCACAATGACGCATGGATCAAGAGCGAGATGGAGCATCGGTTGTGGCTCGGCAACCGCTGGATGGGCCAGGTACAACTCGGCAGAGCCGACGGCCAGGAGGCTTTAATGGATATTGTCGAGCATATGATGTTTTTTCTAGACTATCGGGAAAAGTTTTTCGGCTCGCGCGAGCTCACGGAAAAAGAACTTCTTTTGAGCTATCGGAAGCAAGAAAACGGAGCGACGCTGATAAAGAACAAACTGGCGGAGTATGGAAACTGGCTGGAAGAGCACAAGGATGCGGAATTACGATACAATGCAGCGGTCCCCGCAGGAAATAAAAGTCCCGGCAAGTAAGGAGGTTGTATGATACCCCTGTTGATTGCATCGAACACCGGCTACTCCGGCAGAACCGTTCTGAGCCTCGGCCTTGCCATGAAGCTCATGGAGCAGGGCTACAAGGTAGGATATATCAAGCCCATAGGCAAGACCCCGGTGAAAAAAGAGGGGAATGTGTACGACGCCGACGCCCTGTTCATCAGGGAAACGCTGGAGTTCCCCGATCCGCCTGACGTGATCTCTCCTTTTGTCCGCACCTACGAAAACCAGACCCTGCTGTTCGACGGCAGAATCAAAGACGTGAAAAAGCGGGTTTTGGCCGCCTTCAGAACGCTTAAGAACAGGGACTTCGTGATCATAAGCGGGGCGGGCGATCTGTTTGAGGGTTCTCTCCTGGGAATAAATGCCCTCTCACTCCTGAACGATATGAAGGCGCACCTCGTGATGATAGAGCCGTGGCGCGGGGAGTCCTCGGCGGATTCCCTGTTCGGCGTCTCCCGGCTCCTGGGCGAACGGTTCCTCGGCGGGGTGATCAACCGGGTTCCCCTGAACGCGGTAGGACATATAAAGGAAACCGTGCGTCCGTTTCTGGAAAAGAAGGGCGTGAAAATCCTCGGCGTGTTCCCCAAGGACAAGTCGCTTGAATCCGTAAGCGTCCGCCAATTGAACGAGCTCTTGAACGGAAAAGTGCTTTGCTGTGAAGACCGGCTGGATGAATCCGTGGAGAACTTCTCCATCGGCGCCATGGACGTGGACAGCGCGCTCAGCTATTTCAGGAGGATATCGAACAAGGCGGTCATCACCGGCGCCCACCGCTCCGACATACAGCTCGCGGCCATGGAAACTTCGACCGCCTGCATTATCCTGACCGGCGGACTCCGGACGAACGACGTGGTCATCGGCAAAGCCCGGTCCAAAGGCATCCCGATCATCTCCGTGGTCGATGATACGTTCACCACCGTCGACAGGATCGAGAGAGGCATGGGTAAGACGAACATCCGCGACCGGAGAAAGGTGGCGAGGGTAAAAGAGTTGATGGACCTCGAGTTCGACTTGAAGCGGCTTTTGAAAATGGTGAAATAGAATCCGTGCGCAGGAGTAACTGCTCGGATATGAAACTATTTACCCACACGAAGGCACGAAGCACACGAAGGAAAACAGATGGTCAGGTTTAGGCCCGGTAATTAGTAACTAAAGAATCAAAAGCTTCTCAAAATGGCGATAAATTTTCTCGCAAAGCTCGCAAAGCCCGCCAAGAAAGGCCAAATCCCTGGTTATTAAAAATCGGTATTTACGATTTTCTTTGCGTCCTTTGTGAGCTTTGCGAGAGACGCCTTTTGGTTTTGTTTCTGGTTCCGACTCGTCCGGGTTAGGGCTTTTCTTCGTGCCTTTGCGGCTTCGTGTGAGAAAGACCTGAATAGTTACTTTATATTGTCTATGCCATGTCCAGCAGCGTGGCGTGCATGAGTATCTTGTCCGTCGCGTGTTTAAGGGTGGAAAAATTCTTCGCATTCTGGATCGCCATGGATGCGTAGGCCGCCAGGCCATGTAGCGACTTCAGGTCGTCGATGGTAAACAACCGCTCCGAGCTCATGCTCATATTCATAACGCCGAGCTTATGGTCGGCGCATTTGAGAGGAACGCATAGCAGCGACCTCACCTGCATTGCACCGGGGATGAACCGGGAGTCGAGGGTAACGTTGTTCACCAGCTCCGCCTTGCCCGTTTTCAACACATCGCCGGCGATCCCTTCTCCCGCCGCAAAAGTGAGCTGAGAGCCGGGGTCGACGCCGAAGGCGGCCTTGATCGTCAGCGCCTGCGCCTCTTCGTCATACACCATGACTGAGCCGTTGTCGGCCTTGACGGCGTTCTTCGCTTCTTCCAGGACCATGTTGCACGTGTCTTCCACATTAAACGACAACTTGTGCATTCCCTTCTTTGTTTCCACGAGGCCCGTCAGATTTTCATTCAATTTTCTGATCCGGTGACTCATGGTCTCCAGGATTTTGAATACCAGCGTCGGGTCATGGTTTATCGTGGAGAACAGTTTCTGCTTGTCTATGCTCAGCACCCGGGCCTCCCCCTCGGCCGCGGCAGTGGCGGAGCGGGGCAATTTGTCGAACAGGGACATCTCGCCGAAGATCTCCCCCGCTCCCAGGGTCGCGATGGCCAGGGGGCCCGAGGAGGTCTGCTTCGTGATCTTCACCCGGCCCGATTGTATCACGTACATCACCTCGCCGCGCTCACCCTCCCTGAAGATGACTTCGTTGTCCACATATCCCCTGCCGAGTTCTCCGTCCTTCATAGCCTCCCCTCCGTGACCAGCGCTTTCGCCATTTCCTTCCAGAGCTCGAGATGCATCCTCACGTCAAGCGCCCTGGGAAAGATATTTTTATACCGCTCGTTGCCGGTGAACATGTCCCACAGGATGGAGCTCAGCATCTTTCGGCCGCCCGACCCCTGCTGTTCCCTGCGAACGACCTCGAGCATCGCCCGGGTGAATATTTTGTTCTTCCGGTAAATATCGGTAATGGTGTACAGATACCGGCCGTAGTAATTATCCGTGACAATGCTCCTGTATACCGGATAATAATGCTCCTGAAAATGGCGTCCGCCCACCCCCTGGAATACCGCGGTCTTTGCCGCGGACTTTCCCATGAGGTAAGCCGCGCCCAGTCCGTCCTTGAACAACCGCGTGGAGCCCGCGTCTCCGCACATGACCATCCGGTCTGCAAAGGGTTTTTTGGGCGCGCCCACGTTCATTTTCGGCAGGCACCGGCATTCTATCCTGAACGGCAGTCCCTTGGGAAGGACCGCGCTGACAAGCGGCTTGTCGAGAAATTCGTTCACCGTGTTCGCATTCACGTTCTTTCCTAGAATGCACAGAGTGACATACGGCCCTTTGGGTATCATTGCCGCGAACTTCACGCCCCGGTCCGGGACAAGGAAGAGGTGGATGGAATTCCCGAAGTATTCGGTTACCGCATCCTCCGGCATGCTGAGTTCGGCGATCGCGGCGGTAATCACCGGCGGCGCCTGGTATCCAAAACCCATGCCCTCAACCTGCGTTGCCGTGGCACTATTGACGCCGAACGCGCCCACCACGAGGTCGGCATCCATGACCTCGTTTTTTTGCGAGAACAGCACCGGCCTGTCGTTCCGGTAAGCAACATGGTCGATCATCAGCGGCTGATGAACGGCGCCTTCTTCAATTGCCTGGCTGAGAAGAAAACGGTCGAAACTCTCTTTATCAATTCCCGCCATCCCTTTGGGACCCCCGCCCCGGGATACCGTGGCAATGGTCTTTTCAAGGCCGGGAGTTGCGATGTATGCGTCTCCATGGTTGGTATGAAGACGGTAGGAATTGATCCCCTTGCGCACCACGGAGTCGGGAAGATTGATCCCCTCGACGGCCAGCATCTGTATCAGAAGCTCGGAGATGATGCCGCCGCAGCGGTTGCAGCCGGCTGGGCCGTCCTCTGCAAAGTTCTTGGGCTCAAATACCGTCACCCTGATGTCCTTGCCCAGCATTCTCGCCATTTTGAGGGCGAAGATGCTGAAAAAGGACCCCGTGGGGCCGCCGCCGATTACGACAATCGACGCTTTGTCCGGCAATACAAATGATCCTGAATTATGGTGTCTCATGAAATGCGCCGCCGCGTTTTACTCGCTCGATATGTTTTGGAACTAATACAAACAATTCCTCTGCCAGCCGCGTAGCCTAATCGGCAATAGTCCGGTTAAGGATCACGGACCACGACTACGCTCTTACGATTCTTCATCAGACGATTCGTTTTCTACAGCAAACTTTCAAAATCCAAATGAATCCCGTTGACGGCCCTGATGTTCTTCCCGAGTGAATGCTCCTTACTCACCCGGCAGATGAGCAGGCTCTTAATAACCGCGTCTTCCCCATAATACGCCCGCAGCGCGTCGATTCCCCGGAGCATACCGGGCGCAGGAGCTCCGGTCAGCTTCGCCTCAATGGCGATGAACCGCCCGCCCTTTTCAACGAGGAAGTCCACTTCCTCGCCGTCCTTGGTCCTCCAGTAATACAGCGGCGGATCGATCTCCCCCTGGGCAAGCAAACCGCTGTATATCTGATTGAACGCGTAGGTCTCCCACAACGCGCCCGCCGCATAGGATTTTTCAATTTCCTTCCACGAGTCCAAGCCCATGAGGTGGGCGGCAAGTCCCGTATCGAGAAAATAGAGCTTGGGCGACTTTACGAGGCGCTTGCCGATGCTGCGGTGATAAGGCTCCAGTAAATAGACCATATGAGAGGCTTCGAGCACTGAAAGCCAGGCTTTAATAGTGTTGGGCGCGACGCCGACATCTCTTGCGAGGTCAGAGAGCGAAAGTGTCCTGCCGGTCCTGCTCGCGGAGGCCCGCAGGAACCGGTTGAAGTCGCGCAGGCTCCCCACCTGCAGGATATTTCTCACGTCCCGCTCCAGATACGTCGCGATGTATGACGCGTACCAGCGGCGCCGGTCTCCTGTTTTCTCAGCATAGAGGGCGGGATAGCCTCCGGTGCTGATGTACTTTTCAAGGGACGGCAAGGCGTGCGCCTTGGCCAGTTCTCCCGCGGACAGCGGCTGGAGGCTTACGATCCCGCATCTGCCGGCAAGACTCTCCGTCAGATTGTGCATCAGGCTGATACTCTGCGATCCCGTGATGAGGAAGCGGCCCTTTTTCTTCTCCTTATCGACGATGATCTTGATATGGCGGAACAGTCCGGGCGCGTACTGTGCTTCGTCGATGATAGCCGCGCTGCCCAGAGACCGGAGGAAGTCCGCCGGCGCGTTCTCCGCCTCCGCAGCCAGGGAGGGATCGTCCAGTGTAGCATAGGCATAGTCGGGGAAAAGGCGCATCAGGATGCTGGTTTTCCCGACCTGTCTCGCACCGGTAACGTACACGACGGGAAATTGCTTCGCAAGCTGACGAACTGCGGGCTCGGCATTTCGCTGGATCCACATGCGGCTATTTTGCAATTTAATTGCAAATTTGTCAAGCTGAATCAACATCACCTTGACCTTCTCGGAAACAGGCGACACAGGGGGACTATAGGACGTCCCTATGTGTCTGTTTGAATATGCGGTGAAAGTGAGACGGGGAAGTAGCCTGCACGAGCAAAAGAGCTTTCGCCGGGAGGGTTCATGAAGGGATTCATCACAACCAAGATGTTCGCAAATTGTGACCATCTTGCGAAGCTCAAATACGCTTCCCAATGCATTTACCGAGCATGGCGCGAGCATGGCGGCCAATGTTCTTACCCAGCATGCCATTGAGGTCAAAAAACGCGCTTGACGCATTGGGCAGTCTTGGTCTTTTATTCATAGCATGAATAAAAACTATTCAGACAATGAATTCTATTTCCTTGCCAATTTGCGTCAATTTTTAGTATCCTTGCCCTATTAACGGAGGTGCACCGAGAGGGGCTGCCGGCTGGAGGTTTAATCATGAGAAGGATTTTCTCAACCCGTTCCTTGGAGCTCTTGGTTGGGACATGACAAAGAGGAGAGGAAGCACAACTTCACATGCCACGAGTGACTGAGGGTCACTTCTCGAACCTTGACAATTTTCTAACGACGGTCACGGCTCGCGGCGTCTCCGCGGTAACTGTTGTCCTTGTTGACAGCTTCCCCGCGATTTGCGCCCACCCTGTTGCATTATTCCGGTTTGCCGTGTTATATTGCTTTGCCTATGACAAACCTTCGCGAGAACCTCCTCCCGGTAATCAGGGACATCCAGTCGGGACAAAAAACAATTGAAGTGTGCGAACTCTGGGGGGCCTCCAAGGCCCTCTTTTTATTCAGTCTGAGACGCGAGGTCCGCCGGCCTGTCCTGGTCGTCACGGCGTCCGAGGATACGGCCATCGCTTTAGTCGAGGACTTGCGGTTTTTTGCTGGAGGAAAAGGCATTTTCCCGGCAGAGGACAACGCGGCAGAGGAAGCTGAAATACCCCTGTTCCCTGCCTGGGGTGTTCTCCCCTTCGAGGCCGATTCTCCCGACAGCCGCACGGTCGGCGAACGCATGCGGTTCCTCTATCGCCTGGTCTCGGGCGCGCCGGGCATCTATGTTGCGCCGGTCCAGGCCCTAATGCAGAAGCTCCCGCCGTGGGAATTGTTCGCCGACACTGTCCGGACCATCACGACAGGAACCTCCCTCGATCCCGACAAACTTGTTGCTTCGCTGGTTGCCACGGGCTATGAATCAGCCTCCCTGGTCACGCGGACGGGCGAGTTCAGCAGAAGGGGGGGGATCCTCGACGTGTTCTCACCTCTGTATGATAAGCCGGTGCGCATGGAATTTTTCGGCGACATCGTCGAGACCCTGCGCGAGTTCGATCCGGAGACCCAGCGTTCGATCAGCGGGATAAAAGAAGCGGTGCTGCTCCCGGTCAGGGAACTCCTTATCAATGAAGAGGGAATCGAGCGCTTCAGCCGTCTCATTGGCGACCAGTCCCTGGTCGATCAGGTGCGGGAGGGAGCGCTCCCTCCGGGGGTCGAGGGTCTTGCGCCGTTCTTCTACCCCATGCAAAACCTGTTTGACTTTCTGCCCGGAAACAGCATCGTCGCGCTCGTTGAGCCCGAAGACATCAGCAGGGAACTCGGGGAGCAGCTCCTGAAAATAGAGGCTGGGAGAAAAGAAGAGCTGGACGAGGGGAGGATCGTGCCCGACGTTTCGGAGCTGTATATCGATCAGCGCGACATGGCCGTGGAACTCCTGAGATTTCCCGCGCTCAATATCACCCTGCTCGGCGCGAGCGCCTGCCACCGGATGGATACGAAATCCGCGGCCTGGCTCGGGGTCCGGCTTACGAAGCCGATCACCAGGGAAGAGCCGGGGACTGTCGAAGGCACCATGGCCGGCCTCGTCGAAAAGCTGAAGCAGCAGAGGGCGCTTAATCGTGTCGCAATCGTATGCGGGACGGATGAGGCCGCGCTGCGGCTGAAAAAATTGTTCATGGAATACGGCCTCAGTGTGGCGCATGGGTCTCCGGCTTTGGACCAGGAAGAAGGTCCCTGGCCGATCGTCGTGACGAGCGGCAGGCTTACCGAGGGTTTTGTGTGGCAGCAGCTCGGCCTCGTGTTCATCACCGAGGAAGAGATCTTCGGCAGAAAGGTCCACCGGCCTGTTGCGCTGAAATCCAGGGCAACGCCGTTCCTTTCCACGTTCAGAGAGCTCAAGCCCGGTGATTTCGTGGTGCATACGGACTACGGCGTGGGCGAATATCAGGGTTTGACGCACATTAATGTGGACGGATTCGAAACCGATTTTTTAACGCTGCGTTACGATCCCGATGTGAAACTGCATGTTCCGCTCTACAGCCTCGACAAGGTGCAGAAGTACCTGGGTGTTGAAGGTTCGGCGCCCAAACTCGACAGGCTCGGCGCGACAACCTGGGCAAGGACCAGGGAGAAGGTGCGGAAGGACATCCTCGCCATGGCGCAGGAGCTTGTGGCCGTCTACGCCGCGCGCGAGGCCATGCAGCGCCCGCCCTTCTCACTGCCTGACAACCTGTACCGTGAGTTCGAGGCCTCGTTCCCCTACGAAGAGACGCCGGACCAGCAGAAGGCCATCGAGGATGTGCTTGCCGATATGCAGCGGCCGCGGCCCATGGACCGGGTGGTGTGCGGCGACGTGGGGTACGGAAAAACAGAGGTCGCTCTCCGCGCCGCGTTCAAAGCCGTGGAAGACGGTTTCCAGGCGGCGGTGCTCGTGCCCACGACCCTTCTTGCGGACCAGCATTTTCGCACGTTTTCCGAGCGGCTTTCGCCCTTCTCGCTCCGCGTGGACGTGCTTTCGCGCTTCAGGACAAAAACGGAGCAGAAGGAAACACTCAAGGGCCTGAAGAGCGGCATCGTGGACCTGGTGATCGGCACGCACCGCCTCCTCCAGAAAGACGTTATATTCAGGAACCTGGGACTGCTGGTGGTGGATGAGGAACACAAGTTCGGCGTAAAGCACAAGGAACGGATCAAGGAATTCAAGAAGCTCGTTGACGTACTGACGCTTACGGCCACGCCTATCCCGCGCACACTCCATATGTCGCTCGCGGGTATCCGGGACCTCTCGATCATCCAGTCCCCGCCCCTCGACCGGCAGGCCATCCAGGTGGTGCTTGCGCGCTTCGGCAAACGCGTAATCCGCGAGGCGATCACGCACGAGCTCGGGCGCGGAGGACAGGTGTTCTTTGTTCACAACCGGGTGCAGGGCATCGAGCGCATGGCCGACTTTATCCGGAGCCTCGTCCCGGGGGCGGAGGTGGGCGTCGCCCACGGGCAGTTGAATGAGCATGAGATAGAGGACGTCATGTCCCGGTTCATCTCCCGTAAGCTCGGCGTGCTTGTGACCACGACGATCATCGAGTCCGGCATCGATATCCCGACTGCCAACACCATTATTATCAACCGGGCGGACCGGTTCGGCCTTGCGGACCTTTATCAGATCAAGGGGCGCGTCGGCAGAAGCAGGGAGAAGGCGTTCGCCTACCTGCTCGCGCCGGCGGATGAGGCGCTTTCTGATACGGCGCGCAGACGGCTGAGGGCCATCCAGGAACTTTCGGAGCTCGGCGCCGGCTTCCGTATCGCCGCGCAGGACCTGGAGACGCGCGGCGCCGGCAACCTGCTCGGGAAACAGCAGTCCGGCCACATCGCAGCTGTGGGCCTCGACCTGTATACGCAGATGATGGAGGAGGCCATGGCGGAACTTCGCGGAGAGGTGCAAACGGCGGAACCGGACACGATCATCAACGTGCGAGCCTCTGCATTTATTCCCGAGGACTACATCCGCGACGTGAGTCTTCGCCTTGCGGCGTACAAGGAAATTGCGAGCGTGACCGACGAAGCTCAGCTCACGGACCTTGCCGCCGATCTGGAGGACCGGTACGGAAGACTGCCCGAGCCGGTTCAGAACCTCAGCGAGATCATGAGCGTCAGGCTCATCGCAAAAAAGTCCAGGGTCGCCCGGATCGACGCGGGCAGGGGAATGGTGAATATCACCTTTGCCGCGCAGGCCGCCGTTTCTCCCGACCGGGTCCTGGTCCTCATCAAAAAAAGCAGGGGCAGGATCAAGCTCATCCCGGAATATACCCTCCAGATTGCGCTGCCCGACGATTCGCTCAGAACCGCCTCGGAAGAGGTGAAAAAGTGCTTGCAGGAACTCCTGTAGTGTGTTATATACATTCAACATTTTCTCACAGGCGGAGAACGATTCAGAAGAATAAAATAAAGTGATTCGGAGGGGAACATTTGATGAAGATTCAGACTTTAGTTATTGCGTTACTCGCAGCGCTTTCGCTGGCCATAACGGGCTGCGGCAAGGGGAGCGAAGGAGCCGTGCTTGCCAGGGTAAACCGCGCCAGCATAACCACTGCCGACCTGAAAAGACAGCTTGAAGACCTGTCACCGCAGATGCAGCAGGCCGTGGCTACCGACCCCAAGGCGCGGAAAGAATTCCTCGAGGACCTGATCGGGATCGAGGTGGTGCTCCAGGAGGCGAAGCGTCAGGGCCTGGACAAGGACGCCGAGTTCAAGCGGAAGCAGGAAACGCTGAAAAAGGATATGGAGAAGCGAATCCAGGAAGAGACCAGGAACGAGCTCTTCAACAGCCTGCTGAAAAAGGAACTGATGAGCAAACTCACTCCGCCGACCGATCAGGAGGTTAAGGAGTATTACCTCAAGAACAAGGAAGACATTAAGAAAGCCACAGGCAAGGACCTCACCCTGAAACAGGCTGAGGAGAAAGGCCTGAAGAACTATGTTTTCCAGAAAAAACAGCGGGACGCGTACCTTGACTATGCAAAGGCGCTCAAGGCCAGGGCAAAAATAACCGTGGATGAAAAGGCGCTGGATGCCGCGCTCGCGTCGCTCTCCCAGCCCGCGGTCAAAGACGCCCCGCAATTAAAGGCTCCGCCGGCCAGGGACAAGGAAGAGAAATAACAATAGCCATCACGATGAACATCAAATCTTTTGCAAAATATATCGCCCCAGTGCTGTTTCTGGGGCTTTTGTTGTTCTCATGCAGAAAAAAGGGGGACGATCGTCCTGTGGCCGCGCCGGCGCCGGTTGTCTCGCCCGATGTCAGGGTCGTTGCGACGGTGAACGGCGATCCCATTACCCTGGCCGAGTTCCAGGAACGCTTTGCCCGGGCCGGTTTGAAACCGGAGCGGGAGGCGGAGGTGGAGGTCAAGGAGGAGTTTCTCAACCGGCTGATCGAGCGCAAGATGATGATGCGCGAGGCCCAGCGGAGACGGATCAAGGTCGGCCTGCCGGAAATCAACCGCAGGATCGAGACGCTTCGCTCCGAGCAGGGCAAGGAAGTGAAGGACGTGCTGGCCGGCCTGGGGATCGATTTTGAAAAATGGAAGTCGGATATCTGGGAAGACATGATGATCGAAAAACTGCTTGCGCACGATGTCGACCGCCATGTTTCGGTTTCTCCCGCGGAGGCCCGGAAATACTACCTGACGAACCCGCAGGAGTTTGAAAAACCCGAGCAGGTGCGCGTGCGCCAGATCGTGGTAGACACCGAGACAGAGGCCCAGAAGGTCCAGGAGCTTCTACAGGGCGGGGCGGACTTCGAAGCAACGGCGCGCGAACGGTCGACGGCCCCCGAGGCGGAGACGGGCGGCGACCTCGGTTACTTTGCCATGGGAGATATGCCGGCGGAATTCAACGTGGTTTTCGGGCTGCCGAAAGGCGGAACCAGCGGCATGGTAAAAAGCCCCTACGGGTTTCACTTTTTCCGGCTCGTGGACAAGAGACGGGCGGGACACAGAAGTCTGGAAGACTCTTACAAGGAGATCAAGGAAAAGCTGTTCCACGAGAAGCAGGACAAACGGTTCAGGCTGTGGCTGACGGAACTGCGGTCCCGGACCAGGTTCGAGGTCAATTACCATGCGCTCCAGTACTGAGCATGATGATCCCGCGGTCGCCGGCGATATCCAGCCGGGTCTTGAACCTCGCTGACGCGGCGTTGATGCTTTCAAGCACTTCCCGTCCCGGTTTGCCCCTGAGAATGCGCGGCTGGTACTTTACCCGGTAATTATTGACATCCAGCGGCACAGCCTCCGCTCGAAAGAGAGTATTGCCCTTAAAGGTCAAGAGTAGTATCATGCTTGTGTTCGTGCGATTGCTCTCCGACCCGAATACGAAGTTTCCGAGGCTGTAGGCGATGATCCGGCCCTTGTACACCTCGATTTCCTGGAGCACGTGGGGATGGTGGCCGAGCACAAGGTCCGCGCCCCAGTCAACGGCCTGATGGCCGAGTTCGACCTGATAGTCTTTCGCTGCGGTCATAAGCTCGGCCCCCCAGTGGAATGACACCACAACGATGTCCGCCCTGGATCTCACCTTCTGAATGTCCGCCTTAACATAGTCGGCATATCCGGGGGCGGTGCCCGGCCTTCCGCCGGATGCGAAGAACTCCAGCGGAAAGGTGAGGGAATATGCAAGAAATGCGATGGTCCAGCCCTTGATCCTGATGATGGCGGGTGCGCGGGCGTCGTCCAGGTCCATCCCCGCGCCGGAGAACAGGATGCCGTTTTCCGTCAGGTTCGTGAGAGTGTCCTGGAGCGCCAGCGGCCCAAAGTCCATGGAGTGGTTGTTCGCAAGCGTCACGACTCGTATGCCGGCTTTTTTGAGCGCCTCCGCGGCAATAGGCCCGGCCCGGAGGGTGAATTTTTTGTTCTCCACAGCCTGCCCGCGGGTGGATATGGGAGCTTCGAGATTGCCCACGATAATATCCGCCATGCGGAGCGCCGGCTGAACATCAAGGAAGGGATATTCAGCGCCCATCTGTGACAGAAAGGGCTCGGCCCGCCCCCCCAGCATGAGGTCGCCGACTGCGGCAATGGTGATTTCGTCCGTCGGTCCGGCGGCAGATGCGACAGTAAAGCGAAACGCGAGAGCGATCGTCAAGAGCAACAGGATTTTTTTCATCATAGGCTTTGAATAATAATAAACCCGGGGCCAAAAGGCAACAGAAAACGCCGCCATATCCCAGGGAAGAAAAGGAGTATTCACATTCATGAAAAAGCATTTAGTATCCGTTTTTATCGCGGGGGCGGTCCTGCTGCTTCACGCGCCGGCAAACGCCATGGTTGTGGTTGACCGGGTGATCGCCGTGGTAAATGAGGAAATCATCACTCTGAGCGACCTCCAGAGGGAAGAGACGCTGAAAAAGGCCGGCGGTGGCCAGAACGAGCGCCTGCTTCTGGAAGACATGATAGACCGGAAACTCCAGATGGCTGCCGCCAAGCGGGCGGGCATGGATGTGACGGACAAGGAACTCACCGAGGCCGTGGCCGACATCATGAAGCGTAACTCCCTTGATGACAAACAGTTCGAAGCGGCGCTCTTAAAAGAAGGCATTTCGCTCGAACAGTACAAGGCGGAGCTCAGAGAACAGATGACCCTTTCCCGGGTATTTAATAAATACGTGCGCTCCGGCCTGGCTGTGGAGGAAACCGACCTCCGCGCGTACTACGAAAGGAACAGCGGAAAGTACTCGCTGCCGGAGGAGATCCGGGTGCGCCGGATCTTCCTGAAGCTTCCGGACAATGCATCTGCGTCCCAGGCCGCTGCCGTATTGGATCGCGCCAGGACCGCGTACAAACGCGCGAAAAAAGGCGAGGACTTTGTCGTTCTCGTCAGAGAATTCTCCGATGGCGAAAATGCCTCCGGAGACGGGGATCTCGGTTTTATCGAGCGGGACCATGCCCTTCCGGAGATAGAACAGGCCGCCCGGGCGCTGAAGCCGGGGGAGGTTGCGGAGCCGCTCCAGTTCAGCGGCGGTTACAACATAATCCGGCTGGAAGAGGTCCGAAACCAGGTGAAACCGTTTGAGAAGGTAAAGGACGAGATTTCAAACGCGCTTTTTCAACAAAAACTGGAAAATTCGTACCGGAGCTGGCTCCAGACTTTGCGCGGAGATTCGCATATCGAGAACCGGTTGTAACATAGGCAACACATAACGCGGTTTCCGGCCCCAACCAGATAAACCCATCCCCACCCAGCCTCCCCTTGAAGGGGAGGAACTTTTAAAACCTTCTCCCCCTTCAAGGGGGAGATTGAGAGGGGGATAGGTTATAAAGCGGTGTTCGATTTTTCCCCTCATGAAAACCATAAAACTCAAACAAAAAGAAGAGCGAAGAATTCTGCGCGGACATCCGTGGGTGTTCAGCAATGAACTTCAGCCGTCAACCGAGACGTTTATTGCGGGCGAGGTCGTTGACGTGCTGGATTCCGGGGCGCGCTTTATCGGCCGTGGTTATATCAATCCCCGCACCCTTATCGCGGCGCGTCTACTGACGAGAGAGAAGGAAGAGATTGATCAGGAGTTCTTCAAAAAACGAATAGCCGCGGCCCGGGCCTTGCGGGCCCGGCTCGGCTTCGGCGATTCCTTTCGCGCGGTCTTCAGCGAAGGCGACGGACTTCCCGGATTGATTGTTGACAAGTATGCCGGCACGCTTGTGGTCCAGTCCCTTACCGCCGGCATCGATAATGTGCTGAGCAACATCCTTGCCGCGCTCCAGGAGGTATATTCCCCGCAGACGATCGTGCTCAGGAACGATACTGCGACACGCGAGCTTGAGGGGCTGGCGCAGGAAAAACGCGTGGCCCTCGGCGCGGTTTCGGGCACTGTGGCTTTCGAGGAATCCGGAATACAATATCACGTCGATGTGCTGGAAGGCCAGAAAACGGGTTTTTTCTTCGATCAGCGCGAAAACCGGCAGGCGCTCAGGGACTATGTAAAAGACCGGAGGGTCCTCGACTGTTTCTGCTATGTCGGCGCCTGGGCGCTCACTGCCGCCCGCTATGGCGCATCCGAAGTCCTCGGGCTGGACTCGTCCGAGAAGGCGGTGTCGCTCGCGGCTGAAAATGCCGCATTGAACGGCTTGTCGGCCCGGTTTAAAAAAGCGGACGTATTCGAGGAGCTTCGCTCTCTTGAGAAACAGCGGGAGCGTTTCGGCTGCATCATCCTGGACCCGCCGGCCTTTGTTAAGAGCCGGGCAAAGGTGCGGGAGGCGCTCAAGGGCTACAAGGAAATAAATCTCCGCGCCATGAAACTGCTCGAACCCGGCGGGACGCTCGTCACCTGTTCGTGCTCTCACCATATTGACGTCGAACTCTTCCGGGAGATGCTGATCGACGCCGCGCATTCCGCGGGGCGGCAGACGAGGCTGCTGGAGATGCGTTCCCAGGCCAGGGACCATCCGGCCCTGCTCGCGGCCAGGGAAACTCAGTATTTGAAGTGCGCGATCCTGGTAGTCGATTAGAAAATCCGGGCTATCGACACCTCATCACATAAGAGAAAAAGCTTGACTAACCGGCGCTCCCTGTGTTAAAAAGTATTCGTTCCCGGGCGATTAGCTCAGCGGGAGAGCACTGCCTTCACACGGCAGGGGTCGCAGGTTCAAACCCTGCATCGCCCACCATGCAAATCAAGGAGTCGGCCTTCAAGGGCTGACTCCTTTTCTGTTTCTTGTGCGGTCGTTGTGAAGTTCTGGGGGCATAGAAACGACTCCCATAACCTCTCGATAGGTCGCCGAATGCAGCGAATCAATGTATGCCGCCAGCTGTTTTTCCCCCATGTCGAGATGTTCCATTAACGCGGTCCCTACAATGATCATCTGGATATCCAAACAGGCCAACTGGCGAATTTGTTCCGGTTGTTGTATCCCGATGCCGATGGAAATAATAATTTCCGGTTTGCATGCCCGAATGAGATGGACAAGCCCGGCTAACTTCGCAGTAAATTCAGTGTCAATAGCGGCTTGATGGCCGGTGTGTCCCTTTGACGCTTTGACGTAGAGCATATCACTGATCTCCGCTTTCGCAAGGATGACGTCCGGCGGCATGTGTTCATCAATAAAGCTGACGTAGGCCAGGTGGAGAGCCCGAACTATGGCGGCGACGCGCACCGCTTCGTTTTGCTGAATGTCCGGAGCAAACACGCCCTGGATGTCGTTCTCAACGCACATTCGCAAAAAGCCATCCAGTGCCCGTCCCTCGTGCGTATAGGTCATGACAAACCGCGGCTGTGAAAGCTTCCTGAGGCCCCCGATGAGCGCTAACGCGGTTTCCGCGTCCACCCCGCTCCCGGTAACAGCTCTATGGGCGCTGGAAATAATCGGGCCGTCAAGACACGGATTGCAGGCCGGAATGCCGAATTCTATCACGTCAAGCATATTACCGGCGCGCGTCAAAGCATAAAATAGTTGCGGCGAAGGATACCCGGCGAGAAAGTATCCGCATAATGCCATTCGGCCTGAAGCGTTGATGTTCCTTATGGTCGCTAGGAGCGAATTTTTCATATGGATCTATAGCACCTCCTGTCGGGTCCCGGCGCCGAGGATACGGTCTGCCGCCTGGCCCTCGGGATGGCCGCGCTTTCGCCGCGAACTTTGAAAACGCATCTGTCTTTGCGAAGAGGCCCCGCAGGAAGGCGAAAACGTTACAGGATTGTACAGTAATTAGGAGGTGATGGAAATACCCCGACCGGGGTAATTATGGGGTATACGCAAACAGTTGCAAACGTTGCTTTGCTCAGTAAGTCATTGCGCGGCGAGACTTCACTCGATAGCGGACAGAGAAAATCGCATCGACGGCTTAACCAGCTGCCCGTCGCTGCTCTGACTTTTCCACCACTGCCGCTCGATCGGGGAAACATTATTGTTGCTGTCCATGGAAAGCTTCTAGATGGATTTTTATCGGGCAGTGGTCACTTGATCCCCGCCACAGCCGCCTCGATCCGTTTGATGGTCTTGTCCTTCCCCATGACTTCAAGAACATCGTGTATTCCCGGGCTGACCGTGCCGCCGGTGAGCGCGACACGCACCGGCTGGGCCAGCTTGCCGAGTTTGACGCCTTTTGCCGCCACGATGTCGTTGAACGCTTTTTCAATCTCCGCGTGGGTAAAGGGCTCGACGGTCTTCAGCTTTTCCGCGAGTTCGGCCAGGAGCGGCGCCGCATCCGGCGTCAGATGTTTTGCTCTCGCCTTCTCGTCCATCGCAAGCTCCTCGACGATAAATGGAATGGCGCCGGTCTTCATCTCCACGAGCGTGTGGCTCCGTTCCGTAAGGATCTTTACCAGTTTTTTCATCCACTCGCGGTCAGGTTCAGCCCCTTCCTTCACAAGGCCGTCCTTCTTTAACAGATTGAGCGTCAGTCCCGCAAGTCTGTCCGCGTCGGCCTGCTGGATGTAATGATGGTTCAACCAGAGCAGTTTTTCCGGATTGAATACGGACGGGGCTTTGCCCACGCTATCGAGCGAAAATTTCTCGATCAGCTCCCGTGGCGAGAATATCTCCTGGTCCCCGGACGACCAGCCGAGGCGTGAGAGGTAATTCACGAGCGCTTCGGGAAGATACCCCAGATCGATATATTCGGTAACCGCGGTCGCTCCATGGCGTTTGGAGAGTTTGGTCTTGTCGGAGCCGAGGATCATCGGCAAATGCGCAAACTGCGGCGGCTCGTATCCGAGCGCCTGGTAAAGCTGGATCTGGCGCGGCGTGTTGTTCAAATGATCGTCGCCGCGGATGACATGGGAAATGTTCATCGTAACGTCGTCCACAACCACTGCGAAGTTATACGTCGGAAAGCCGTCGGAACGCTGAATAATCAGATCATCAAGCTGCTGGTTCTCGAACGTCACGGCCCCGCGAATAAGATCGCGCACAATGGTCTGGCCCTGGTCGGCGGAGAGAAACCGCACAGCGGGCGTCCTTCCTTCAATCGGGGCTTTGAGCGACATGCATTTGCGGTCATACTTCGGCGGCCTGCCCGCGGCCATCGCCTCTTTTCTGCGCGCCTCAAGCTCCTCGGGCGTACAATAGCAATAGTACGCCTTGCCCTCTTTCAGCAAACGGCCAACGTGCTCCCGGTAGATGTCCATGCGCTCGGTCTGGCGGAACGGCCCCTCGTCCCAGTCAAGGCCGATCCACTTCATTCCGTCCAGGATGATCTGTATGGACTCATCGGTAGAACGGGTCTGGTCCGTGTCCTCCAGGCGAAGAATGAACTTTCCTCCGTGGTGCCGCGCAAAAAGCCAGTTGAAGAGGGCTGTCCTCACTCCTCCGATATGGAGCGCCCCCGTGGGGCTTGGCGCAAATCTGACTCGAATAGTGCTCATTCTTTTGTTGACTCCTTATGCGAACTGATAGTCCTGACGTATGAGCCGTCATTATAGCAAATAACCGGTTTAATCAAAAGCAAAATTATGGCGCGTATGGTCCGTCCAATCAGCCGACGGTATGCGTTTCTCCATAATTCCGCAGCAATCAGAATCGCCGAATCGAGAAAAAGGCCGCGTAATTTTTTTGAACGACATGATAAGAACATAAAAAAGGGACGGTTCAATGAACCGTCCCTTTTGTTTTGCCGTACCGTTTTAAACGGATTTAGAAACCGAAAGGCTTTGCATAGAGCAGGATGAGCACCACGACGAGCGTGTAGATGGCCAGCGATTCGATCAGAGCCAGACCCACGATCATGGTGGTCATGATCTTTCCCGAAGCCTCGGGGTTGCGGGCGATGCCTTCGACCGCGCGGCCGATGCCCATACCCATGCCGATGCCGGTGCCGAGGGCCGCGATGCCGATGCCGATTGCCGAAGCAAGCGCAACTGACGCGTAGAACGACATCTTCGCCGCATCAGGAGCAGCAACAGTCTCCGCAAATGCAGCGGTTGCAACGAGTATCAGGCCGAGGACCAGGAGCATGATTGCAGTTATCTTCTTCATTAGATTAGCCTCCTTTCTTCAAAAATATGAATTCTGCCCGGAATAGTGCCGGATTGCTACCTCCCGGAGACCCTTCCTTCTGGAAGGAACCAAGCCCCCGGGGTCAAAGTCTTAGTGGTGCTCGTGATCGCCTCCCAGATGCGCTTCCTCGATGGAGCCGGACAGATAGAGCATCGTCAGGAGCGTGAAAACGCCGGCCTGCACAAAGGCGACGAGCAGGCCCAGTCCAAGGATCGGGACCGGGGCGATGTAGGGCGCCAGAAGCGCCAGCACGAGCAGGAGCTTGTGCTTCGCAACCATGTTGCCGAAAAGACGGAAGGTGAGAGACATGACGCGCGCCACATGACTGATAAGCTCGATGGGGAGCATGAGAGGCGCCAACCCCCACATCGGCCCCATGAAGTGCTTGATGTATCCAATGCCGTGCCTTTTCAGGCCGATGTAATGGGTTGCTGTGAAGGCCACGAGCGCCAGCGCCAGCGTGGTATTAATGTTCGCGGTGGGCGAATCGAAGCCTGGAACGAGCCCCTGGAGGTTGCACACGAGGATGAAGAGGAACAGCGAACCGATCAGCGACAGATAGTGCTTTCCTTCGGGCCCCATGATATCCAGAACAAAGTTCTCAAGACCTCCGACGATGACTTCCATCAGATTCTGAACGCCCGTGGGCGCGGTCTTCTTGAGCGACATGCGCGCGGCCAGTGAGAGGCCGATAAGGATGGCCATGGCGAGCCAGGAATAGGTTACTTGCTCGGGAATGCCGTGTATTTCGGGTAAAAGCAGCGGACCTTCTTTCATGACAAAACTCCTTCAAGACTGGCGTTATTCTCGCAAAAATTTACAGGAACACCGGTTTTTTGTCAAGAAAAAATCAGGCAGTCATCATAAAATTTCTTAATAATCATATATATTTATTTCCCGTGAAATATGGCAGCGACCCTGGCCCGTCGCCGGAAGCAGGCGCAGTACATCACGTAGTTGCCTCTACCGGCGCATCAGGAGGACTTCCCGATAAATTTCCTCAATCCATCACGGAACTTGATCGGCTCGATCCCGAACGCGTCTCGAATGTCTCGCAGGCCGCAAACGTTGTTTTCTTGCAGCATGATGAGCTGGTCCGTGGTAACCGGCGGCTTCGACGACACGGCTTCAAGCATGCGCGCCAGGGGTTGCATCAGGAAAAGCGGCAGATGGAACATCGGTCGCCTTACGCCCATTGCTTCCGCTATGGCAACAGTCACCTCTTCATAGGTCAGTTGCTCCGGCCCTCCCACCTCGTATATTTCGTTCAAACAGCATTCGCTTGTGACCGCCTTGACAATGCAGGGAACGAGATCGCCGATCCAGATGGGCTGTATCTTATGTTTTCCGGAGCCGATCACCGGAAGCACGGGAGCGCGCCTGATCAAATCAGAGATGCGGAGGGTGAACTGATCGCCCGGGCCGTAGATGAGGGACGGCCGCAGGATGGTGAAGGGTATGCCGCTCGCCCGCACAATTTCCTCCGCTTCCCACTTGGTCCGGTGGTACTCGCTCCTTGCTCCGGGCCGGGTCCCGAGGGCGCTCTGGTAGAAGAAATGGCGGACCCCGGATTTTTTAGCGGCTTCAATGAGGTTACGCGTTCCGTCAATGTGCACGTTCTTAAAGGTTGCGCCGGGCGATTCCTGGATGATGCCCACTAGATGAACTACCCGTTCCATGCCCGCAACGGCCCGCTCAAGAGACGAAGTATCGGAGATATCGCCGGCTACCACCTCGACGCCGAGGTCCCTGAGCGTTTGCGCCCTGTCCGGGTTCCTGACCAGAGCCCGGACGGGAATGTTTTCCCGCCTCAGGTGTCTAATAAGATGACTGCCGACAAACCCTGTGCCGCCTGTCATGAGTATCATATTTTCCTCCTTACCCCGGCCCTCCGTAATGTCAAAACCAACCACAGAGTTCACGGAGAACTGCTTGAATCGCACCATCTTAATTGCTTTCTTTGCTTCCTCCCCCATAGAACCTGTCATCCCCGAGCGCTTCTATCGGGGATATGGTTTGTCTTCTCTAATTCAATAAACCAGATTCCCGATTAAACCCTCGGGAATGACATGCTTTTAGATAAAAGAGCCGATTTCATCGAAGGCGGTTTCATACCGGCCTCTTCAGGTTTCATAGAACTTTTGACACTACCCCCGTAACTACAACTCCACCGGCGCCCACAGTCCAAGATAGATCTGCTTCAGTCCATTCTCATCAAGACCGTCGGCGACTACAATGCGCAACGTGACCGGAAGATAATATGCAAGATAGAAATCGAAACGCAGTTCCGCGCCCACGCTTCTCTTTAAGTCCGACTTGTGGAAGGCCTCGTCCCATGCATTGCCCGCCTCGGCGAACACGGCGCCGTGCAGACGCCGGAGGAAGACCGGCTTTGAATCCCAGCCCTTTTCTATATTGCTGACGGGAAAGCGGTATTCGAGGCCCGCCAGCGCGGATTTGCTGCCCCTGAAGGCATTGGCCGGATAGCCGCGGAGATACACGACCTGATCGTCCGTTGAGAGCGTCATGTCGCCGGGGTTGTCGCCGCCAAGCTGGTACGCGCGCTGGGGCAGGACCTCACCGGAGGAACTCCCGGCAAACGCCCTGGCCTGAAGCACGTGGTGTTCCCAGGGGAAGTTTATGTACTCGTGCCAGTCCGCCGTGTATTTGCGGATCGCGAAATCGCCGCCGAGGGCCTTGTCAATCCGCTCATATCCCACCTCGACGGTCCTGCCCTGCTCGGGGCTGATCGAAAAACCATATTGTCTCGCGTTGTTGAACTGATAACTCAGCCTGCCGGAGGCGAAGACGCCTTCGGCGGGAATTGGGCCGTTGTATGACGGCCATGTGGAAAGGCTCGTCAGATGGCCGGTGTCCCTCCTGCGGTATCCGACGGTAAAAGATTGTTGATGCGCTGTTTTGACGAACGGGACTATCAGGGACAGATCCACCATCCGTTCCCGCTCCACGTAATCAGCGCTCCAGGCGCCTTGTTGCAACAGCCGGCTGAACGTTGCATCAGTGTCCGAAGCCTGGAGGCGGAGCGTGGGAAACAAACCGTCGTAATAATAGTCCAGGGTATACCAGACACGCTCGTGCCGCGGTCCGTACAGGGCCGTGGCAATATAGCGATGTCTCTGTATCGCGTCCTGGCCGAAGGTAATGGCGCCGAAGAGCATTCCGCTTTCCTGGCTGTAGCCTAACCACGGCAGCCAGAAACGCGGATAGACGGTATCAAGTGCGGTGTAGGGCCGTACCGTGGTTTCCGCGGGTTTCTCGTCATAATATATCACGGGATAGGGGTCGGCATAGGGCTCAACGGGTTTCCAGTCTGCCGGGGCCATGCCGAGAGAATGAAGGTCATAGCCCCTGGCGCCGTACGATGAGAAGACGAGCGACTTTCCATCAGGCGTCGGCGCGGGGGTGAACGCGCCGCCCAGCACGTTCGTTACCTGGGTTGTTTTTTTCGTCGCGAGCTCATAAGCGTAAACATTAAATATGCCCGTGCGATCGGACGAGAAATAGATATATCGGCCGTCAGGACTCCAGGCCGGCGACCCGTCGAGGGAGCGGTCGTGCGACAGTTCTTCTATTTTGCGTCCATCATGGTCGAGTATCCATACATCCTGCGCTCCATCCGGTTGCCGCACGCTTACCGCGAGTTTCGCGCCGTCGGGGCTCCAGCGCGGCGCGGCGTACTGGTTCGCGCTTTCCTCGTTCAGCCAGGTTACCGTATCAGGGTTCGCAGGAAGGGCCTGGTCCGGCGAAAGGTCCACTGTTCCCAGCCTGTTCATGGCCATCCTGTTCGCAACGAACACCAGCTTCTTTCCGTCGGGAGACGGATGGGGGTCCCGGGCCCTTAGCCCGCGCGTCACGCGGACCTCTTGTTCCGCCTTCAAGTCATAATAATAGATGTCATTATAGAGGTTGCTGTTATCGCTGACCTCGAGCTTTGTATAATAAAGCCTGTTGTTGTCAGGCCCCCAGGAAAGCGATTCTCCGGAGGCGCTCGTGGAGAATGTGTTTTCAATAACCTTATGATCGTTGCTCCCGTCGATGTTCATGACATATATGCCGGGGAACTCGTCCGCATTCTGGACCACGTAGGCAATGCGCGCGCCGTCCGGGGAGAATGCGGGTGATATATTGATGCCGCCTCTCCGGGTGAGCGCCGCGGACGGGGTCAGGCCCTTTGTCCGGACCTCCTGCTCCTGTTTACGAAAACGCTCCAGGAGGCGGTCTTTCCACTCATCCCAGAGATCGTCGTAGGAGCGGCCCAGGACCCGCTTTCCCGTGGAACTCACCAGAAACGGCAGCCACCTGCCGCTGTAGGTCTCGCTGATTTCCGCAAGCTTTTCCCTGCCGTATTTTTCGGAAATGTACCGCGTAAACGACTCGCCGAAAAGGTACGGCGCCTGTCCCCTGGGCCATGAGTCGGGATATACCGTTGCCTGGGAAAGCCCGGGAAAGGGGCCCTCGAGCGCGGCCATGCGCAGAACCATTTCCGCGCCCGGCGACCGGCCGCGGCCACCCGACGTCTGCGAGGTCTCTTCATAAGTGGCCAGGCCCTCAATCATCCAGACCGGTTCGAACATGTTCGGGAAATAGATCCGCCCGAAAATGCTCTGGATTACGCCGGGAAGGCTGGAAACCATGTCCATGTGCAGGACGTGGGTGTACTCATGGGTGATCAAAAGACGCAGCCATTCGTCATAGGCGGTTGCGCCGAAGCCGGGTTCACCGAGAGGCTGCGTGATGTAGAGGACCATCTGATTGAAGGGAATGGGCGAGGCCTCGCCGTTGGCCTCGTCCGCGGAGTCCACAAGGATGAGATGGGTCTTTTGCTTCGGTTCCCACTTGATGCGCGGCGCGAGCCGAAGGTGCACATCCTCGGCGATCGTTGCCGCCCGTTTCGCGAGCGCTTCTCCGCCCTGATGAAAATGGATCAGGAAATGCGGGCTCTCAAGGGTATTCCAGGTGAATGTGGGGTCGAACCTGCCGAATGAGGGATCGGGCTGGAGCAGAAGCAGGAATAAAACGACAACCAGGGCATATCTCACGGATACCTCCCTAATGGTTAAACAGATGCCGGACCGCTTCAATATCGGCAAGGCCTTTCTGAAATCAGATCTGAATAGTTACCGTGGCTTTTCTCTATTTTTCCCCTTGCTTCGGCATCACCTTCACATACTGCGAAACACCGGCCGCCAGGGCGGGAAAGGTTTGTCGCGTATACGTGAAATAGCGGGTTGCGTTCTTCTCATCCCTCATCATGAAATAGGTGACCGCCAGATTAAAGGGCGCGAAAGCAAAATGGGCATCCATTGCCATCGCCTTCTCAAAAGCCTTTCTGGCCCCGTCAAAATCTCCGGACTTTCTGTACAAAAGGCCGAGATTGTTCAGTGTGTCGACATTCATCGGGTTTATGGCAAGGCTCTTTTCATAATACCGGACGGCCTCCTGATCGTTCCGCATCTTTGCGTGAACATGCGCCATATTATAGAAAAGCTGCCAGTTGACTGCGCCCCGTTTTTCCAGTTCGCCGTAGCGGGCAAGCGCCTCGTCATAGAAAGCCCCCCTGTCGAGAGTGAAGGCCAGCTCACCCAGGGCATTCAAATCGTCAGGTTTTTCCCGCACCTTCCCCCGCATAAAATCCAACCTCGAAGACATGACCTCCTGAAGTCTCCGCAGGCTCCGGCCGGCCAGCGTTCTAAGGGCATTATTCGGATCCATCTGACGACTCAGGAACGCCTTCTCGTAGCTGTCCAGGGCCTTTTCCGTGTTCCCCTCCTTCTCGTACACCAACCCCCGGGAATACAGGACCGCAATCTCATCTCCGGCCACGCCCAAAGCCCGGTTAAACAGTTCGAGGGCTCCCGGATAATTACCCTTTTCGTATTCGCTGATCCCCCGGTAATAGAAACAGTAGTGGGAGGTAGGATCCAGTTCGAAGGCCTTTGCGGAAATGGAAATGGCCTTCTCCAGATCCTTCGAAGGGCCACGGACGTATGCTGCGGCCAGCTGAATATAGGCTTCCGCGGTGGGATCAACCTTCACTGCATGCGCCCAGAGGCTCTCTGAAGACCTCCAGGCCCTGTTCTGCCCGAACGAAACAACAGACCAGGCGAGGACCAGGGCGATGCCCGCGGCCAGGACCGCCTTTCTCCGGGCGCCCCGGACCAGGGCCCATGCTGTTGCCATCAGATAGAAGACGGCAAAGGACGGAAGGTATGCGTATCGATCGGCCACCACAGGATGAGTCGCAAAAAAATGGAGTACGGGGATGAGCGTCAGCAGAAACAGGAAAAGGCCCGGGAGCGCCTGGGGGAACCGCCTCCGGACGAGGACTGCCGCGCCGAACAGGACCGTATAGCCGGCCATCGCCGACAGGACCAGGGGCTCAAGCAGCGACTCGGAGAAGGCGACGCCGTATTCCGCCGAGAAGCCGCGGGGAAGGAAAAGCTTGCCCAGATAAAAAAAGGGTATCTGGAGGGCCACGGCGGCCTTTGCGGCAAGACTCCCCCCCGTGACATGAATATCGATAACATTCGCCTGCACCGCCACGGAACGGTAAAGCGCATAAGCGGCCCCCGCCAGGAGAAAGAACGGGGAAAGGAACAGCATTTCCCGCGGTTTGTCCTTTTTCCTGCTGAAGACGATGAATAGCGCGAGGGCGAGCGGGAGGATGATGACCGTGGCTTTTGAAAGGAGCGCGAAGGTGAAGCATGCCAGCGCGCCGAAATAAAAGCGGCCACGCGCCCCGGGCTCTTTTCGCAAATAGATCAGATACAGATACGCGGCCAGGAAGAAAAAACCCGAGAGCAGGTTGCCCCTTCCGCCGATGAAGGCGACGACCTCGCTGTGAATGGGATGGACCGCGAACAGGAGCGCTGTCGCCAGCGCCGCCAGGGAAGCTGCCGGCGCATTCCGGTCCTCATCGTCCCGCGACAGCAGAAAGCTCAGTTCGAGCGCCAGGTAATACACGGCCAGAACGTTCAGGCAGTACAGGAGAAGGTTGGTGAGATGGAAGCCAAAGGGCCGCTCCCCCCAGACCAGGTAATCCAGGGCGATCGTGAGGTCCCGTATCGGCAGGTATTCAAGGCCGTTTACCGGTGTGGTGAGAATTTTCCCGAGCTCGAAATTTTTTATGAGGTGATTACCCACCAGAAAATTTTCATCATCCCAGACAAAACCGTTCAGCAGGGAGTTGCCGAAAACGATCAGCACCAGGACAAACAACAGCGCCGGCGGGAACGCCCGACCTTGCGACGCTGATGCGGCGAGCGTTTCCCAGATTGTTGAAATTCTGAAAAAGCGTTTTGATTCACTCATGATTCGTTTCCACTGTTCCGCGCACGCGCTCCGCCTGCTCTTCCTTCCTGATGGTCCGCTGCATCAGGAGTTGCCCTGCAACGATAACGCCCGCCGCGAACGCAACCTCGGTCACGCGGACCGTTGCTTTCCCAGGATGAAGCAGCTTGACAATAAAAGGGTCGGTCATGATCATCTCGCCCCCGACCTTCCCGAGAATCGCCGCGCCGATCGTAATAATGATGGGATACCTGTCCATGAGCAGGGAAAGGAGATTGCTGGTGAAAACAATGAAAGGAATGCTCAGACCCAATCCGAACAGGAGGAGAAAAATATTCCCGTGCGACGCTCCGCCGACCGCGAGCATATTATCCAGGGCCATGGTTACGTCGGCGATCACGATGAGCTTGACCGCATGCCAGAGGGATACGGCCTCCTTTCCGTCCGCTTCCCCGGCCCCGCCCTCGATAAACAGCTTCACCGCGATCCAGGAGATAAGGAGCCCGCCCGCGAGCTTTACGAATCCGACCATGAGCAGTCGGGCCACGAAGAACGTGAGGACCACCCGTAGGAGCACTGCGGCGGCCGACCCGTAGATGATCCCTTTTTTCCGCTGCTCCTTCGGAAGAGACCGCACCGCCATGGCGATGACCACGGCATTATCTCCGGCCAGTATCAGATCGATGAGGACGATGCTGAAAAGCCCCGTCAGAAACTTCCCGTCAAAACTGATCGTTCCAAAAAACCCGAAGTCCAATTTTTCACCCCTCAGGATAACGGCAGCCCGCGCGATGACCGGCTGACGACTCTTTGTAGAGGGTAATTATGGTATGGCCGGCAGCCCTTTGTCAAGCCTTTTCCGGAGCGGCGGTCGCCGGCGCCCCGCGGAGGCGCGTCCTCCTCTTGATCAGTTTCTCAAGCTCAACGGCGATAAATACAATGGACGAGAGAACAAGGACAAGAAGCAATTCGCCCCCGCTCAGCGGCTGGGTTCTGAAAACGGAATTTAATTCAGGAACATAGATCGTTACCAGTTGGAGGCAGGCCATGGCCGCTACGCTCGCGAGGAGCGGCTTGTTGGACAGGAGCCCTTGTTGAAACAGGGATTCCCTTTCCGACCGTATTGCCATGACATGGCCAAGCTGGAGGAAGCAGAGCACGGCGAAAACCATGGTCTGCCAGTGCGCATTGTCGCCCCTGATCGACCAGGCCTGAAGCGAAAGCGTTACAGCGGCCATGAGCAATCCGACCCATACGGCGTGAAGACCGAGGCCGTGTGCGAAGATGCTCTCTTTCGGGTCCCGGGGCGGCCTTTTCATGACATCGCCCTCCTCCGGCTCCAGGGAAAGCGCGAGCGCGGGCAGGCCGTCTGTCAGAAGGTTCATCCAGAGAATCTGGATCGGCACGAGGGGTATTGGCAGGCCCATGAAGGGCGCGAGGAAAAGCGTCCAGAGCTCCCCCGAGTTCGTCGAGAGAAGGTATTTCACGAACTTTCTTACATTGTCATAGATTCTCCGGCCCTCCTGCACCGCCTTCACGATTGTCGAGAAATTGTCATCGAGAAGGACCATGGACGAGGCCTCCTTGGCGACGTCCGTACCCATGAGCCCCATGGCGACGCCGATGTCCGCGCGCTTGAGCGCCGGCGCGTCGTTCACTCCGTCGCCGGTCATGGCCACGAAGTGGCCCTGCCCCTGAAGCGCCTTCACGATCAGGAGCTTCTGCTCGGGCGCCACCCTGGCATAGACGCGGATGGACCCGACTCTTTTTTCCAATTCGTCGTTCGACAATGTCGCCAGCTCGGCGCCGCTCATGACGGCGCTGGAAGCGTCAGCCCCGAGGATGCCGACCCGGATTGCGATCGCCCGCGCGGTAAGGGGATGGTCGCCGGTGATCATCACCGGCGTTATGCCCGCGGTCCTGCAGAGGCCGACGGCTTCGCGCGCCTCTTCACGCGGCGGGTCCATCATGCCCGCCATGCCGACCAGCGTCAATTTCGACTCCACATTCTCCGCCGACAGGTCGCGCGGCGGGTGCGCCCAGATCCGCATCGCGATGCCGATGACCCGGAGCCCCTCCGCGGACATCCGTTCGCTTTCCGCGATAAGCTCCCGCGGCCCGACGCCCGCCACGCCTTTCGACGTGATGACGTTGGTCGAGCGTTCCGCAAGCGCCTCAAGCGCGCCCTTGGTAAAGGAAATCACGGAATTGTTTTCCCACGCATGGAACGTGGTCATGAGCTTTCTCGAGGAATCGAAGGGGAGCTCGGCAATACGAGGGTATATCGTTTCCAGAGTTTTTTTATCAAAACCATTCTCAACGGCAACAGAGAAAAGCGCAGCCTCGGTCGGATCGCCGATAATGTTCCCCCTGTCGCCGAAACGGGCGTCATTGGACAGGGCAAGAGCGGTAAACAGCAGAGCCTGTGGATTCCGGATCGAAGCTTCCTGTGGTTTTTCACTAAGAACGCCGAGCGCGGTCCGCCTCTGAAGGTCTCCCCCGCTCTCGGAGGAACGCCGAACGATCATCCCGTCCACCCACAGCTCCTCCACCGTCATGATATTCAGCGTAAGCGTGCCGGTCTTGTCCGTGCAGATATGGGTGATGGACCCGAGCGTCTCGACCGCGGGCAGGTTCCTTACCAGGGCTTTTTGCTTCATCATTTTTCCGGCGCCCATGGCAAGTGTGATGGTCACGATCGCGGGAAGCGCCTCGGGTATGGCCGCCACCGCAAGGCTTACGGCGATCAGAAAAATGCCGAGGGGATCTTCTCCCCGGAAAAGCCCCCCGATGAAGATGATCGCGCAGATAGCGAGCACGGCGAGCCCGAGTTTCTTTCCGAAATCCGCGAGCCGCTTCTGGAGCGGGGTCTTCGGTTCCGCCTCCTCCTGGATCAGCGCTGCGATCCTGCCGAGTTCGGTGTCCATGCCCGTCGCCGTTACCATGGCCTTGCCGCGTCCCGAAGTGACGGCCGTTCCTTTATAGACCATGTTCCTGCGGTCGCCGAGGGGAGGGGCCTCACTATAAATGGCGTCTGTATGTTTTTGAACGGGCAGGGATTCCCCCGTGAGGGCCGCTTCATTCACTTGCAGCCGCCGCGCGTCGATGAGCCGCAGGTCGGCCGGCGCCACATCCCCCGCTTCGAGCAGCACGATGTCCCCGGGAACGAGTTCCGAGGCCTGAGCGGTCAGGGGTACGCCGCTTCGTAACACCGTGACAGGGGACACGGCCAGGCCCTTGAGCGCGGTCATGGTCTTTTCAGCCCGATACTCCTGCATGAACCCGAGCGCCGCATTAGTCAGGACGATCGTCATGATGGCGACGGCATCGGCGGCCTCGCCCATAAAGCCGGAGACCAGGGCTGCCGCGATGAGCACCAGTATCAGAAAATCCATGAACTGGCCGAGGAACATCCTTAATAGTGTTTTTTTCTTTTTCTCGACGAGCTCGTTCGGACCGTATTGCCTGAGGCGCTTGTATGCCTCCTCCCCGCTGATGCCGTGCGGCGCGGTTCTGAGTTCCGCCAGAGCTTCCTCAATTTTCAGTTGATAGAACAGCATTGCTTCTTCTCCTCGATGAATTAGTGGAGCCCCCACCGGCGGGAGCCGGGGGATACCCAGGCGCGGGATAACCTTGCGGCGGCGCGCTGCTTTTTCCCCGGGCTTCGGGTCCTTTTATATAATATCACAGCGGACGCCTTGCGTGATTTCATGCCCGGGGTACTATTGATGCAGCGCTGTCAAACGGAGCCCCTTGTATTTTCCACGAACTCATGAGATAATCCGGCTGCATTATGATCGGCGTCATAGATATTTATCCGCAGGGACAATATCATGAGAGAGGGAATGCGCCAGGTGCTGAGCTTACCAGCTTGCAAGCTGACAGGCTGCCGGCTTATTGATAGTTACTAATTATGAAAAAATCTATTGCGCTCTTCTGCTCTCTTCTGCTGCTCTTTCCCGCGGCCTGCGCTTCCGTGCACGCTCCTTCACTGACCGAAGCCTCAGCGAAATATCACCCCGCGAAAATAGCGTCAGGAGTCCCCGCAAGACCGGGCAGCGTGTCGTGGTCGCCGGACGGCAGGAGGCTGGCCTTCATCAGCAATGGCCTGAGGATGGTGGATGTGGAATCCGGCGGTCAGCGCGCCGTCGCAATCGATAATCCTTCGTATATCGCCTGGGCGGCCGACAAGAGAACGCTTTACGCTGTTGTCGAAAAGAAGGGAAGAAATGCCCTGTGCTCAATCGATGCGGTTTCTCTCGCGATAAAGGAGATATTCCTCGACTCGGAGGCTGACGCGATCTATCCCTCGGCGGACAACGGAAAACTGCTCATTTTTTCGACGAGCGCCCGGAATTTTGACTTTGGAACGGAGCTCAGCTATCGTGTCTTTGCCTTTGAGCTCTCGAATGGGACGACCAAAACCCTGTATGCCTCGAGCAAAATCCACCCGATGACGCAACTTGACATGAACGTCCTGCTGGCGTGGACTCACGCGGGAGTGAGTCCGCTCGACAATTCGCTCCTCATCATTGAGCATGTCAAGCCCCCGGCGGTCGCGTCGTATTCACGCGTGAACAGCCTCGATACCATGACCGGTGAGACCGGGGAGATCTCCGATCAGCAGGATAGAAAAAGCTACGTTTCGGCAAGCTGGTCTCCGGACGGAAGAAGACTCGCGCTCAGCCTGAGTGACGGCCGCATCGAACTCCGTAATCTGCACAATGAGGAAACAACGCTGGGCCGGCCGGTAACGGGTTTCTACCCCTCCTGGAACCCCAGGGGGAGCATGATCTATACGGGAGGATATCTGGTCGATTCCGATGGAAAGAACAGTGAAGCGCTCTTCAAAAACGCGTTCAAGAGCATCTCCTGGTGGTCTCCGGACGGCACAAAGCTGGCGGTGGCTGCGGGAAACATACTCACTCTGTTTTCCGGCCTTACCCCCTCCCTGGCCCCGCCGGACAGACCGCTCGACACGGCGCTGTCGACCAAACTTTCCGTGTTGCGAAATCTGCTTCAGGATGGACTCCTAAACGGACAGGAATACCGTGAACGCAAAGACAGGCTCATAAAAAATTCGGAGGGCTTACGGTGAAATCCATTATTATTGCGCTGATAACTTTATCAGGGATCATTCTTTCCGTGAATTCCGCGTTTGCGTCCGATCCCTGCCTTGCCTGCCATGAAAAAAATACGCCCGGCCTCGTGCAGTACTGGAAAAAGAGCGCGCATTTTCAAAAACAGATCGGCTGCGTCGACTGCCATGGCAATAACATAGAGGCGAATCATAAACGACAGGTGCTTGTCGACGCCGCGAAATGCGGGACCTGCCATGCAGCGGCTTTTTCAGCCCATCGCGAGAGCAAACACAACCTCGGCCTCAAATCAGGCGAGGGGTGCACCCGAACGCTGGAGAAGACCGGAGAACGCCAGAAAAGCTGCGCGCTCTGTCACAAGGCGGGTTCCGCCAGGCCGCTCGTAAATGTGGAGTGCGCCATGTTCCTCGCTCAAACACCGGAGATTCAGCGTCAGGGTTGCGGCTCATGCCATCAGGTCGAGGTCCGGTGCGACACGTGCCACACAAAACACGGGACCGACCTCTCCCTGGCGCGGGAGCCCCGCACCTGCGGCGTGTGCCATATGGGTCCGGACCATCCGCAGCAGGAGATGTGGGAAACATCCGTCCACGGCGTGTTGTACCGGCAAGGCGGAAAAGAATCCGGTCCGTCCTGCGTAACTTGCCACATGCGGGCGGGCTCCCATAATATCAGCCGGGGCATTGCTTCCGGCCTGCCGGCGGACGCAGGCAAGCGGGAGCGCGAACTGATGCTCGGCATTTGCAGGGAATGCCATACCCGGGATCTTGCCGCCCGGAACCTGAACGATGCGGACCGGATCCAGGAGCAGAGCAACGCGCTCGTGGACGAGGCGAAGACCATCATCGCGGCGCTGGAAAAGGACGGTCTTCTATCTCCTTCGCCGGCTGAAAGGCCCCCGCATCCCCTGTTCGGTTCAACCTTCGTCATCGGCCCGCACATGTTGTACGAGGACCTCTCCTCTGTCGAGAGCCTGTTTTTCAGGATGAAATCGTTCTACGCCGTCACCGCATACAAGGGCGCCTTTCACCAGAATCCCGACTATGCTCACTGGTACGGCAACGCGCCGATGAAGCTTGCCCTTTCAGAGATAAAAAGCGGGGCGTCCCTCCTGCGCCGGGTGGAAGCCCTCAAAAAACGGATCGATAATATCAGCCTCGAATCAGGTGAAAAATACGGGAAACTCGATGAGCTCAGAAATAAACTGCGGGCGCTGAAGGAGGAGTGGCTCAAGGGCGGCATGTCCGACCAGGAGCATGAAAACAGGAAGAACCGGCTGCTCGACGAAAAGGGACTGTGATTTCTGGACAACAATAAGTTGCAGAAATCATCTCATCAAGGCCCCTTCCGGCAAATTTCTTCGCATTATTAACACTCGCCGAATACCTTTTCGCACTTCTGCAAAGCAACTCTTCAATTGGTTTCATAAAACATCAAGAGGTTACAGGTTGGCATGCATACTGCATTTCGTTCCATCATAAGTTGTCAAATTTAAATAATTAATAATCATGTTAATCGTTGCCGAAACATCCCGTTGTTCTATTCTTTCAAAGCGAGGTAAAAACCATGTACGACACGCACCTTCTCGAAAGGAAACGTCTGGAAAAAGGATTGAGCTACACGGAAATTGCCGAGGGAGTAAAGCTGCATAAAGTGACGGTATCACGCACGCTCAAGGGTATGACCCTGAAGCCCGGCACCGTCAAACTGCTGGCTGATTATCTTGGCGTGGAAATGGCGAGGATCGTTCAGTAGTCCCTCTTTGCAATGACCGCCATTCCTCTGAGCTTCTACTACCGAAGCAATGCGGCGGTCGTGCTTCATTTCTTAAGAATAAGAATACCGAGGGGCGGAAGAGTGAGCGAGAGTGAATAATTTCTTCCATGGGCCGGCTCGGGTTCCGCCTCTCTGCCGCCCGCGTTTCCGTATCCGTCTCCACCGTAATCCAATGCGTCGCTGTTCAACACCTCTTTCCAGAAGCCGCCGAGCGGCACGCCCACCCGGTAGCCGGTCCGCGGCACCGGCGTAAAGTTACAGACCGCAAGAAATATATCCTTCGTTGTTTTTCCTTTTCTCAGGAAGCCGATGACGCTATGCTCGTGATCGCTGAAATCCACCCATTCGAACCCGGCGCTCTCGAAGTCCAGCTCATGCAAAGACGGCTCGCTTCGGTAAAGCAGGTTCAGGTCCCTGACCCACTGCCACACGCCGTGATGGGACTGGTAGTTAAGCAAGTGCCAGTCCAGGCTCTGTTCGTGGTCCCATTCCCTCCACTGTCCAAGCTCTCCGCCCATGAAAAGGAGCTTCTTGCCCGGATGCAGGTACTGAAACCCGAAGAGCAGCCGAAGGTTCGCCAGCTTTTGCCTGCCGCCGCCCGGCATCCTGTTTGCCAGCGACCCCTTGCCGTACACCACCTCGTCGTGAGAAAGGGAAAGCATGAAGTTTTCGAAAAAGGCGTACCAGATGCTGAAGGTTAAAAGGCCCTGGTGGTACTTGCGAAATACCGGGTCCCTGGCCAGGAAGTCCAGCGTGTCGTGCATCCATCCCATGTTCCATTTCATGCCGAAACCCAGCCCGCCTGCGTGCGTCGGCCTTGTTACCATCGGCCAGGAAGTTGATTCCTCGGCAATGGTCTGGACGTCGGGGAAGGCCCGGTACACCTCCCGGTTCAGGCTCCGGAGAAAGTCGATAGCCTCAAGATTCTCCCTGCCGCCGTACTTGTTCGGGGCCCACTCGCCGTCCTTGCGCGCATAATCGAGATAGAGCATGGAGGCCACCCCGTCGATCCTGAGCCCGTCCGCGTGGTACTTGTCGAGCCAGAACAGGGCGTTGCTGATCAGGAAATTGCGCACTTCGTACCTGCCGTAGTTGAAGATGTAGCTCTTCCACTCGGGATGAAAACCCTGTTTGGGGTCCTCGTGCTCATAGAGGTCCGTGCCGTCGAAATAGACAAGACCGTGCGTGTCGTCCGGAAAGTGGGAAGGGACCCAGTCAAGAATCACGCCGATGCCTTCCTGATGCAAACAATCGATCAGATACATGAAATCCTGCGGAGGTCCAAAACGGCTCGTGGGCGCGAAGAAACCCGTGATCTGGTATCCCCAGGATCCGTAAAACGGGTGCTCCATCATCGGCATGAACTCCACGTGCGTGAAGCCCATGTCCCTGAGGTATGCGGGAAGATAGTCCGCCAGCTCGCGGTACGTGAGGGAACGGTTGTTCTCCTCGGGCTTTCTGCGCCACGATCCTGTGTGCATCTCATACACGGCAAAGGGCGCGTTCAAAGCGTTGCTCTTGCCCCTGGCCTTCATCCACTCTCTGTCTTTCCAGGCATACTGCAAGTCCCAGACGAGGGACGCGGTTTTCGGCGGCAGTTCCCAGGAAAACGCAAAAGGATCGCCTTTTTCCGCCTCATGATTGTGAACGCGGGAACGAATATGGTACTTGTATACCGCGCCATGACGGACCGCGGGGATGAAGCCTTCCCAGATGCCTGTGCTGTCGCGACGAACGCCCAGGGGATGGGCGCCTTTATTCCAGCCGTTGAAATCTCCGACTACGGACACGTATTCCGCGTTCGGCGCCCAGACCGCGAACAGCGTTCCTTCGACGCCGCCGACGGTCATCACATGGGAACCGAGCTTTTCGGAGAGGCCGAAATGGTTCCCCTGTCTAAAGAGATAGACGTCGTGCTCCGTAAGAAGACTCTTGCCGTGGATTACGGGGGTCGTTTTCGGCGCGCCTTTGGTTTTCATTCGGCATCCCTTCGGGTATTATCCAAGAAAACATTTAACCACAGAGATCACGGAGAACTTTCTTCTCAAAACAACAAGAAATTTTCTCGCAAAGCTCGCAAAGGCCGACAAGAAAGGCCATAACCTTGGTATTTAAAAACCAGGATTTAATATTTTCTTTGCGTACTTTGCGGGCTTTGCGAAAGAATCCTTTTGGTTTTGCTGCTTGGTTCCGGCTTGCCCCGATTTAGAGGCGTACGCCTCTAACGGGGCTTGTCCGGGTTAGGATTAAGAAGAGTATAACACAGCGCGGCACCCAGCCGCAACCAAACTCCCTCCGACGACTGCGAAGCGTTTAAAGGAGCAAACGGAAAGTAATGACCGGGCGGAGGGGATAGGCGACGACTGACAGATAGATACAGAGAGGTCAATCAAAAACAGCCTGATACAGAATAACCGGCAATGCCCGATATGTTCCTGACGTTATAGAACCAAAGTAGCAGTCCGTTCCCTCACGCTGCACTTGTGGTGCTACAGTTATAATAAGAGGTCATTCTGAAAAGCAGTTCAGGAGGTGAATTATGAAAGCAGTGACGATAAGCAAATACGGCCATAACAATGTTGTTGAGATCAGTGACTTGCGGCAACCGAAACCAGCGGCCTCGGAGGTGCTCATCCGGGTGCGCGCGGCAAGCGTCAATCCCATTGACTGGAAGATACGCGAGGGAATGATGCAAGCCATGCTGGGAGAGACCTTCCCCATGGTGCTTGGAAGGGAATGCGCGGGAGATGTCGTGGAAACCGGCGTGGCGGTGAAGCACTTCAAAAAAGGGGACCAGGTCGTAGCCATCCCTGACATCCGCAGGACAGGGTCTTTTGCGGAATACGTGGTCGCGCCTGAGCAGAGCGTATACCCGAAACCCGGAAATATCTCTTTCGAGGAGGCGGCAACCATCCCCATTGCTGGTTTAACCGCGCTCCGCTCCTTGCGTGACGCCGGAAAAATCAGCGCAGGCAAGAAGGCGCTCGTGATCGGCGCGGCCGGCGGCGTGGGCCATTTCGCGATCCAGATAGCAAAGATCTTCGGAGCGGTGACCACGGCGGTCTGCAAAGGGGAGAACGCGGACTTCGTTAAGGGCCTGGGAGCGGACCGGGTCATCGACTATACAAAAGAGGACTTCACCAGGGGCGGCGAGCGCTATGACATCATCTTCGACGCTGTTGCCAAGCGCACGTTCGAGGAGTGCAGGGCCGTTCTCACCCCGAATGGGGTCTATATCAGAACACTTCCCCTTGACGGGGCAACCGAAGAAGGGGGGAAGAGAGCCATGACCGTGCCGGGCGGGCCGACTGCGGAAGACATGGAATGGATGAAGGCCCGGATCGAGGAAGGAAGAATCAGAGTCGTCATTGACAAACTCTATTCCCTCGACCAGGCCAAAGAAGCGCTGGCCTACAGCGAAACCGAGAAGGCGCGTGGCAAAATAGTGCTCAAGGCCGCCTGACAATCCGACGGGCCTGCGCGCCTCCGAAGCCGCTGTCCGGCGATCTCCGTGCCTCCCCGATGACAGTGCTATTGCTGGGCTGACTTCTGAAGATACTTCGCCTTGACGCCTCCGGCAATGAACGTGTCGAAATATTCGCGCTTGGGCAGCGCCTTCTTCAGCTCCGAAGCAATGTACTCGGCGTCGCCGGATTTCTCAGCCAGCTCCTTTGCCTTTGCATCAAAAACCATAAGATACTGCTTCATGTCCGCAATGTCCTGCTTGCCCGATATCGGGCCGTGGCCGGGAATGATCTTCTGAACGTCAAGTGCGGCGATCTTATCGAGGGCCCTGATCCACCCGTCCACATCAGCATCCCGCAGGTTCGGATGATAATTCGTGAACAGCGCATCGCCCGCGAACAGCGCCTTTACGTCGGGAATGAGAACAATACTGCTGCCGTTCGTATGCGAAGGACCGGGGTAGATCACCTCCACGGTCCTGTCGCCGAGCTCGATCGACATTCTGTCCGTAAACGTAAGCGTGGGAAGGACAACCATCGTGCCCTCCATTGCCTCCGCGGTAAAACCATAGTTCAATGCACGTTTGACGATGGTGTCGGCGTCCTTCTGCGCTTCCCTGCGGCTGTTTTCCTGAGCGATCACCACGGCCCCGAGCTTAACGAACTCTGAGTTGCCGAGCGAGTGGTCAAGGTGATGGTGAGTGTTCACCACGTATTTTATCGGTTTGTCCGTGATTGCCCGGATGTCCTTGATGAACCGTTGCGCTTCCTTTGCCGAAGTGAGGGTGTCAACCACGACAACCCCGTCCTTGCCGATGATGATTCCCGCGTTCGCGCCGAAGCTCGTCGCGGGAGACGGGTTCCTTGCGTCAACATATGAATACACCCCATCCGCGATCTTGGTCAACCCGGTTTGCGCGGACGCTGTTTGCCCGGACACCAGGCTCCATACCGCCGCAAACACCAGAAAGCACCAACGTATCAGCAGTCCTTTTCTTCTGTTCGTTTTCATGTCGCCTCCATAGTTGATGTGTTTATAAGAATGCCCTTATGTCGGCCGCCATCTTGTCAGAAACTACTTCCTGAGGAATGTGGCCGACGCCGTCGTAAACGATCATCTTCGAGCCGGGAATGTCCTTATGGAAGCGTTCCGCATAACGCGGCGGTATGATCGTATCATCGCCGCCCCAAAGGATCAGGGTCGGAATTCTCAGCGCTTTGATGTGGCTGGAAGCATCTGCCGGCGCCATATTACTCATTGCGATAAAGGTATCGCGGTTGCCTGACCTGAGCATAAGTTCGTAATACCGGTCCACGATATCAGCACTGACGGGTTTATGACCGCCAAACACTTCCTTCAAGTTAATCGCAACAAAATATCTCGGCGTGACATAGCGCACCACCGGCCGCAGCAAGGAAATCCGCGCCATCTTCATTGCAAGAACGCCGCTGTCCTCGACCGGATATCCGTCCGCGTCCATAAGGACAAGTTTTTTCACGCGCCCGGGTTTTTCGTATGCGTACTCACACGCGAGTCGCCCCCCGAATGAATTGCCCGCCATGTAGCAGGAATCAACATGAATTGCGGTCAGAAAGGAATCGAAAAACCGGAGATACCATGCGAGAGAATAATCGCCTGTTGCGTTCGGTCCTGTCAGGCCGAATCCCGGAAGGTCGAGCCGTATAATACGGTAATATTTGGACAGATCGGCGGTCAAACTGTCAAACGTGTGGAGCGACGAAGGCGACGGGTGAAGAAGGACAAGAGGTATACCTTTTCCCTCATCGCGGTAGTGGACCGACAGCCCGTCAAGGGTGATGAACCTTGATTGGTCGTTAGCATATTTGAGCTTCAACTTTTCAACGGGGACGTCGAGTCGGATTCCGGAACCGATGATGATCAGAAGAATGATAAGCAACAAACCCGGCAGATACAGTATTTTCTTCATGCTTTCCCCCTCATAGTTGTTTCTCCCCGTCCGATAACCGACGCGATATGATCTTTCAATCTATTCATCCCTGTTAACCGCCCCCGGCGAGAACGCCGGCAGACATACCGCAATATACTCCGCCCCATCCGGCCCGGGTGTGCTGTACTGGACCCATTCATTGCGCTGCGTGATGATGGCCTGGCCTTCCTTTACATCAATACTGCCGGTCCGTGTCGTAACGCGAAGAAGGCCGCGCAGCACGACAGTGTATTCATCGAACTCGGGCGTCTGGCCCGGTTCTATCCATCCGGACGGACTTTTCATTCGAGCAATGCTGACCGCCTCGGTTTTGGAATTGACGCGGCCGACGAATTCCTCGATCTTCTTCGGCATATTCCCCGCGGCTATTATCACGGTCGGTTTTTCAATGAATTTCGGCATTCTGCACCCCCTTTTTTGAAATACCCTATTTTGACGCGCTCACCAGCTCTTTCCACCAGTATCCATTTTCATAGCGCTCCGGATCAACTATCTCCCCCATCTTCGGCGTAATCACACGAGCATGAACCTGTTCCCCCGCCTTGACAAGGCGTTCAATCGGCTCGTACCAGCTATGGAGGGAAAGATCGAACGTGGCCCAATGAATCGGGACCAGCGTTTTTCCGCCAAGATCGTGATAGGCCTCGACCGCTTGTTCAGGATTGAGATGGATGTCTGGCCAGTTCTCGTTGTATGCGGCCATCTTGATGAAGGCGATATCAAAGGGCCCGTATTTTTTCCCGATCTCCTTGAATTGCGCGGTCATGCCGGTATCGCCGCTGTGAAAGATTTTCCCGCCATTTCGGGAGATGACCCACGAGCACCACAGGGTCCTGTTTCTGTCGAAGAGCCCCCGTCCGGAAAAATGGCGCGCCGGCGTGGCAACGATCGTTATGCCGTCAACCTCATGCTTATCCCACCATCCATACTCATGGATTTTTGATTTTTGGACGCCCCAGCCCTCCAGAATTGCCGCAACGCCGAGCGGCACATGAAAGGACGCGGTCTTTTCAACAAGGGCCATGATCGTTGGTTTATCGAGATGGTCATAGTGGTCATGAGATATTAACACCGCATCAAGTGCGGGAAGGTCACGTGCCTGGATCGGTGCGGGCTGGAACCGTTTTGGCCCGGCCAATGAGAAGAATGATGCGCGTTCGGAAAAGACGGGATCAATCAGAATACGTTTGCCATCAAGTTCAACCAGCACACTTGAATGGCCGAGCCAGACGAACCGGAGCCCGTCCAAAGCAGGCTTTTGTCCAAAACCATCCATGCTCGCAACCGGCAAGGGCTTTGACGGGGAACGGTCCTTGTGGCCCTTGAAGAGATACTGGTAGATCGTGTCCCAGTTCGATCCCGGTTTCATGACAGTCGTTGGTTCGGCATTCGTGAACCTGCCGTTGGAGTAATTTTCAGGTTTATTCATGCCGTCCTCAGAGTAAACAGGATTCGAAACATACCAGCCGCAGCCCAGGCCGAAGGCTGTGAGAAACATTATGAGTGTCAAAAATCTCAATAGAATGCACCTGATATTGAAATGAGCGCGTAGCTTAACATGGAATAACGCTCCTCTCCAGTTCGTTATCACTCAACAGATTTCAGCGCCTGCTGGGCACACGTTCAGTCGGTCTGTGCCGGCGCATATCTCCCGATCGATTCCGCCTCGGCTGCCCCAGGTATCTCGAACCGCTCCAGGTTCCAACGGCCTCCCATTCCCAGGGCGTTCGCGGCGAGATGCAGATGTGCCATGGCTATGCCGCAGTCAAGAAAATGATAGTCCTTGCCCTCCCGGTTCTGTTGTTTCATCTTGTAGACCAGGATCTCTTTGTCAGTGAGAATGAAACGCCAGGGCTGTCTATTCATCCACGAGGGCGCCCAGCGCGCGGCCTCCAGAACGCGGACCAGCCGCTCGTCCGCAAGCAGGTTCGCGGGCAGCTGCGCATTGTGTCGCTGCCAGAAGACGATCTGATCGAGCGGCTTGCGCGCCTTCGACCCGGCCAGCGTTCGTAACGCGCGGCTCGCGAAGCTCGCAGCAGGCCGGCCGATGGGTGTCAGCACCATAATGCGCCAAGATGGATCGAGGTCGAGGGTGGAGCGTAGCGAGGACTCTTTGAACATCAGTCCGACCCAGCAGGTGCCCAGGCCCTTTCGTGTTGCCTCGAGGACCATCTGCTCGAACCGGAAGCCCGCATCCGTGAGATAGCCTTCCTGCTCGCGGGACGCAAGTACGATGTAATGAGGGGCGTGGATGGTCTTCCCATAATCGCCGATAAGACCCTTGATCTCCCTGCCCATCTGTCCGTCGGTATTTAGGAGGAACCGCATGTCGGTCGTTGTCAATGCCTCGGACCGTTCACCAACGCTCCGGACCTCCTCAAGTTCGTCCACGCGCACCGGGTCGGGTTCATAGGAACGAACGCTTATCCGTTTCGATATGGCTTCCAGAATATCCACTATGTATTTTACCTTTCTCGCGCCGGCGGTCATGCAAACACACGGCCTGGCATCTTTTTTCAGCTTCGCCGCCGGTTCCCCGAGGTCATGTATTCTATCATGAACTCAAAGGCGTTCTTTCTTCATCAGCAGCGCTATCGGTCCGAGCAGCGGCAAAAGGATGAAAGAAACAATCAATTCCGTCAGCCAAAAGCTGTTCTCCTGTTTCTTTCCCTTCAGCCGTAAGAGGAAGACCTTGAAGGTATTTCCGCAGAGGTTGCCGAAATATATCATTCTGAGCCTTAATAAAATATCATCGGCGGTCTTTTTGCCGTAGACTTCAAATAAATTATCGAGCAGTTTCCGGTCCGGCATTTGGTCCGTCTCGGCGTAGTGAACGGCGAAGTTCAGGGCCGCAAGCTCCCTGTCTTCTATGAGCTCATTTAATTGACGCGACAGCAGCCGGTTCACTTCAGTATGATCCAACCCCGCGTTCAATGCCGCTTTCGAATGGAACCAGGCGCAGTAGGTGCATCCATTGACGGCAGTAACGGTAAGCATTATTTTCGATTCAAATGCACGGCTTATCCTTCTATGGACCAGGGACGCGATCAAGGCGGGAAGGTCCTTATGAAAAATGATAAAATCCCCTGCGAAGCCGGCGAAGGTATACACCTTCCTTCTCAACGCATGTTGCAGAGTCATTCGTCCTCCTTTTCGTCAATTATGGTTCTTATTCATTCTCTTTGTTTTCAAACGATGTCAGGTTGTTAAGAACCCGCAGAAGATAATCCTCGAAAACATCAATTTCCTTCGTGGTGAACCCTTTATAAAACAGCTCGGTTTTTTCTTTCGTGATTTTCGCATAAAGATCCTGGCACTCCCGGTCCTTCTCCGTCAGCTTGATGAGTATCGCCCGCCGGTCTTCCTTCGAGGGGACGCGCTTCACGAACCCGGCCTGCTCAAGCCTGTCCAGCATGCTCGTCAGGGTTGATTTTCCAAGCGAGGTCTTTTTCGCAAGTTCCTGGATAGAGATGCCGTCCTTTTGCCAGAGAACAAACAGTATCCTTCCCTGGGCCGGACTGATCTCGTTCAACTCGTGCTTGGCCAGGATCTTGGAGAATATTCTTTCCGACAGCAGTTGCACCCGGGCTATCAGAAAACCGCCTTGACATACTTTTTTCATGCTTTCCCCTTCAGATCGAAATAGAACGAGTCGAGCTGATGATAATACTTTGCCGCCAGGGGCCGAAGCCTCAGCACGGTATGGTCGGGATCATGCACGCCACCCGGGTAATACATTTCCCAGCCTTTTTGCCAGACCTTCTCTTTTTCAGCGCGGTCCGTGACAAATGCCGCCTCTCCGGAAAGCATGAGTCCGCGAAATTCACTTGGTATGCAATAATATATGGAGACCTTCGCATTGTTTTTGACATGCGCGATCTTGGGAGAGGAGGTATTGGTAGTGAAGTAAACCAGAAAGTCGGCTTGATGTTCCTTGAACAGGCCTGCAAGTCCGGGGAACTGCTCCTTCCGTCTCAAGTTGAACATTGCCCGGGACTGGGGAAAGCCTTCGGGATCGACGGTCGTGACGATTGCCGCCTCCGCCGTTTCCAGAAGATCCCTGCTTAGTCGTTTCGCCTCCGTGGAATTCATAGGCGCCTCCCTGAAGATAGTTTTATAGAGTATAGTTCTATATAAAACTATTTGTCAAGGAGAAAATACCGGCCGCTGCTCCTTTCGCATCCCGGTGTATCTTGGAGCCCGCTTCTATTTCGGCCGTAATAAGACTATTAGAAATATTAAGCCGATTATCGATATAATCAGGAGCAATGTTTTGCCCCAATCTCTTCTATCGAACTTGAAAACAACAAAAGGATTCAGCATATGTATCCATGATAGTTTTTTCTTCCGGATGGAGTCATGCATTGTCAAATTACCAACGACAAGCCATAGTATGGCAATTATACCTATTACAATCAATTGGTAGTTGTTTGGCACCATATTGTTCTCCCATGCGCATAATTAATGCTTATATGAACGGAACAGTATCATTGAATTCTCGCAGAGTCAAGGGGTTATACAATACAGGGGTTATACAATACATGAGAAGTATTGAAACCGTTCTGCATGCGCTGAACACGGAGTCAATCAAAAACAGCCTGATACAGAACGACCGGCAATACAATCGGGACGAGAATGATTGTGTCGAACAAAACGCTGAATGGAATGTCTATTTTGGGATAAGCCGGCGGTTCGATCCCGTACTTGTTTTTGTAAACGAGGAGCACAGTTTCGTCGTGCGCGATCGCATGGCTGTCGAGCCTTGTGCCGCTGTAAAATTTCGGGCTGTCCTTCGTAAAGTGCGCGGCAGTTGTCAAGGTCGCGCATCCGGTCGTAAGGAGCAGAGCAGCGCATATAACGCATAATGTTCTGAGCATAATTGGCCTCCTGTTAAGTTCATCCATCATTATTAGCTGCGCATACAACCATACTTACAGCATCGCATACAACCCTTACCCACCCAGCCCTCCCCTTGAAAGGTGGGTGACTATAATTTTCTCCCCATTCAAGGGGGAGATAGAGAGGGGGATGGGTGGCCTTCAGACGTCTGTATTATCATGAGACGATAATTAAGTCTATTCGGCAGGCCCGTTTAAAAAGTTCTATGAGTTGTTCTTCCTGACAGGCAAGAATACAATAACGATGGCGAAATGGCAAGAAAACAGTAATACGAGACAAGCATGCGGATTGTGTTGAGTTCGCGTTCCCTCATTGTTTTGTTGCGAGTACGGGTACCGACGGCGTTCCGACGTATCAACATACTGGCGCGCCTTGGATCTAAGCGAAGCAGCTGACCTGAGTAGTTACTGTAATCCTTACTTATAACGTCTCAAATAGTCCTTGGTTACCACATCAAAACCAATGGATGCACAAAGTGCGCTCTCCGGACAGACCGCAATACATCTCATACACATTACACATTCCGATGATTTTACGCGGGTTCCTTGTTCAATGTATTTGGGAATATCGATATTGAATGGACATTGTTCCACGCAGGTGTTACAGCGGGCGCACTTGTCCTTATTCCCTTTGATCCTGAGAAGCGAAAACAGATTCGAGAACTTGAGCAGCACGGAAACAGGACACAGATATTTGCAGAAAGCCCGGTTGTCTTTCAGAGAAACCGCCAAAAAGATAGCGGATACATAATAGAAGACATTACCGATGAGAAACCAGTACATTGCTTTCATAAGACCGGGTTGGTCCCGTGCTTGATTCGGATCATGGATAACGTAATGAAAAATAAATACCATGACGGCAACCGATGCCAAAGAGAGAACCAGATGAATGTATTTCAATTTATTGATATTCCCATATTTCCACCCGCTGCTTTTTTTAAAGGGCAGCAGGTCCAATACCATAAGCGTCCAGCAGCCCCAGCCGCACCATGATCTTCCCGTAAATATAGGCCCGATAATTTTGCCCACAATAAAATGGACCATTACGCCCCCAAAAGCGCCGGAAAAGAGATAAAAAAAGAACCCCTCAATTTGAAAATTTTGTCGTTCGAATATACAGGCCAATCCGAAGAGCAGTAAACTAATTAAGAATATGTTCGTTACGCGAATTGCGTTTTTGGCGTTGATCGGTACAACGGCATAAAGACTCATGAAAGAGATAAAAATAACGGCCAATATGATAAAGAAAATGACCGTGGACATGTCTTTGAATGTCAGCCAAAAGGCAACCGACGCGAGAAAATACAGCACTGTCATCATGAACGGGGCGGCGGCATAAGCCTTATATCCCGTATTTTTAGGTGTAGTCATAAATCGCCTTTCTCATTTAAACCGGGCCAGTGAAGAGCCTATAGGTTATTGTGGGCCTGGTCTCCGCTCTTAGTCGCGACGAAATAGACGGGGTTCTCTTGCACGAATGACCGCGTTGCCGGACATGACATGATTTCACGTGCTTCCAGTGTTTTTTCGCGATACGAAGAATGATACAGCAAGACAGGAGAAGGGGCTAACAGAATTCGATCATTGTTTTTAGAGATCCTATCGTTCTACGGTGAGTAAGGTGAAAACCGGACAATCACAGGCCTGACTTGTACTGTTTCCCCACGTTCCAGCACTTGCCGATTGCCTGCCCGAGCGACCAGTACTGCATGCTGCTCATATCAAACAACAGCGGCTTGACCTTTGCCAGATCAACCTTGCCGTCTGTAAGCACGGCGTCTTCAGCGTAGGTCGCCGCGATTTCGCCGATGAATACATCGTGGGTCTTCAGTTCATAAATATCATGGAGCCTGCATTCCATGGAGAGCGGGCAGTTCCGGATGATCGGGGCGGTCCTGAGTTCTCCGTAGAAAGTCTCGAACACGCCGGACTTGTCGGTCCTGCTCCCCGACACCATGCCCACGTAGTCCGCCTCGACCATCTTGTCCTGCGAAAGGATGTTCACGCTGAAGGTTGTTTTGGCTCAGCGTGAACTGGACTTTTAGCCGATTTGAGTTACACTACTCGAACGGAGGAAAAGTCCATGAAAAAGAAGAAACGCCACAACTACA
>Ga0334722_10000475_pt1 | contig 59442 bp, 59 predicted proteins | sample C3_bottom_MG_FD_207210 | JGI IMG/M metagenome (GOLD analysis project Ga0334722, IMG submission 207210) | Sediment microbial communities from Yellowstone Lake, YNP, Wyoming, USA - C3_bottom | ecosystem: Environmental > Aquatic > Freshwater > Lake > Sediment | place: USA: Wyoming | collected... | reverse complement strand
ACTACTCCAGACACACTGGGTGTGACGAACGGCGTAATCGTATAACTATATGGCGGACTTACGCATGGCTTATCGTTGGATGTGGTTCTACTACTGTCATTCCAAGATTTTGGCTTGGCGCTTGTTTCGCGACATATTTTATTACCAGCGTCATTTGAGGTTATTGTGTATGAAGAGTCGAAGTTCTTGCTGCCATTCTTTTTTGTACCTTCTGGTAAAGTGTGGTCCGAACCGGTGTCTCCGACTACCCAACCTGGGTTAATACCAGATTTTACTACACTACCCGTATTGTCATAACGATAATCTACGTCTTGGGTTGTGTCATCTGGGCCCTTGTTTGTTGCTGTATGATTCCAAGTAACCTTGCCGCCAGGCAATAACGAACTGGCACTCTTTAGAGAGCTTTTTGTCGATATTTTCCAATCAGGTTGTGGCAACGGGTCCAGGCTACCCAATGGGTTGGCACATTTTCGGTCTAGGACATAGCCACCCTTGAATTTAATTGCCGGGTCTTTACCACAACTACTATCTCTTTTGTAAAATGAATCGTCTTTGTGTTCTTTTTGATAATAACTGTTTGTCGTACATCTATCTATGGACGCAGACCAATCAATTTTGCCGCTACTATCCAATGCCTTTATTCTGGCCTCTACATCATCCCACTCGCTTGACTTGATAGATTTTCCGCCACCTTTTGAATCTTTACCTAACATGGTTTTCACGATAAAGGCCGCGCCTATTGCGTTCTGGCCGCCACCGTCATACCAACCGTGCATTTGTTTGATTAAATCTTTTGCATTTTTTGCACTTACACCACCGTTAATAACGTTTCCTTGTTTGTTCCATGGGTCAGAGGCACATTTTTGGGTAAAATACCCTTCGTAGGCGCCGTTCCAGGTTTCTACCTTTTTCTTCTTGCCCTTTTTTATAACATAAGTAACGTCGTAACACTTTCCAGTGCCCAATATATCGGCGGCCTGTGCAATCTCGATGGTCATTGAAGAAAATACAAATGACATCATTAGCGCAAGAAGAAATCTGTTATATATTTTAATTCGCTTAGACATGACTACTTATTCACCCCGTTAAGTGCATCTATCTCGTTTTGATAATATTGCGTATTGTCATCAATTGGGTTTGCTTTATCTATCAATGATATAGATTTTTGGTAATAGATAATAGCATTTTGTTTGTCGCCCTTCATCTTATACATCTCAGCCATCATTGAAGCCACGTTTTCATCTAATTTATAGGACTCGGCTTGTTTGGCGAGTACGAGCGCTTGATCGTAATTGCCAGCATCATAATACAAAGATGCTTCACCAATCAGCAAATAACTTTTTTGATCGGGATTGCTTGTCTGCTGAACCGCTGCGTCATACGCAGCTTGACCACCACTTACGTCGCCGCTATTTGCTTTTGCGTCAGCAGCCACGGTAATTTGTTGAATTTGATCAGTCGTTCTAGTGACGATCGGCACATTAATAGCCGGCTTCTTGCTATCAGATTTTGATAAATACAACCAACCACCGACACCACCGCCAACTACAAGAATAACGACAACAATAATAATCAGCCATTTTTTTCGAGCAATTTGTTTTTTTGATAAAGGGTTGTCTTGTTTGATTATATTAGCCACTAATAATCTTCCTTATGCTTACATTACTCATAATAATAGCACATCCTCGATATTTTTTAACACCTCTGTTAAAATAGAGGCATGAGTCTTTCCATCGGAATCGTTGGTTTGCCTAATGTTGGCAAATCTACTCTGTTTAACGCCCTGACAAATAATGATATTTTGGCAGCTAATTACCCGTTCGCGACAATCGAACCTAACACAGGCATTGTTCCAGTGCCCGATGAGCGCCTAAATGAATTGGCAAAAGTTTATGGATCAAAAAAACTACTACCTGCCACAGTCACCTTTGTTGACATCGCCGGTCTAGTTGCTGGCGCCAGCAAGGGCGAAGGATTAGGCAATAAGTTCTTGGCTAACATCCGCCAATGCGACGCAATCGTTCACATTGTGCGTGCTTTTCATGACGACAATGTCATCCACGTATCCGACAAAGTTGATCCGCGCGATGATATCGAAATTATCAACACCGAACTTATTTTGGCCGACATTCAAACAATTGAAACTCGTATGAACAAGGCACAAAAAGATGCCAAAGCCCAGCCAAAGCTTAAAGTTGTAGCCGACTACTTAGGCGAGCTTCTTGAACACTTAAAAGCTGGCACTCCATTATCGTCTTTGCCAAATTTAAACACCGAGTTAATTTACGATTTGCACCTGTTAACTGCCAAGCCGGTTATTTACGCATTCAATGTTGACGAAGATACATTAGTCAGTGATGACAAAAAATCAGCACTTGCATCTCTGGTGGCACCCGCCCGAACAATTTTTGTATGCGCTAAATTAGAGGATGAGCTAAAAGGCTTAACGCCCGAAGATTCAGCCGAATTGCTGGAAAGTTACGGTGTTAAAGAAACTGGTTTAATGCAATTGATTCATGCCGCCTATGACATTTTGGGCCTACAAAGTTACCTGACAGCTGGGCCATTAGAAGTCCGCGCTTGGACAATTCACAAAGGCGACACTGCCCCACAAGCCGCTGGCGTTATTCATACTGACTTCGAAAAAGGCTTTATCGCGGCTCAAGTTGTCGACTTTCATGACCTAATCGCCGCTGGCAGCGAAGTTGCCGCCAAAAGCGCTGGCAAAATGCGCACCGAAGGCCGCGATTATATTATGCGATCTGATGACGTCGTCGAATTTCGCTTTAATGTCAGTAAATAAAAAACGGGTCCTGCCGTCCGGTCCGCCCCTAGAATTTTTTGTCTGATTACAGAACAAAACAATTCTGGGGCCACCCCGCCGAACGTCACCCGTTATACTACTTCCCAAGTGGGCTTAATAGATAAAATCGCTCTTGATTACCTTTGGCGCCAGCCACATCGCTGTCGCGTTTGGTTTTAATTACAAAATACTGGCGTGACCAATCTTCAAAATCTTTTAAAATCTGGCGGCGCATAGCGTCGTTTTTGATAATGCCTTTGTTGGTTTGGTCCTTGCCTGCTTCAAATTGAGGTTTGACCATGGCAACAATCTGGGTATTTGCGTCAGACAAATAATTATATATATGTGGCAAAATCTCGCGAAGACTAATGAACGATACATCCATAACAACAATGTCGGGCATCGACTTCATATAAAAGTCGCGGATATCGGTTTTTTCATGCAATTCAATCTGTTTATTACCACGTAGTGATGGGTGTAATTGGTCTGTGCCAACGTCGATTGCAAAGACTTTTTTAGCCCCGTGACGCAACGCGTAGTCAGTAAACCCGCCAGTACTACTACCGACATCCAACACCACTTTGTCACGAAAGTCTAATTTAAAAATATCTGCAACAGACGCTAGTTTTAATCCAGCGCGACTGACGTATTGGACTTCGGCCATTAATTTAATGTCGGCTTTTGGGCCAACAAAATGGCCGGGCTTTGTAATCGCCCGACCATCAACAGTAACTTTGCCTAATTTAATCCAACTCTCGGCCTGAGAACGGCTTGATGTCAATTTGCGCTCGACGAGCACGATATCAAGTCGTTGCTTAGTCATGCCGGGCTAGGCCTTTTTGCGTTCGCGATACTCACCAGTTGTAGTATCAACCGATATGGTATCACCAGCTTTAATAAAAGATGGCACTTTGACAACTAATCCGGTTTCCAATGTAGCGTCTTTTAGAACGCTGCTGCTGGTGTCACCTTTAACTACATCTTCACTGTAAGTAACTTCCAAATATACATTCTTTGGTAGTTCTACATTAATGATGTTGCCGTTAAATTCTTGTAATGTTAGGCTATCGCCTTCTTTCAAGTAATCAATAGCTTCTTCAACAATGTCTTTCGACAATTGAAATTGTTCGAATGAGTCTGGGTCCATAAAGTGATAGTCTGTACCGTCCGTGTACAAGTACTGAACGGGCTTACTGGTCACTTCGGCTGATTCAATGCTGTCTTGACCCTTGAAGGTCTTAGCAACAACGCTGCCATCAATCAGGTTTTTAACCTTGACGTTGACAATGCTGCCGCCACGACCGACGACTTTTTGGTTATATTCGATTACTTTGAATGGTTTGCCGTCAAGTTCAATGACGACGCCTTTTTTGAGTTCCGTTGGTTTATAAGCCACGATATTATCCTTGAGTTACGAATGGTAAAAATGCTAGGTGACGTGCACGTTTAATTGCAGTCGCTAGTTGGCGTTGCTGTTTAGAGCTTAGGCCGGTTTTGCTGATTGGTTTGATTTGACCGTAAATGTCGATGAATCGTTGTAGAGTCTTAACATCTTTGTAGTCAAAAAATACTGGTGTGTCTTTTTTAAATCGTTTAATTGGCATAAATTTTCTCTCCATATATTCCTAGAAAGGAATCTCACTTAAATCAATAGGTTTATCGTCGATATCTTCAATGACGATATCTTCAGTTTTTTTGCTTGGGCTGCTTGGTTGGCTAGATTGGCTAGAACCTGCACCGTCGCTTGGACCGTCTAGGAAAGTTACATCAGTTGCAACAATCTCGACGCTTGTGCGTTTTTTGCCGGTTTCTTTGTCTTCCCAGCTGTCTTGGCGCAAACGGCCTTGGACTAATACGCGGCGACCCTTGGCGAGGTATTTAACTACTAAATCACCTAGTTGTTCCCAAGCTGTAACGTTGAAAAAGTCCGCTGTGTCATCTTTTGATTGACGATCGACTGCAATGCTGAAACTTGCAATGGTCTTACCGGTGCTAGTTGTGCGTTGTTCAGGATCGCGGGTCAAGCGACCCATCAGGATAACTTGGTTAATGCTTTTTGCCATGAGCTTACTTCCTTTCGATTGGTTTATCGATTGCTTCACTAGCCTTTGCTTCTTCAAGAGCTTTGCGGCCCTTGATATCAACAGTGACTAATAGATAGCGTAAAGCTTCGTCAGAAATGTTTAGATTATTGCTAATCTTTAGTGGCGCGTCAGCTGGCAACATTGCATCAAAGTATGCATAGACTGCAAAGTCTTCGCCTTTGATACGGTAGGCCATTCTCTTTTTGCCCCAGTTTTCTTCTGTGACAATGCTGCCACCGTTTGATGTTATAAGAGCACGCAACTTTGTAAGTGGCGCCTCAATGTCGACCTCTAGGTCGGGGTGAATCAGAACGATTAGTTCGTATTCTTTCATTAGATTTCCTCCTCTGGAATCCTTTTGGATGCTTGTGTCGGGCACAAGCCGAGTTAATAACACTTTAAATTGTAACACAATCTAAAGTATAAATCTAGATGTCTTCAGATGAAGCACCGCCGCCAGCAAGCTCGTCCATGCTGCCAATCAACACGTCACGTGGACGCGCACCGTCAGCTGGCCCGATAATGCCTTGGTCTTCCATATCTTCGATTAAACGCGCTGCACGAGCATAGCCAATGCGCAAACGTCGCTGTAACAAACTTGAGCTAGCTTTGTTGGCGTCGATTACTACCCTAACGGCGTCTTTGTACATGTCGTCTTCGTTGCTACTATCAAAGTCCATTACAACACCGCCCTTGCCGTTCAATTGAACTGGCTGGCTAACAACCTCGTCGTTGTATTGTGGAGGCGATTGCATCTTTAAGTGGTTGGTGACTTTGGTCAATTCTTCGTCGGTTACCCATGCACCCTGAATACGTTTTGATTTACTCATACTTGGAGTCAGCAACAACATGTCACCCTGTCCCAGCAATTTTTCGGCGCCGGCTTGATCCAAAATAATTCGGCTTTCAACTTGGGACGCTACTGTAAACGCAATTCGAGCCGGAATATTGGCCTTAATCAGACCAGTAATAACATTAACTGATGGTCGCTGAGTTGCTAAGACCAAGTGAATACCGACAGCACGAGCCTTTTGAGCCAAACGAACAATCAGCAACTCGGCATCGCGCGCTGCCACCATCATCATGTCGGCCAACTCGTCAATCACAATCACGATGTATGGCATGGCGCCGTTTTCGTGTTCTTGTGGAATACCAAAATCGTCAGATACAGTAATTTTTGCACCGGTAGAACGAATTTTGTCGTTATAAGATTTAATGTCTTTGACTTTGTGTTCAGCAAATAATGTGTAGCGTCGTTGCATCTCGTTAACGGCCCATTTAAGTGCGCTAATCGTCTTGTCTGGTTCGGAAATGACTGGCGTTAATAAGTGTGGGATGTCCTCATACATTGCCATTTCGACTTGTTTTGGGTCAACCAAAATCAGCTTCATTTCGCTTGGGCTATTGTGGTACAACAAGCTAGCCAAAATTGTATTAATCATGACCGATTTACCTGATCCGGTTTGACCAGCAATCAAAAGGTGCGGCATTTTATTTAATTCGCCGATAACAGCTTCACCCGAAATATCTTTACCAATGGCAAACGCCAACGGTTCGCGACAAGCGGTCCACTGACGACTAGTTAAAATTGAATGTAACCTGACGTCGGCGGCTTTACGGTTTGGAACTTCAATACCTACGACCTTTTGGCCGGGTATTGGCGCTTCAATACGCAAACTTTGCGCTGCTAGGTTTAAGGCAATGTTGGTTTCCAGCGCCGTAATACGAGTTAGCTTGACTCCACTTGGTGGGCTGAGGGTATATTGAGTAACCTTTGGACCGATATTGGCGCCTTCCATTTCGACATCAATATCAAATTCAGCCAAAGTGTTTTTAATAATCATGGCATTTTGCTGAACATCACCAGCATCGGCTGGAGATTGCTTTTTTTCCAGCAAATCCAGGCTTGGAGCTTCCCAATCAGGGTCGCTGACCGTGACCAATGCAGCTTGTTCTTCGGCAGCTTTATCACGAGTAAATCCACTGCGCAGACTAGAAAGTGATTGTTTTTTACCTGTTACCTGTTCGCTTTCCAAAGTTGGTACGCCAGCATTTAACTTGAAATTACCAATCGTGCCTTTTGGCACATCAATAGCAGCGGCGTTGCGCATAACTTTGACGTTTTCTTCGTATTCGGTCTTGTCGCGTCGGCTAAATTCCCAAATCTTTTTGATAATCGTAAATGGCGAAACACGCAAAATAAATAACAAGGTTATAAAAATCAGCAGTATATATATAAACGCTGCAATGCTGGAATTGACTAATGCCAGAACGTTTTGATTTATATAATCACCAACATATCCACCGGTTGTTTGGCCGCTACTATTTTTAAGTAGTCCAAACAGGGATGAAAACCAAACTATTGATGAAATGACAGCTACTTTCATCACAAACGGCAGACGGTTGTCTTCGGCGCGGAATATTTCGATAGCTACATAAACAAATAATACTGGCACTACGTAAATTGCATAACCAACAAGTGATAGAACTGAGCTGTGCAGCCACTCTAGCACTGGACCACCGGCATCAAACCAAGCGACGACGAACAAAATCGATACCGCAATCAAGAACAAGGCGCCTACTTGGGCCCAAAAACCAGACGGCAGACTATGCTGTGGTGTTGGTTTTTCGTATTTCTTTTTTCTTGATTTTTTCTTTTTTGGCATAACTTACTCTATTATAGGCGTTGTTGGTTTTATTTAATAGATATATTATATCCGTAAATATAATATATTCTTTGCTCACATGCGCATATTATATCGATTACGATATAATATTTCGCTATTCGGGATAGAATAAGCAAGCTTATTCTATCCTCTCACACGCTCATATTATAGCAAAATTTACTACATTTTGCAAGTCACTAACGCTTAGTAGGCGCGAGTATCAATTCGATTGCGTGGTTCGGTCGCTTCGCTGTCCGGCACTTGTGGTGCTGGGAACTGCTTTGGCGGATATTGTGGACGTCGTTGACCGTCGCGTGGGTCGTTTATAGCTGGGCGATTTTGGTTAGGGTTTTGACCCTGTCCTTGTCCCTGGCTTTGACCTTGGCTTTGACCGCCACCACCACCGCCAATTTCGTTAATCACAGGAATAACGATTGGGGTTCGACGAGTTTGATCGTACAAAATGTGTGTGATTTCGTCGCGAAGTTCTTTTTTGATAACGTCCAAATCGACGTGTTTACCAGTGAAAGAACGAGCAACTTTTTGCTTTAAGTATTGGCGAATCATACCCATCAGCTCTTCACTGTCGCGTAGGTAAATGAATCCGCGGCTAATGATGTCTGGGCTGGTCATTAATCGTCCGCTACCGCGTTGAACGGTCAAGACAACTACGAACATACCTTCGCTGGCCATGTGGATACGGTCTTTCAAGACAACTTCTGACACAACTGCGCCGCTGTCGTCATACATGATACCGCCAGCTTGGATACGTCCAGCTTTTTTGGCACCGTCGTGAGTGATTTCGATAACATCGCCACTATCGCATACAAAGATGTTGTCGTGTTTGACACCAGCTTTAAATTCAGCGATTTCGGCGTTGTGAACCAACATGTGGAACTCGCCGTGAATCGGCATGTAATATTTAGGGTTCAAAGCATTAATCATCATGACGTGGTCATCGTGATATGCGTGTCCCGAAAGGTGTAGTGGGCCAATGCCTGTAAGGTGAGTTTTGCCGTTTTGGATAACGTCGCTACCTTCGCGCATTAAACCGTCAATTGTGCGGGCAACGTATTTTTCGTTACCAGGAATTGGGTTTGAGCTAAAGACAATAACATCAGTGTTTTTAATTTTGATGTATTTGTGGCTACCGCTGGCCATACGATTAAGTACGGCATTAAATTCGCCTTGCGAACCGGTACAAACAATCGTAACTTTGCTATCAGGCAATTTAACGATGTCTTCCATTTTAACCACTGTGTCTTTGGGAACTTTGATTACACCGGTGCGAATCGCAACTTCAAGGTTTTGAATCATGCTGTAACCGGCAAACGCAACTTTGCGTTCGTGGTTTTTAGCTTCGTCCAAAATAATTTGCATACGGTGGATTTGGCTACTAAAACAGCTTAGGATTAGACGGCTGTTAGGATGTTTTACCATCACTTGGCCGATACTTTCCTGAATATCAAATTCGCTGTGGGTGTGGGTGCCGTCGGATTCACAGTTGGTTGACTCGTTCATTAACATCAAAATACCTTCCGTAGAAGAGATTTCGGTCAAACGTGTCATGTCAACTTTTTTACCATCAACTGGGGCGTTTTCGATGCGCCAGTCGCCGGTATGGATAAGTACACCTAGTGGAGTACGGATAACAACTGCCGCAGAATCAGGGATCGAGTGGTCCATACGAACAAGTTCGATACTAAAGCTATCGCCAAGTTGAACGCGTTCGTGAGTTTCGGGATTCATCTCGATATATGTCGGTTCGTAACCGCTGGTTGCCTCTTCCATAGTACGGGCGACCATGCCAAGCGTAAATTTGGTGCCATAAACAGGCGCCGGAATTTTGTGAGCCATATGGCGATAGGCGCCGATGTGGTCAAGGTGTCCGTGTGTAAAGATGTGAGCACGAATTTTGTTCTTGTTTTCTTCTAGGTACGTAATGTCAGGCGTAATGTAGTTAATGCCTGGATAATCAGGACCAGGGAACAAGAAACCAGCGTCGATGATAATAATGTCATTATCGTATTCAATCGCCATCATGTTTTTGCCGATGCCCATTTCGCCTAAACCGCCAATTGGCATAATTTTAAGCCTTGGTGCGTTGGTTCGTGGCACTTTTTTAAAATCAGCTGGGCTGAATTGTCGTCCGCCGTATCCGTTATAAATAGATTTATTTACGGGTACGTTAATAACGTGCTGGCTGGCACGCAAATTGACGTTTTCGCTGGTGCGACGTTGTGCCCGAAAGGCTTCGCCTTTTCGGATTGTGGTGTTGTTTAACACCGTGTTATTTGATTTTTGCCTTGGTTGTTGGTTCGGACGTTTTGATTGGTCGTCCCCTCTAACATTAGCGAGTCTTTGTTGACCCATATATTATGCATTCTCCTTTTCGTTTTGTAGAATATCTATTATTTTTGGTAACTTATTAAAATCTTCGATTAATGTGGCGCGCATGCTGCCGTTATAAAGGGCTGCGGCTGGATGATAAAGCGGTACAATTACCAACTTTGTATCACCAAAATTAATCCGTTTTGGTTGTCCGTGAATCGCGCTGATCTTTTGTCCTGGAAGAAAATATTCCATGCTGTGCCTGCCTAATGTCACGACAATTTTGGGTTGAATGACATTCAGCTGACGCACCAAGTACGGCCAAAAAGCTTCTTTTTCTTCGGGCAATGGATCACGATTGTTGGGCGGGCGATATTTAACTATGTTAGTTATATATACGTCGCTTCGAACCATATCGACAGTTGTTAACATCTCGTTTAAGAACTTTCCGGCTGCACCGACAAATGGCAGACCAGTTTCGTCTTCTTTTTTACCAGGGGCTTCGCCAATCAACACAATTTCTGCATCGATATTGCCGTCACCCATTACGAGATTCTTGGCTTCGTGAGCCAAATCCGGACAGATATTATTTTTTATAATATCTGCCTTAATTTGTTCAAGAAGTTCTTGTTTTTTATTAACCATGCCTATAATTATTACGAGTTTTTCCAGGGAGACAGTTACTAAGTACTTACAATACTAGCACGAATGAGGGTAAAACACAACCCCTTCGGGTCTTGTCTTATCTGTTCTGCCGTCCACCACCACTTAGTTCACACCAACAGCCACTTTACGTGTGGTCTTTCAGACCAGCACGTGGCGCTCGGCCTCCGCTACCGCTCCGCATCTGTTGGTGGTGAACCAAGTGATGTCGGACGTAATATCCTTAGCCGGGATGGTTTGTTAGGCGCTTTTGATACTGAGTGATAAGCGACCGCGGTCGTCAATGCCAATTAGTTTAACTTTAACGATTTGACCTTCGTGCAATACGTCGGTTACTTTTTCGACTCGTTTGTCAGATAGTTCGCTGATGTGAACCATACCGTCGATGCCTGGCATGATGTTAACGAATGCGCCGAATTCTTTGATAGTTACGACTTTACCTTCGTAGATTGTGCCGACTTCTGGCTCTTCGGTTAGACCTTTGATCCAGTTAATGGCACGTTCGATAGCGACTGTGTCGACAGCTGCAACGGTGATTAAACCGTCTTCGGCGATATCGATTTGAGCGCCGGTTTCAGCGGTGATTTGTTTAATCATCTCGCCACCTTTACCGATAACTGCACCGATTTTGTCAGGGTTAATCTTGATTTTTTCGATTCGTGGAGCGTATTGACTGAGTTTTTCTCGTGGGGTTGATAGTGTTTCAATCATGTGCGCCAAGATAAACGCTCGGCCAGCTTTGGCTTTGGTCAATGCTTCTTGCAAAATTTCGACTGGCAAACCATGAACTTTCATGTCCATTTGTAGGGCTGTAATACCAGCAGATGTACCAGTGACTTTAAAGTCCATGTCGCCGGCAAAATCTTCGGCATCAGCGATGTCAGTCAAGACATATGGCTTTTTGCCATCCATCATTAACCCCATGGCGATTCCAGATACTGGGGCTTTGATTGGCACTCCGGCATCCATGAGTGCTAGACAACTACTACATGTAGCAGCCATTGAAGTCGATCCGTTTTGGCTCATGATTTCGGTCACGCTACGAATAGCGTATGGGAAATCTTCGCGTGATGGCAAAACTGGTGATAATGCACGTTCTGCCAAGTATCCGTGACCGATTTCGCGTCGTCCTGGGCCTGACAAGCGACGAACTTCGCCAACTGTCCAACCTGGTGCGTTGTAGTGGTGCATGTAACGATGTTCTTCGTCGTTTGATTCCATCGTATCAATCATTTGTGAAAAACTAAGTGGAGCCAAGGTAATAATGTTCATCGCTTGAGTTAAACCGCGAGTGAAAATACTTGAACCGTGAGTGCGTGGCAATACGCCAACCTCTGATGAAAGTGGTCGAACTTCGTCTAATTTGCGACCATCTGGACGTACGCTGCCGGCAATAATGCCTTTGCGAACGTCTTTGTGCAAAGCTGATGTAAAGGCTTCGTCGTATTCGTCGTGAAGTTTTACATATTCATCGGCGCCAATGCTTTCGCGCATTTGGTCGTGGAAAGCCCAACGCAATGTTGATACCAATTCGTTACGTTCGGCGTATGGTTTGTGCAAAGCTTCGCCCAATTTGCCATCAACCCATTTGTCGACAGACGCTTGAATTTCGGCATTTGGCAAGATTAGTTCGTATTCTAATTTAACTGGAGCAATCTTGGCTGCCAATTCTTTTTGCAATTTGATTGCTGGTTGGTAGGCTTCAAAGGCCCATGACAAAGCACCAGCAACGACTTCTTCGCTGACTTCGTTGGCGCCAGCTTCAACCATGGTGATACCGCTTTCGATACCAGCAACAACGATGTCCAAATCACTTTCGGCGCGTTCTTCAGGTGTTAGGAACGCCTTGTATTGTCCGTTGACACGACCAATTCGCAAACCTGCAACTGGACCGTCAAATGGCGTGCCAGTTAGCATTAATGCGGCGCTTGATGCAATCATAGCGACAACGTCAGGACGGAAGTTTGGATCCATCGACAGCACGCTAGCAACAACTTGAACTTCTTGGCGATAGCCTTTTGGAAACAATGGTCGGATTGGGCGGTCGATCAAACGGCCGATCAAGATAGCTTCGTCGCTTGGACGACCTTCGCGCTTAACAAAACGGCTGCCAGAAATTTTACCGGCTGCATAAAACTTTTCTTCATAATCGATGCTAAGTGGAAAATAATCCATCATAACTGGTTTAGTGCTGACCATTGCTGTTCCAAGTATTACGGTGTCTCCGTAAGTAACTAGTACGTTAGCGGTTGCACGAAAACCGACACGATTGACTTCGATTTTTAGTGGTTTGCCACAATAATCAGTGGTAACGGAAAAAATTTCCTTGCCATTAGGGTTGATAGTAGACATAATTGTCCTCCTTTTAGGTCACTCGCCTTTTTAAATTTCAGGCGAATAAGTAACGGGTACAGAAATTTGTTGTTACAAACTACTCTATCCACCACTTAATCCGCGCTGGCTTGTGTTAATTTAATTGTACCATGAAAGCAAACAAAAACTCCGCACTATTTGCGGAGTTCGAGTGTTGAGACGGTCGCTTTGTATCCGTCAAAATCTTTTATTTCAAGATATTTGAGGAGTTTTTTGCGTTTACCTACCATTTGGATAAGACCGCGGCGTGCCATGTGGTCGCCCTTGTTAGTCTTCAAATGCTCGGTAATTTCGCTAATACGAGACGTCAAAATTGACGCTTGGGCTTGTGGGCCACCAACGTCGGTTTTGTGAGTTTGTGTCAAAGCGATAGCTTTGGCTTTGTTGTCTGCTGTAATCATCAGGTATCGATTGTAGCAAAGTTCGGTTATTGTTTCAACCCCTTTAGTCAACAATGCCCATATCTGATAACGGTTGAGCTTGGTCAACACTCCATTTGGCGATACTAGTGCGCCGAAGTTGGCTGCAATATGCGCCCGTTCCAAGAGTTTTGCCGATGTCTTCGGCCAGTGTACGAATATATGTACCGCTGGAAACATGAGTCCTTATTTTAACGTCTGGATATGAATAATCAACCAATTCTAGGCTGTGGATCGTTATTTGTCGTTCAGGAATTTCGAATTGTTTGCCGGCCCGAGCCAAGTCATAGGCGCGTTGTCCGTTAATGTTAATGGCGCTGTAAATTGGCGGGCGCTGAGTAATTTCGCCGACGAATTTTTTAAGCGTTTCTGTGACCGCCGATTGAGTCGGAACAGCGCCAGATACATCCGTTATTTCGCCCTCTGGGTCCCCCGTCGTGCTGGTTTGGCCCAAACGAATCGTGGCTTCGTAAACTTTATCTAATTTGCTATATGAACCAGCGTTTTTGCATTCTTTACCAATTACCAAAATCATAAGTCCGGTCGCAAACGGGTCAAGTGTGCCAGTGTGGCCGACTTTTACTTTCTTTACGCCTTGTTGCTGCGACAAAACACGTCGCACACGAGCAACAACACCAAAACTGGTCATACCAGCTGGCTTGTCAATCAGAAGAATGCTATCGATCATATTTTAACAGTATAGCATTCTAGCTATTAGCTATTGGAAGGTAGCCATTGGCATTGAGACTAATAATTCGCCAAATTCCAATAGCCATATTCCAATAGCCAACTACTGACCGGGAATTTTATACTGGCTTGGATCGTTGCTGTTTTGAGGCACAGGTGTGCCCATATCTGACGAAACGGCTGGACCGCTAAAGTCAGGTATTGGTGGAGGTGGCAAAGTTGAAAAATCAGGCATTTGTGGAGGTGGCAATGGCATATCTGCCGTCGGCATAGCTGGCGCTGGTGCCATCGGAGCGGCCGCAAAGATATCAACGTCTGCGATATCTTCGTTTTGGCCAATTGCGTTAATCGGATTGGATGGTAATGGTTGCTGTGTTCCCATGCCGTTCAGATACGAATGAGTCAAAATTGTCTTGTTTTGCTGTTCTTCTAATTCGCGTCTGGCATCGTCGGCCGCTTGATCGGTCGTGGCGTTCAATATTCCACCCAACAGTGGTTCGGTAGTTGCTTCTGGCGCAACGCTGGCCATCATACCTTCTAGTGGTTCGATAACTCTTTCATGCGGCAAAGCTGTTATAGGCCCATCCGTTGGTGTCGGCGTCGGCAATGGTTCTGGCGCTACTGGTTCTTCTGGCGCATATGCTGGTGCAATAGTTGATTCTGCAAAATTATCGACTGGCATTGGTGGCATTTGGAAAGTTTCTGGTGGTGTTGTGTCGACATATGTATTTACATCTGATTCAGGTAGCGTACTTTCGACAGGCAGAGTGCTCTCTTCGGGAAGCGTGCTTTCTTCGGCAACAGGTTCTGGAGCAACTTCAATTGGCATAGATTCGGGTTCTTCGTGAGCGATTACCATACTGCCGTCTTCGGGTGGCAAAGTTGATGCTTCGCTAATCTCTTCGATTGGTTCTGACGCAACCATAGTTGGCTGAACGTCATAATTACTTGATCCGGCCGGGATGGAGTCTATTTCGTGTGATTCTTGTAACTGCGCGGCGATTAACTGTTGGTCGGCACCGGCTGCCATCAAATCAGCGGCAGTAGTCATAACTCGGGCTGATGTGCGCGTGTTGCTAAATCTGTCGGTCGATGCAACAATACCAGTCAGCAAAGCTGTGGCGATTTGTTTATCCAAAAGTGGTTTGTCGGTTTTTAAAGATTGAGCAATCATGGCAACCATTTCGCTAAGGCTGCTGGCTGCTGCGTCGTGCCAGTCCAGGCTGCCTAATTGGCTGATTTGTTCGCCAGCGCTGAATGTCGCGACTGTTACGTCGTGCAATATTCGTCCATGTGCTGACAATGCACTGTCAAGGTGTTCTTGTTGGTCGACACCTAAGGCTAGTACTAATTCGACGTTAAAGTCGCCTTGGCTAAATTCTAAATCTTCGGGTGAAATTGTCGTGCGATAAGGCGTAATGAAAATTTTGACGACATCGCCTTCTAGTTTGTAGCGCAAATGATCGGCTTTTTCTTTGTCCAATGCGATTATAAAATCACGCAAACTGTCGGCGGTGTTTTCAAAGACTTTGTCTGGTTCCAAAAACGTAATTGCCGGAGGAATCGCGCCGCTAAAAATCGCTGTGGCGTGTTTGTCCAATTTGTTCAAAAGCGCAGCCAAACCAAGAGCTGCCGACAAATCATCGACTGATGGGTTATTACTGACCGCAATCAGTATATTTGTTGCCGATTTTATCTTGTCGACAATTTGTTGCTTCACTTTTATGTCAGCGTTGTCCATGTAGTTTTTCCTGGCTTTTTATTTTGGCTAGATTTTGATGTAACTATACCATAAGTAATTTGAGTGCGTCAAGGTGGTAATGGCAGAGATGGCTATTGGCTATTGGAATATGGAATATGGCATGATTTAGTCAGTCTCCATTGTTAATAATCCATTAAAATTGAGATTTATTTTTATTTGCTACATTCCAATAGCTACATTCCAATAGCTACATTCCAATAGCCAACGCTCCCCTTTACAACTGACCCCTTTTGCTTTATAATCCACCATTGATTGTATTATTAATTTAAAGAGGTAAATAACCAACATGCCAATCATCAAGTCAGCTATCAAACGAGCAAAACAAACCATCAAACGCCGCGAGCGCAACGTCGGCATCAAACGCGATATCAAATCTGCAGTTAACGCATTTATTGCCAAGCCAACTGCTGCTGGTTATAGTGCTGCTCAGTCAGAACTTGATACCGCTGTTAATAAAGGCTTGTTAAAGAAAAACACCGTTGCCCGCCGCAAAATGCAGTTGGCAAAAATTGCTAAAAAAGCTGGTGTTAAATTCACCGCTACCGCTGCTAAAAAAGTTGCTGCTAAACCTGCCGTCAAAGCCGCTGCAAAAACTGTTGCTAAACCAGCAGTTAAAAAAGCAGTTACTAAAACTGTAGTTAAGAAAACTGCGGTCAAAAAAGCTGTTGCTAAAAAGCCAGTTGCTAAAAAAGCTGCTAAGTAATTTATCGCTTCATAAATTAGAACGACCCAATCGGGTCGTTCTTTTATTCTAATTCGTTGGAATTAGACTTTGACAAATGGTTTTCTTGGTTTACTACCTTTTTGCCAGTTTCATTTTCTAATTGCTTGCGTGCCGTACCAGCGACTGCCCCACCACGCTTGGCGGCATTTTTGTTTTCATCCATGCCGATGCTATTATCAACTCGCGCAATCGCAATAGTCGAAGCTTCGCCCAGTTCGGCAAATAATAATTCCAACGTGTCCATGTGATCACGCAAGTTTTGGCGTTTCAAACCTTTAACTTTTTTGTACTCACTGGGCGTTATCCCAAAAGTTGCTTTGGATATCTCGGCTGTCAAAATTGCATAATTTTGTTTACCTTCAATTTCACGCTTGTCCCATTCATCAGTTAATTCATTCCTAGTTGCGATACCACGCACTCGACGTTCGATCCATTTATCGTCATAGCCTTTGGCGCGATATATGGCTTTCATGCGCTTTTGAGCAAGTTCTGGGTTTTCTATTTCCTGGACACGCTCGTACCCCACACGCGCCAACCAGCGCTTGAACGGCTCGGCTTTTGGTGATGGTATGGATTGAATTAGTCGGAAAATTCCCTCGGTATTCCAGGCTAGTAACTTCTGTCTTCCCCCTGGTGTTTCAAAAGTAAGAGCAAGGGGGGGTTCAATTTGAACTACCCCTTTTTCCACAGGCACGAATAAACTAGATAGTTCTTCGTCACGATTACGAAGGTTACGCAAGTATTGTGCGGGATCCGCAGAATCAGTCAACGCTAATATCACGTCATTAATCACAAACCACCACTCACCACCATGCAATGTCTTGCGAATTTCGCTTTTTTGAAAGATAGCTATTTTGTTTAAATCATCACTCATAATAACTTAATTATACGCTTTTGTATTAATTACTCAACTAATTTTAAGGAAGCGAGAGAATTAGTATTGTTAAGAATTAGCATGAGATAACACTTGTCGAGGAACATCCTCTGAAAACCAAGCTCGATGCTATAATTATCGTATGTCAAAAAAGAGAAATATCGAACACAAATCAAGTCTCACCTACGGTATTGGCGTGATATTCTGTTTTGGTATCGCATTTTCGGCTATCCTCTATGTTTCATACACAAGCCCGACGATTCGTCTCGAACACTTTTACTTTTTGTTTGGTATGGTTGGTTCACTTGCAACAGCTCTGACTCTTTATTTACTAATGGCGCAATACAATCAAACTCAGTTAGAAAAAATCGAAAATGAGAGACGCAAGCAAGCGGAAAACATATCTGCATGGATAAGTCTTGACGAACGGTTATATGGTAAATTTGAGTTTAAAATGCAAAGAGAAATCATAGTATTGTCAAATAGATCAAACCTACCAATTTATAATGTCGTTGTGTCAATCGTAGATGGAAGACATGGAGACGCCGATGGCAATAATACTCCAACTGAATTTCAGCGCTATATTCACACCCTACCGCCAGGTAATGGATTTATCTTTTCTCCTCAGGGGTATCAAGGTATGGGTTTTGTCGGCGCTGTAGAGGTTGGTTTTGAAGATAGTGGGAATCGTTCATGGGTGAGGCATGGTAATGGTAGCCTTGAGGAAATAAATGAGGGCACATTAAAGTATTACAAGGTAGCCCTACCCCCAACATACGATATCGTCCAGCGCATGGAATAATTCACTACCTCCGAATATATCTCCATCCTGGATTTGCGAGGTTAAACCTTGCAAATCCCAAACATTATAAGGTTGAAATACGAGGGGGGCCCGCGCCTACCAGCCCGCCGAACGCTCTATAAGACCTTCTGCAAGCCTACGCAAGGAGAATACACCCCTGCTAACTTCGTTGTACACGTCGGGATTGTCTGGATCTTCTATGGTAGTATTGCCCTCAAGCATAAAGTGGGCACTTTTATGCCTAATACTTCGCAATCTACTAGACGCAGTGCCATTAAAGCTACCTAACGCATGGAATACGTCAGGACGTTCAGCATAAAAGTCGTTGATATATTTGTTCATATCAGTATTTACATTGTTAAAATACAACTCCAATAATTTCCAGTATGATAGAACTTGATAATATGGTGTTTCTACGATTGTGGCCTGACGATAGTGCGCCAGTGCTGCCCACTTTTCATCTGTGAATGAGCCTAAGCCCAATCTGGCAATTAGCATATCTATTTGGTCGTGCCCATAATGCATACTGACGTGTTTTTCTGCTGGCTGATTAGTGCTAGGCACGGGGTGCGCCGTACCAACCCAAAGCCTAGGGTTGATGTATGTACCATGCGTCACATAGCACAACAGACTTGCCAGTCTATGGGCTACTATGTGCCCATCAAAATCATCATTATTACACTGAAATATTGTCCTTGGCATTACAGCCCATACCTCTCCTGATGTTTCCTGCTGTACTTGGTTAATCCAAAGTATTTTTCTACCAAACAACTCAAAGTGATGAAATATATCATATTTATCAGAGTCACTTATAAACAGGTGCGTATCGTAGGCCGTAGTCTGGAAATACGAGCCGCGCCCAAAATACGGGAACGCTTCATCTACAATTTGTTGACTAGTTATTAGAGGCAAGCCTTTTTGCATATCTAAATAATACCAATCACAAGAATGACTTTCTATTAACTTTAAACGTCCGTATGAGTTTCAGGGCTTGAACTTCTGTAGTTTCGTTATTTAGGTTTATTGCTAAATGGCGTATCATTTCACCTGTTACATAAACACTCAGACGGCAACGTTTAATAGCCGCCAGCTTAATAACCCTCTTATCTTTGATATGTTCTAGACCGTACCTAATGCGGTTAAAAACTAGTTCATATTTGCTATATAACGCCAGTAGATATACAGAAGGCGCATATATAAAAGACAAAATCATAGGCAACAAAAACAGCTCTAAATTCTGATACGTAAATAGTGGCTTGGGGTTGTTAGCAAGTGCAATAACAGCAAACAATAGTATTATTAAACCCATAAATACCTGTAATCCATTCAAGACTTTACGTGTTAATTCAATGCCATCCGCCTTTTGGTACTTTGCTACTGTCGCCATTAAAACAATCAGTGTCGTAAGCGGCACTAGTAGTAATTCAACCCACAGCGGGAATACATAAAACCAAACGAGAAACTCCAATACAACAACTAACACCAGCGTGTCTTTTGCAGTTTTCTTATATAGTGTCTTAACACTCTTGACGTCATTGAAACTGCCAAACATTACAAGTCCCGTACCAATAACCCAATAGATTGTCTCCTTAAGTACAGATAGATCCCATAAACCAAAGTTAGACAATAATGCAATAATCAACACCGTAGGTATGAATGATAATGATAATGGCACAAGTATCTTTGGAGTAGATGCGGATTTTAGTACATCTACAAAAGATTTACGCATAGTCTTCATGCTGGTGGCATAAATCATCAGTACAACAAACCAAATTCCTACGGCAATCTCTCTATTACTGAACAAGTTGTCCATCACACACCGTTTTCAACAGTCTGTATTTCTTCTGGCGTCAGGTCGTAGAGCTCATATACTAACTGATTAATTCCAAGGTCTGTTTTTTGTATTTCGTGGTCCACTGACTGTAGTTCGGTACGATATTTATTAAAGAGCTGTAATAGTTCGTCTTTTTGGGAAAGCAATAGATTGACTTTGAGTGCCTTAACAAAATCAGTAAAATCTAACATCCACCACCTATCAAGTTTTGTGGCCCATTTTTCGATACCAAACTCACTCATAACTATCTGCTTGAAGTCGTATGATTTAATCTGCAATCTTGATGACAATTCCAAGTGCCTGTCGGCGTGTGTTGCAAGCGTGGTATTGTCAGTAATGGCAATAGGTACTTGCAATTCAGCCAAGTTGCTAGCGTTAATATTCATATAACCGCCAGCCATCGAAAGTTGGCTATTATCTTGATAGAAAAGGTAGCTAGCATATTTTGAATTGAGCAACGCCAGTAATGATTTAAGCCCGGTATGGTTATTATCTTTACTGTATATTACTGCTGTTGATTTTGCAGGAAGATATTCTTCGCCATTAGAATATGCTGCTTCTATCCTTAACGCCATTCCAGCGACAATAATTTTATTTAGACTATGCCACTCTTTTTCTTTTAATACACCAGTATCCACGTAAGGATACTTATATCTGTCTTTAATATAATTCATTGGAGATATACCCCAATCAGAAACATAAGGATCTATTGTCCCAGTATTTATTATCTTACCCGAAGTCGCACTTTCGTTCTCGCACACAATCTCTTTAAGTTCATATGCTTCTGCGACCGTAGCAGCGGCGGCCGTTTTGAATAAGTCGCCTAGTCTTGCAATCTTAACTCTATGCGTAATTTGTACATTACTATTGAGCAGCAACGCCCAGTTGTCGGGTAGGCTCGCATTGTTGATAATTTCTCTGCTTACTATCTCCTTAATGCCCTCAGTTACCGTAAGTTGGTTAGTATTTGTATCTTTTTTAATATTTGTAATTACAGGGTAAACATCGACATCGAATACATCTTCTTTCGTAACGTCAGTCAGTCCAACTAATTTATATTTAGTGCTCACATATTGACGTAGGGCTTTAGCGTAAGGCGCGCTCAATATCTTATTTGGCATAATCATTGATGAATAGCCTCCATCCTTCAGTAGGTCTACGCCCTTTTGCACAAATAACACGAACAAATCCCAATTTCCTCTAGCTGTGCTGTAGTTCGCAGTTAGCCAATTACGTTCTTCTGGCACGTTCTTTGTCATACTTTCAGAGTCCACATAAGGCGGATTGCCAACAACCACATCAAAGCCACCACTCCTAAATACATCTACAAACTTTTCTTGCCAATTAAATGCCTTGCCGCCTACAATTTTTAGGTCATCTATCAGGCTATTGCCACACTTAATATTTGCATCGAGAGTAGTTAGCTTTTTGCCCTTTTGAGCAGTCTTTAACCATAATGATAATTTAGTAATCTCCACAGACTCTTCATTGAGATCTACGCCATAAATATTATTGCGTAGAATATCACGCACATAATCTTCGCTGCTAAACAGCGAATTTCCCAATACATCACTAACGCGTTTGTTCTCTGCTAGTAAATAATCAAAAACATACACAAGGAATGCACCAGAACCACAAGCAGGGTCAACTATCTTAATATTTTGTAGGAAGTCTTGATATTTAGCATAGGCCTGTCTTTCGCGCTTCTGATATGTCTTATCCTTAATATCACCCTTCAGACCGAATTCATCTTTAAATTTCTCTTCATGTTCACGTAAGTAGGCACCTAGTGAATTATCTATGATTGACCTAACGATGTAATCAGGCGTGTAAAATATGCCGTCTTTTTTTCGGCGTGACTGAGCCAATACCTCTAGATTCTGGCTTTCATTCACCTTGTTCTTAATCTCTTCTAGGTCGCTAATGGATTGTTCAAAAATATGACCTAAAATGTTCACACTTAAATCTTCAGCAAAGTTATACGCGCCCAACTCAATAACCTTACGTAGAGGCTCATCGCTAATATGCAGGTTATCTAACTTATCATCACGTTTGAATAACCCACCATTATAACCGTCAGGTATTTCTAGCTTTTCACTGCCAATGTCTATTGCTTCAAAGAAGCCCTTTAGCGTGTTCCATAAACTACCGCCAAATGCAGAATTATCAGAAGCCTTTATCACACGTTGTAAGGTATTGTCGGGCAGTAATCCTCTATCCTCGGCAAAAGCCGCGAACACTATGCGGTCTACAACCTTTTGAGCCTTTTCAATACCTAAGTCTATATTCGTCCTTATATGGTCGTTGTGTTTGTAGATGTCGCGTAGTAGTTCTAGGCGTGCTTCGCGATACACCTTGTAAAATTTCTTACCGATATTGTCTTGTTCTATGCGTATATCACTTAATAGGGCTTCTGTCTTACTCGTACCCTTGCTAACTATAAAATTCTCTCGCTTGAGTAGGGCATACCAAGTCTTAAACAGTATGTAGTCGTCACCTGGACTTACTAATTCGTCCAGCGTCCATGATTCGTAATCGAGCTGATTATCTTGGTATAGACGGAATTCGTAAAAATTAGAAACTATTACAAATGGACAGTTGCGGTACTGTGTTTTATATTTAAACCCTTGTTGCACTGGGCTCATATTACCTTCACGACGTTGTGGACGATCAAGTGGAATACTGGCGCCTTTAAGCTCGATGACTGCAGAAAGATTTTCAATATTATTAGTTTTATCCGTATATCCAACTACGGCGTCAGGTAACTGGCCAACCGCCGTGGTTGCTTTTGGTTCAAAATTAAACGGAGATGCGGGTTTTTCTTTATAGCCAAGAATATCTTTAAAGAAATTTTGATTATATTCTTGTTCGCGAGAAGTTTCTTTATCTTGTTTTAATGTTCCGTAATGGTAATCGTGGTGCCATTTTTCAATAATTCTTATAAAAGATAGTACATCATCAGTGCTAATCGCCTGTGCTACTGACTTCAGTTTGTTTTTACCAAACAAGTTTGCCATTTTGTGTTATTGTTTCATCCTTAACTACCATTCTAACCCTGTTAGCAGATAAACTAAAGTTAATTAATTAAATTAGGCTTTACGTTTCACTTTATTATTTATATTTCTGCAACTTTGATGAGGGCGCGTTCGACCAGCAGTTATAGTTCGATACAAGAGAGTTTTAGATCGTCGTCGGACGATTAACCACTGCCAATCAGCGCCTGCAATAACTCAAAATCAGACAAAGCCGCTGCGCCCTTGGCCTGCAATTTCCCACGCGGGCGATCGTGGTTTGGTATTTGTTGCATGCGTTTCATATGCCTAATTTAACGCTTCTTATGATTGACTTTATGCTTATGGTGCGCTATACTTCTTGTATCACCAACAGAAGAGCGCCCCTTCAAGGTTTTGTCCTTGCGGGGGTTCTTCTTTTTCTTGGAATACTCTAATTTAGATTGTAAATCACTCACAAAACGAAGATAGGGTTTAAAAATATCAAATTTCAGAAGTGCTGAATACTTCTTTTGATTTGGCACCAACAAAATACCCAACTTATCGTTCTCGTACAGATATTTTGCTAGACATTGAAAATCTCCATCACCCGAAACTATTACCGCTTTACTGTAATTTTCATATTGAATCATGGCATGGAGAACCAATTCAGCATCACAATTACCTTTTGTAGTTCCATCCTTGTTAGTTAATGTTGGCCTGAATATACAAATAAATCCGTAGTTTTTAAATGCTTCGTACATACCATCATTCTGGTGCATATAGCCAATGAACAAATAGGCTTGCTCGACATTATATTTCTCGCGTAGATAAATACGGAAACGCTTAAAATCAATTTTCCAACCCAATTCACGAACACCTAGATTGAGATTTTGGCTGTCAATGAAAGCATAATTTGGTTTATTAACCATAAGCTTATTATAAGTTAATGTTCATGTTATTACTAGTCGTGATAATTTGTTATAATATAAATATCATTATGACCAGGCAGGTCTAAGGACTTAGTCCGAACACCGCTCCTGGTCCTTTTTATTTAGTTATAATTAGCGACTTTGATAAGCGCACGTTCGACCAGTAGCCATGGTTCAGCGCGAGATAGTTTTAGGTCGTCATTAAAAACGGCAAAGATACCGCTATCGACAGGTTCAGGTCCAACAGTATTTTTTTCGTATGGTTTTAATAATAACTCGTAATATTCAGCGTTGGCGCCGTAATTATACATACGATCCATGGCTCGGCGATGCAACAAGATAGATTCTGGATTGTTTTGCTGAAACTCGGCGATTTTAACTGCGGCAAAGATTGCAAAAATTAACACTACGACAAATGACGCAATTATTCCCAAAAACGGGACCATAACTAACCCAAAACTCATAAACCCAAGGATATAAAACCTTAACCTGGTATCACTAAACCCGCCTGATCTGTGTGATTCGATTTTTTGTTTTATTTGTTTCATGACCATATTATACCATGATAAGCAAGAGCGGCGTGAAGGCTCAAGACTTCTATGCTAATACGACTTTTTTATCTAAAGCTTTGGCGATTTTTGCTAGCGTGGCAAAGGTTGGGTTAGAATCACCACCTTCTAGTCGTGCGACCGCTTCTTGTTTCATACCTGCCTTTTTGGCAAGTTCGGATTGGGTCATTTTCTTTTCTAATCTTGCAGATATCAAGCTGTCAATTAAAGCAAACTCAGCCTCGAGAGCATCGTATTCTTTTTTAACCTCAGGGTCAGCAAGGACTTCCTTTTTGAAGTCTTGCCAATTGGTGAATTTACTTGTATCTACTTTACTCATGATATGAATATAACATATACGTTATAATAATGTCAATGTAGCCCGTCTTTCTTTGGCTATTATATATTCTTTACGGGGCATTTTTTGGGTTCTTTTTTTAAATGCATGAATAAATATAACCTCTAGGTTACTTACAACTGCAATGTAAAATATCCTGACTTCGTTTTTGCCTCTTATTCGTAGTTCGTAGATTCCATCCCCTAGATATCTGCTATGTGGCAAGCCCAAATCCGGTCCGTATTTATTTATTAGGTCGATACTACGAGAAATTTTTGATTTTGTTTGTTTGTCTTGTCGGCGTATAAAATCCTGTACAAGCTCGTCCCCTCGACTATTTGTATAAAATCGGATTGTCCAATTGTTCATAAAACAATATTATCATAAATAATATAAGCTAAATATAAGTTTATTATAATTTATATGTTTGCAACTTTAATCAGGGCCCGTTCAACCAACAGCCACGGTTCGGCACGAGATATCTTCATGTCATCATCGGCGGACGCGAAAATGGTGACGATTTTGGCGACACCGGATTTGCCTAAGTTTTTGGCGATGGGTGTCAGTTTTGATACAACAAATGGATGGATAGCAAAGTCACGGGCAACGTTGTCAGTTTTGTCGGCGTTGGCGACGGCGGCCAGTTGAAATACTTGGGATGACAATAGTGCGAATAATTGGTATACGTCTTGGGTTTGTTCGAGTATCCTTAACGCTGATTGTAATTCATCAACGTCACCGTGCAGCGCGGTTTCAAACAAATTGAACACGTTTTCAGTTGGGTTGGCATCGATAATGTTTTTAATCACATCAACAGATACAGAATCGACAGATGACAGTTTTTCCAGCGCGTGAAATAATTGCCATTGATCAACACCAACGCGACGGACTAATGCCTGAGCACTTTGTTTATCCAAATCAAAACCAAGGTTTTTTGATTCGGCAATCACCCACTTTTCGGCCACAGCCGTATCGCGGTCGGTCCAAGCCAAAAATTCGCGAACATTGGCGGATTCTTTAAGCAACTTATATGTCGTCATTCGTTTGTCTGGTTTTGGTTCGATCAACACCAAATGAATGTCGTCGGATATTTTAGGTATCCAGTCGCCGAAAACCGTCCAGATTGATTTGTTAGAACTAAGGTCGCGAATAACCACCGTACGGGCAGTCGTAAACAGACTGACGCCCATCAAAATATCCGGCAATTGGTTCAACTGCAGTTCGCTGCCGTCGATTTTTTCGACTTCACCGGCAAAATCCTTCGTCAGAACGCCCAAAGCGCGCTCAATCTCGAATGAATTTTCCCCAATTAACAACGTAATCATTGTCACTAGTATATCATTGGTCGGCCGGCAAAAATGGGACTATAATAGTATCAGAACATAAACTTAACAATAAGGAGGAAGATAGTATGTGCTTACAGTGTGGATGCGGAATGCCCTACAACGATATGGGCGAACCTGACAAAAATTTGGTTGTTGATAACATCAAAAAATCAGTCGAATCACAAAGTGCCAAAGGTATAACAACCGAACAAGCTATTGAAAATATTGTTAAGACTTGGAAAAAAGTCAAAGAATCAGATAAGAAATACAAAGCCAAAGGTTAATATGGACGATTTGCCAGGCAAAGATGTATCGCCCTGGATTGACACCACTCCAGAGACCGACTATCCAACATTGAATGGCGATGTTGAGTGTGACGTAGCGATAGTTGGCGCTGGAATCACTGGCCTGCTGACGGCATGGTATTTGCAGGCCGAAGGTCTGAATGTTGTGGTTGTCGAGAAGTCGCGAATGGTCGAGGCTACGACCGGTAACACTACTGCAAAACTAACAAGCCAACATTATTTGATTTATGATTACCTGATTAATAATCAGGGCATCGATGTTGCTCGCGCGTATGCAACGGCCAACCAAAATGCGATTAATGAAATTGAAGAATTATCCAAAAAATTGAACATTGACTGCGATTTTTCGCGTCGTGATGCGTATGTATATACCAAAAACCGTAGTAGCGTGGCCGACATCAAAAAAGAAGTCCAGGCCGCCACAAAATTAGGTCTGCCTGCCAGTTTTGAAACATCAATCGGATTGCCGTTTGAGGTTAATGGCGCTATCAAATTTGCTAATCAAGCGCAATTTCATCCTCGCAAGTTTTTATTGGGCATCGCCAAAAAATTGACAATTAAAAACGTTCGGATATTCGAAAACACCCGAGCAACAAACATTATTCCTGGTCCAAAAAATATACTTGAAACCGAAAAAGGCCGAATCACGGCCAAATACATTGTCCAGGCCACCCGATACCCTTTTTGGCAGGCAGACACATTTAAATCAGCAGTTTGGGCAAAGTTATCTTATGCCTTGGGCGTACGATTAAAAAATATCAGTCAGTATCCACAAGGCATGTATATTACGACCGACGTCCCATCGCGGACCATCAGGTCTCATCCGTATAAAAAAGACCAACTGATGATATTTGGCGGCGAAAGTCACAAAATGGAAGGTGGCGGGAATTATGACCAACATTTTATCAATTTGATTGATGATTTGCATACTAAATTTGATGTTTCAGAAGTCACTTATCACTGGTTAGCCAGCGATGTTATGTCGCACGATCGCATGCCATACATCGGTGAATTCCCTGATTACCCTAATATCTACGTCGCCACGGCTTACAGCGCTTGGGGGTTAGCTTGGGCAACAGCCGCATCAAAAATAATGACGAATCAAATCATGGGACGCCCGGACAAATGGGCGGAACCGTTCGGGCTAAGCAGATTAATGAAGTAAATATCTTCTTTCCAAGGACAGTCCTTGGAAAGAAACTTACAACGTTTGTTCTTTGGGGCAAATATGTGTACCGCGGCCAGCGACGCGAATTTTGATGATTGTAGTGCCACAACGTGGGCATGGCAAACCTTCGCGACGAAAAACTCGGGCAAAATCCATATAACTTCCCTTTTTGCCTTCGGCATTCACATAATTGCGGTTAGTACTGCCACCTTTTTCGATTGATAAATTCATGACGGCACGAACTTCGTTATATAGTTTTTTGAATTCGGCAGTAGTAATAGCACCGACCAATCGAGCTGGATGAATTTTGGCTCCCCACAATGCTTCGTCGGCATAAATATTGCCAACACCTGCAATGACAGACTGATCCAGTATGGCGGCTTTGATAGTCGTCCTGGCGCGTCTTTTAAAACGTTCGGCAAATTGCGCGGCCGTAAAGTCGGCTTCTAATGGTTCGGGCCCAACTCGTTTCATAAAATCGATGTTGGGTACTTCGGCTGTCGGCATTAATCTGACCCAACCAAATTTGCGCTGATCGTTAAAATACAGGTGCGAACCATCGTCAAATTCGAACGTTACGCGAGTTGATTTGTCGGGCAGATTACCGACCAGACTGTCGTTCGGATGCCCACCGGCAAAGCGAGCTTCGCTCGCGGTAGTTGGTAGTTGGTAGGTAGTAGCTGGTATAAATACTAATTGACCAGTCATTTTCAAATGAATAACCAATGTATAATTTGTCGATAAATCAATCAGTAAAACTTTTGCACGACGACGAACCGCCACAACATTGGCGCCAATCAAAAACTGATTAACGTCGCCAGTGGCGTTCGGAAAACTTTTTGGATTATCGTGACTAACCGCAACAATTTTGCGATGAACGATTAATTTGCTAAGTCCGCGCCTGACAGTTTCGACTTCGGGTAATTCAGGCATATGTTAGCCTGTCCGACCTTATTGCCTAAAACTACTGATTGCTGAATCTACGTCAGGAATTTGAGCGTTGAACAATTGGCGCAATGTCGAAAGCGTTGCGCTTAATGAACCGTGCGCGTTGTTACAAGTTGATGTCCATAATTGCTTGATTGATTTGCCTGATTGCAAGATGTCGAAGTCGTATACAGAACCGGTTGCACAAACACCACGTTGGTCGTTAGCGTCACCCGTCAATTCAGTGCCACGCATCATGTTGGCACGATCAAGCGCATACACAAATTGTTCATATGCTGGAATGTTATTACCCAAAGATATTTTTTTAGATACTTGGTTTTTGTAACCGCTAAATACCGTTAAAGTACGGACATTTGGCGTAACTGTAATCTGATAAGTGTGAAAGTTTTCGTTAGCAACAATTGGGCCGCGAACTGTCATTTTGACTGCCCTGTCGGCGTCTGTGCTGACAAGTGCTGATTCGGATTGACTAACCTGCGATGAAGTATTGGCACCCGAGAAGAACATAAACCTGGCGATAGACACCAGCGCAGCAATAGCAATTACTATCACAATAATAGATACAACCGCCGTCACAATTTGCCTCGTCTTATACTTTTCCATAGCCTCTCACTTTCTTCTCTCGAATGCTCTTATTATAATATCCTTTAGATACTATGTCAATTACTTAGTTGTGCCGGTACTGCCAAATGCCCCGTCACCGCGTTTTGTTTCGCTTAACGCGTCGGATTCTTGCCAAGTGACGCGTTCGTAGCGTGCAATTACCATCTGGGCAATGCGCATGCCTGGTTCGACAACAAATGCGTCATTCCCCAGGTTTATAACCAACATACCCACATCGCCACGGTAATCGGCGTCAATCGTGCCAATGCCGTTAACCATCGTTATGCCGTGTTTGATTGACAGTCCGCTGCGAGCCCTGATTTGAGCTTCAAAACCAGATGGCAGTTCAATTGCAAAGCCAGTCGGAATTATGGCGCGCTCCATTGGTTGAAGTGTAATTGGCGCGTCCAAACAAGCGTGCAAGTCCATGCCAGCGGCATGTTCAGTCTGATATGTCGGAATAATTGCTGATTGTTTTAGTTTAGTTATTTTTACAATTTGATCCACTATAATTCTCCCCAGTTTTTACCAATATTGACGTCAACTTTCAAATGCACGCCCAATTGCGGCGCGATGTTTTCCATTGTTGTTTTGAGTATTTCGGCGATTTTGTCAGCGTTTTCAATCGGCGCTTCAACCAAAATGCTATCGTGAATCTGCAAAATTTGTTCGCCCAGACCTTCGATTTTTTTATCAACTTCTATCATAGCCAGTTTCATCAAATCGGCTTCTGTTCCCTGAATCGGCATATTGGCCGCAGCCCGTTCGGCACCCGATCGCACCATAAAGTTACTGCTGAGGACGTCTGGCGTTGGGCGACGACGTCCAAAGTAGGTTTCGACATAGCCTTCGATACGGGCTTGTTCGATTGTTTTGTTAATGTATTTGCGGATTGGTTCGCGCAGTTCAAAATATTCGTCAATGAATTTTTTAGCTTCGGTAAAACTCATTCCAGTTGCCGCGCTTAGACCGTGCGGGCTCATGCCGTACAAGATACCAAAGTTAATGACCTTGGCGTTACGACGCTGGGTTTTAGTCACGTCATCCATCGGTATGTTATAGACTTCGCTGGCAGTTTTAGTGTGAATGTCGACACCACTATTAAAATCTTTAATCATTTGGTGGTCATCAGCCAAAACGGCAGCCAAACGAAGTTCGAATTGCGAGTAATCGGCGCTAATAAATATTTTGTCGCCTTCGGGGATAAATGCTTTGCGAATTTCGCGGCCCAGTTCGGTGCGGATTGGGATGTTTTGCAAATTAGGTTCGGTACTACTGAGTCGTCCGGTGCTGGCAACGTCTTGGTTGAAAGTCGTATGAATGCGACCACGATTATCGGCAAGTTTTGGAAGCGCATCAGTGTAAGTATTTTTTAGTTTTGCCAGTTCGCGAGTGCGTTCGATTAGTTCAATAATCGGATGTTGACCACGCAATTTATCCAGTTCTTTTTGGCCGGTGCTGAAACCGGTCTTTCCCTTTTTGATACCAGCCGTTGGTAATTGTAATTTCGTAAATAACACTTCTGAAAGCTGCAATGGACTGGCAATATTAAATTCGTAGCCAACCATTGAATACATTTGCTGTTCAAGTTCGGCATGTTCATCACCAAGTCGTTCGCTCATAGATTCAAGCAAGTTTGGATCAATTTTGATACCACGATGTTCCATCATGAACAAAATGTATGTCAGCGGAAAATCAAATCGGCGCGCAATGTCAGCCAGTTTTGGTTCTGATTCAAAAACCTTGATTTGATAGTTATATATATGCCAAATTGCGGCAACCGAAGCCTGTGGCGTGTCGACGGTTTCGACTTTAATCAGTCCAGCCAGCGACCTGTCGCGCGACAATGGGTTTATTAAAAAAGCGGCTTGATGGATGTCATGCAATTCGCCAAATTTTGCAAAAACATTATGCGCAGCCAGTTGGTGGTACAGAATTTTGCTGTCGTAACTGATAACCGTCGCTATTTCAAACACGCGCCAAACGCTGTTGTCTAATCTGTTAATTGGAGTACTGGATATAGTCCTGTTGTCAGTCGACATCCAAATCGTATCGCCATCGGCATGCAAAACAACCGGGCCTTCGATAACGAGAGTTTCAGGCCAAGGCACTTCGTGTAATGATTTGACTTCGGCCTGCAATTCTTCGGCGTCCTCGCCGCCACCATGTAATTGCATGTGTTTTGGTAATCGTTTAACCAGCGATGAAAATTCCAAACGTTTTAAAATTGCGGCAACTTTGTCTAAATCAATATCGTTAATATCGGCCACGTCCCAATCAAGTTTTACTGGCGCTTCGGACCAAATTCGGCCAACTTCTTTGGACATATAGGCCGATGTCTTGCCAGCGATTAGCTTTTTGGCAACTGTTGGTTGAATATCGTCTATATGCGCATAAATATCATCCAATGTGCCGTACTTTTGCAACAGCTGGATGCCGGTTTTTTCGCCAATGCCTGGTACGCCCGGCAAATTGTCAGACGAATCACCCTTTAAGGCTTTTAGGTCCAAAAATTGGTCGGCGCGAATGCCGTATTTTTTCTCGAACGAATCAACATGGAATTCTTCAAGGTTGGACAGACCGTTTTTGAGTGCATAAACTTTGACGAGTGGACCGACCAGTTGAAGTGCGTCTAGGTCACTAGTCAACAGACATGTTTCGATACCTTTGGCGGTTGCTTCATTGGCAAATGCGCCCAAAATATCATCGGCTTCGTAATCGTCTAGTTCATAAAGTGGCCAACCGAACGCTTCCAACAGTTCAAATAAAATCGGCATTTGGGCGTAAAAATCGTCTGGCGCTTTTTTGCGACCGGCTTTGTATTCGGGATAGATTAAACGACGCTTGCGGATATTTGTGCCTTTTTTATCCCAAGCAATAGCTACGTAATCGGGTTCGAGCTTTTTAATAAGTTCAATCGCAAGTGACGCAAAACCAAAAACTCCGCCGGTTGGCGTGCCGTCTGGCAATGAGAGATTCGGCATAGCATAATACCCACGATAAAATACTGACTTACCATCGATAACAGCTAAACGTTTTGTCATAATACCAGTATAACCCAAGTCGGGTTACTATCTGTTACAATAATGTTATATGACAACAGAAAGACAAGTAAAAATATTAGCCTTCGTCGGCCTAGCCGGTGCTGGCAAAAGCGCAGCCGTAGATTACGTAACAGCCAAAGGCTATCCAAAAGTATATTTTGGCGGTGTCGTTTTGGACGCCATGACCGCAGCTGGCCTGGAACATACCCTGGAAAATGAAAAGAACTTTCGCGAAGAACTTCGCAAAAAAGAAGGCAATGATTTTGTTGCTCAGCGCATTATTACGCAAATACGCGGGCTTGTTCAATCTGGCCAACATCGCATTGTTGCCGATGGATTGTATAGTTGGACCGAGTATAAAACTCTAAAACGTGAGTTTCCTGGCGAGTTAATCGTCGCTGCCGTCGTCGCTCCTAGGCGTCTGCGCCACCGCCGTTTGCTAACCAGACCAATTCGCCCACTGTCACAATTTGAAGCCGACCAACGCGACTGGGCCGAAATTGAAGGCATCGAAAAAGGCGGCCCGATTGCAATTGCGGACCACTTTTTGATTAATGACGGTACGTTCGATCATTTGCACGAACAAATCGACAAATTGCTCGACGAAATTGAATTCGCTATTTAAAGCCCTAAACGGGTGACGTTCGGCGGGGTGGCCCCAGTATTGTTTTTATTGTAACCAATAAAAAAATACTAGGGGCGGACCGGACGGCAGGACCCGTCTAGATTGGATGCGATTGGGGTTTATCCCAAGTATTCGTGAAGCTTTTTGGCGTCTTTGTGTTTGCGAAGTTTAGCAAGTGCTTTGGCTTCAATTTGGCGAATACGCTCGCGTGTGACGGCGAATTCGCGACCGACTTCTTCTAGGGTGTGGCTTTTGCCGTTTTCTAGACCGAATCGCATTTTGACAATCTTTTGTTCGCGATCTGAAAGTGTCGATAAGACTGATTGGACTTGTTCTTTAAGCAGTTGTGATGTGGCGGATTCTTCGGGAGTAGCACTGTCGCCGTCTTCGATGAAGTCACCCAAAACTGAGTCTTCGTCTTCGCCGTCGCGGCCTACACCAGCATCCAATGATGAAATATCTTGTTTGATTTTGATGACGTATTCGACTTTGGATGGTTCCATCTCTAGTTCAATCCCCAACTCTTCGATGGTTGGTTCGCGGTTTAATTCTTGAGTCATACGACGCTGTGTGCGCAGTAATTTGTTGATTGTCTCAACCATGTGCACCGGAATTCGAATTGTTCGCGCCTGGTCAGCAATGGCGCGGGTAATGGCTTGGCGAATCCACCAAGTTGCATATGTACTGAATTTAAATCCCTTGTCCGGGTCAAATTTTTCAACAGCACGCAATAAACCAGTGTTGCCTTCTTGGATTAAGTCCAAAAAGTCTAGTCCGCGACCGCTATAACGTTTGGCAATCGAAACGACCAAACGCATGTTGGCTTCGGCCATTTTGTCTTTGGCTTTTTTGTCGCCAGCGACAACTCGTTTTGCTAGGGCTAATTCGTCTTCGGAGTTTAATAGTGGAATTTTGCCGATTTCGCGCAAGTAAAGGCGAACGCTGTCATCGCTGGCATCGTCAAAATATTGACCTTTGTTTAATGTGTCTTCGTCGTCTTCTTCTTCGTCGATTAGCTCGTCTGGAGCTGGTTCGTCCAGATTGCTAAGTGGAATACTGCTGATATCGTCAGCTAATATGTCTGGGATGATTGCAGATTCATCAGTCTCTTCGATGTCGGTATCTTTATCTTTGCCCACTTTGTATCTCCTTGATTAATTTGTTAAGTTTAGCGCGCATATCGTTGGCTTTTATATCATCACCTACAAGTTCTGCGTCTCGCAGCTGTTCGGTGTATTCGTCTTTTTGCTTTTTCTTGTGCTCTGTGGCAACTTGGCGGATCAATCGTGCCGTTTCAAAGTAACGATCTTGGTCGTTCCAGTCGGCATATCGAGCGTCGGCCTTTAATAGTAGTATTTTTACATAGATATCGTAATTTTGCAACTCTTCAGGCGTATCTTTAATCGGCTTGCCACCAAATTCGGCGATATATTTAGCAACAGCTTGCCTGTCATCGCCAGAAAAAGTTTCAACATCAATCGATTTGAATAATTCGTGCGTCGCGCCGTCAATCAGTGCGACCGCCAGTAAACTATCTTGATTATATGACGGGTCTTGAGTGACGGCGGTTTGCGTAGCAACTATTTTATATGATTTGGATGTTTTTTCTTTGGCATCAGTAAGTTTGTCTTTTAGTGCTTCAATCGACGAATCGCTAAGTTTGGCGATTTTAGCTAAATAATGTTCTTGTTCGACTGAATCTTGCAACATGCGCACAACGTCCAACGCCGTCGTCGTAAATCGACGTTTGCCAGCGGCAGTAGTTAAATCTTCGCGCAGTGAATATTGTTTAATAACCCAATCGATTGCTGGTTCGGCATCGTCAATCGCCTGTTGCCATAATTCAGGGACTTGTTTGATAAGTTCGTCTGGATCTTTGGCGCCGCCTGGCAATGTGATGATACTTAATTCAACACCAACATTTTGGGCAATCGGGATGGCACGTTCGGTCGCAGCCAGGCCAGCTTTGTCGCTGTCGAATGCTAATCGAATATGACTACTGAGGCGCACTAAAGCCCGCAAATGCGATTCTGTCATAGCCGTACCGGCGGTTGCCACAACTTGGGTGACGCCGACTTGGTGACTGCTAATAACATCTAAGTTGCCTTCGACAATTACGGCATAGCCAAAGGTTCGAATCGCTTCTTTGGCTTGTGACAAACCAAATACGTGACGACCTTTGTCATATAGCAATGTTTGTGGCGTGTTTAGGTATTTTGGCGATTTTGGATCTTCAACCAAGATACGGCCGGTAAAACCAATCACCTGGCCAGTGCCGTCCATCAAAGCGATTGTCATGCGACCGCGGAACAAATCACCGCCAAAACGGTTAACCAGGCCAGCTTGCTCTAATTCGATAGCCGTAAAACCTTTTTTGGTTAAAAATTGCACCAATGCATCGCCGCTGGTTGGTGCATAACCTATTTTGAAGTCCTGAACAATTTTGCGACTCAGGCCACGTTTGCCAAAAACATAATTAACGGCATGCTGGTTTTTTATCAAACTTTGTTGGTAATAATTAGCGGCCAAATCGTTAGCTAACAATAATCTTTTTTTACGCTGGGCGATTTCTTGGCTGCCTTTGGTATCATAAATCGACAAATCAACGCCAGCCTTGCGAGCTAAGTGTTCTAGGCTAGCGCGAAAGTCCATACCTTCGACTTCCATGATAAATGTAAAGATGTCGCCACCTTTGTTGGAAGAAAAATCGTGCCAAATGTGCTTTTCGGGACTGACGTAAAAACTAGGCGTTTTTTCGCCGGTAAACGGGCTTAATCCACGGAAATTTCGGCCAGCACGTTTTAGTTGAACGTATTCACCGATAATGTCCTCAATATTCAGCCTCGATCGCACCTCTTCCTTGGCATCCTGCATGGTTTTATTATACCTCTGTTAGAACATATATCAAAACATACCAATCGGCACCTCCTTGCACTGCGTGTTCATTCCGCTTATACTAAAATTCATGAACTTTGTCTTAATAACCCGTGCTACTTCATTGAGGACAGTATAAAATGCGCTCAGGTGGTGGTAGCAAACAACGGAATCTTGGTTTCACAATTGTCGAACTTTTGATAGTTATTGTGGTCATTGGTGTTTTGGCCGCTATTATCCTTGTCACCTATTCAGGCCTAAGCCAAAAAGCAACGATAGCTACAATATCGTCTGATTTGGAAAATGCTTCAAAACAATTAAAGCTAGACCAGGTGCTAAACAACGCCTACCCTGCATCACTAGCCGCCGCCAATAGCGGCAAAGGTGTGCAATCTAGTCCAGGCACAACTTATCCTCAATATTCCGTCAACAACAGCACTAACCCGCAATCATTTTGTATCAATGCACTTAATAATTCGATAAATTACCGAATCACCAATAATAACGCTCCGACCGTCGGCGACTGTTCAGACTTTGCATCAAGCCTGCGATTTGATGCTGGCAATACCGCGTCTTACCCTGGTTCGGGCACGACATTCACCGACCTAAGTAGCAACGGTAATACTGGTACTTTATTGAACGGCGCCCTATACGACAGTAGCGGTGGCGGTAGCATAAAACTTGATGGTACTAATGATTACGTTGACGCAGGCGCGGGGTCAAATTTGAATGCAATTACAGGTTCGGTTTCGTACACACTTGAAGCCTGGATAAAACCATTAGTCGTCGGTACTGCCGGAATAGTTGACATGGGAACTAGTGGCGCAAACGGATTTGGATTGCACCTGACCGGCACCAACCTAAACTTTGGGTCTCATGGCGCGGGCAACTTTAACTCTGTGGCTACTTTGACCGCCGGCAACTGGTATTATGTCGCTGGCGTTTACAATAACGCGGCTTCGCCAACTAGCGCGATATATATCAACGGGGCTCAGGACACCACTGGCACCGTCGGTGCAACCGGCGCGCATACAACATCACTCACAATCGGCTATTTTACAGCCTACTTCAACGGTTATATATCACAAGTTACGGTTAATAACCGCGCGCTTTCCAGTGCAGAAATTCTTGCAAACTTTAACAATAATCGAAGCCGATACGGACTGTAATCATTTGGATATTTGAGCTGATTATGCTTAAATGACAGTAGTATGTATCCGAACCAATATCCAAATAACAATCCGCAAGTAAACCCACCTGACTACCTAAGTCAAATTGCTCCGCATGCCCCAAAACAAGCAAATTTTATTCAAAAGCAACCAATCATAGTCGCCGTTATTGCCCTATTCGTTATAATTATTCTCTTTGCAATTATTGGCAGTTTGTCCGGCGGTACAAAACCAACTGAACAATTGGCCGCCCGACTAGTGTCTACCCAAACGATTGCGGACGGCGCAACGACCAATCTCCAAAGTTCACAACTGCGAGCTTTGAATAGCGATTTAAAAATATATTTGACTAACACAATTCGCGACCTTGGAGTGATACTTAAAAGTAGTGACAATATTAATATCAAACAACTGGATAAAAAAGTAGTTGCAGCCGAAGCTAATACGCAAATGACATCTAATTTGGAAGACGCCAGACTAAACGGAATTTACGATCGTACATATGCCCGCGAAATGGCATATCAATTGGATACGATTTTGACACTGATGTTACAAATCAACAATAATTCCAACAGTAAATCACTTAAAAGCTTTTTGACCGACGCGCGAACCAACCTAGAACCAACTCAAAAACTATTCGAAGATTTTAACGCCGACAATATTTAGTTAGGCTACGGCTTTTTCGTCATTGACCAAATTGTAACTAAGCAACATCAAACTTCTTAACTCGTCGTCGGGTACCTGGCCGGTGCAAATAATTGTGTTCCAATGTTTTTTGCTGAGGTGATAACCAGGTAATACAGTTTCGTAATCTTCACGTAACTTTTCGGCCAGCAATGGGTCGCATTTTAGACTGACGCGTAAAGGATTGGTGTCGTCGGCAATCAAAGCAAACATTTTGCCGCCACCAGTTTCGGTGTGGCCAATTTTGTAAACCGATGTGCCTTCGCCAAATGGAAAATCTAACCGGGCGTTCGGAAAACTTAGTAAATAATCTTCAATTTCTTTATGTGTCATAGATACATCTTACAGGCTACTGTATGGCGAGTGCAAATTATCCATGGTTGATTGCCAATTTAATCGCTGCAAAATATCTGCCTGTTGAGCTTTGGTGGCTGGCTTTACAATCTTGTCACCGTCATTTGTACCAATAACGCCGAATTGATATTTGATATTTAATTTTGTCAGCCCCTGGGTTTTGGCTTGAGCTAAACAATCGTCCTTGAAAGCTATACATGTGTCCCCTAAAGCTAACCACTTTTTGAGCATTTCCGAATTGCTACTGCTGGTTTTCATAACCACACGAATACCTGCCGAACGTACAACGTCGGGCTGGTCTTGCTGGTCGAATATAAAGTTACCCATTGAGTAAACAATCAGGTGGCCTTTGTAGCTTTCGGTAGGCTGAATCCAATGTGGATGATCACCCAGCACCATGTCGGCGCCACCATCAATTAAACTTCGATAAAAATCAATTTTTAGTTGGTCGGGCTGGGTTTTATATTCGACTCCCATATGTGGCAAAGCAATAACTGGCATATACGAGCTGTACTTGCCCATTTCGGCAACAGCTTCGGGTGTCGGGACGCGGAATACGGCGTGATACCCACACATTGCAACCGGCAAGTTACCTTTGGTTTGTGATTTATCATTATTTATGACCGTGACTGGCAACCCAATTACCTCACAGATGTCATCAAGCACTCTTGGGTCATAATGACCAAAGTATTGAATGCCGTATTTTTCAAGATTGGCTTTTGTCTCGGCGAAGCCATCGATACCCTGATTGTCGGTGTGATTATTTGCCAATGTGAAAGCCGTAAACCATTTGGCAGCTTCGGGCAAATAATTTGGCGAACAATTGAACGTTAGTGTCGAATCTTCTTCGGCTGACGTCATGTGAACACCAGTTTTAAGCGGACATTCTAGGCCCGATATCCAAGCGTTATATTGATCGCGGTGAAATTCATCAAGTCGCGAGAAAGGGTAGGCGTATTTAAGCGGGCTGGCCATTGACCAGTCGTTAATATATCGTCCCCAATAAGTGTTACCAAAAAACAGAACGTTTGATTGAATACTGGCCGGCTGTGGGATTGGTTTTACTACCGTATCTGCTGTTTTGTTGCTAGGTGCAACAGTTTTATTAGCAAATACGAAGGCTCCGACGCCAGCGGCAATTAATACGATTAGTAAAACAACCCAGATTCGCCAGTGGCTACGACGCTCCTCAATTATTTGCATAGTAATTCAATTGTAACACTACTTAATTTTTGTCAGGTAGTATTTAAGTTCCATAATGCTGCCACGAATATCGTCCAATGCTCGGTGCGCACCAGCTTTGGCAAATCTTTTGTTAAATTTGCCATCGAAGACCACCTTCCAGGCACTAACATCCAACATACGGTAATGTAATCTGGCATCAAATTTTGGCCAATTTTCCATGATAAATCGCCTGTCGACATGAATCGAGTTGCCAGCCGTTAAAACGGGCTTGGCGGAATCAAAATTTTTGTCTATAAATTCTAATATTTCGTCTTCAATTTCGGACAATGGTTTGCCGGAATCATTTTGGTTTAACAATCCGTCGCGAGATTTAGGGTTAATATCCCAAAACGCTGCACTAAGCGCAAATCTTTTCTTTAAAATTTTGGCGTCATTTTTAATAATGCCTTGATAAGTTGCGATTTCATTAAAATCCCAATCAGTCACAATGGCTGCGATTTCTAAAATTAAATCTTTGGTAGCCGAAAGACCCGACATTTCTAAATCAAGCCATAAAATTTTATCTGGTCGCGGTCTTTTGTTCATCGGACTAGTCTAGATTTTCTTTTTGTCGAGTTGGTCGACTCGAAGCAAGCGAACCAGCAAATATATCACCAGTGCAATCACTACAAAATTAATAAAATCGTTCAAAAAAATTCCGTATTGCAAAACAGCTGGCTGGCCAGTGTTGGTTGTTCCCATAGTCCACGCCAAACCCTTAAGCCCCTGGGCCGATCCCAGCAACAAACCAATTGGCGGCATTACAACGTTATCAACCAATGATTTAACTAACACACCGACAGCACCACCCAGCACCAAACCAACGGCCAGGCCAATAACGCCTTGGGTGCGTATAAATTCCAAAAAACCCTTCATTTGCGACGTGCTCATTTTGACAATCACGACCGGACTGGATTTGACCTTGTTAACAGATTTAGAAATTTTAGACGATTTTTTTGACACTGGCATAATAACTTCTCCCTCAATATTAACCTTATTATACAATAATCGAATTACATCTGAGACGGAACTTCTATACCAAGCACACTTAACCCATGCGCAAATACTTGGCTGACTTTTTGTAACATACCCAATCTGGCTTGTTTTTCAACATCGGTTACATTACCAGTCGCAACCGGAGTTGATTCGTAATAACGATTCAATTCCCTGGCCAGTTCGTACAAATACATCGCAACTTTGTGCGGTTCCAAATCCCTAGCCGACAAACGAACAACTTCAGGATATTCCATAAGTTTTAGTAGCACTGTCTTTTCAGGCGCATAATCATATTCACTAATATCAACCTGAGGTATGACATTGTCGCGCAAAATTTTATTTACACGAACTGATGCGTATTGAATGTATGGTCCACTAAATCCGGATAACGCAAAAATACTGTCCCAGTTGAACAAAATATTAGTACGGCGATCGGCCATAAAGTCACTGAATTTAATGGCGCCAAGCGCGATTTTTTTGATGTCGTCATCTGATATTGCACGGTCTTTGACAACTTCGCGAGCTTTGGCTTCGGCTTGATTTAACAATTCTTCCATCAAGACGACGCCTTTACGGCTACTCATTTTTTCGCGCGTGCCATCTTCGTTAATTTGGTCAATTAGACCAAACCACAGGTGTATCATTTCGATTTGAATGCCGAGTTTTTTGGCCATCGCGAACAACTGCGTAAAGTAAAATTGCTGCTCGGATCCAACGGCGTGAATAATACGATCTGGATGCCAGGTTTCATCACGATATAGCATTGTTGCTAGGTCGGTTGTGGCATAAAGCGCCGCACCGTTCGATTTTTGAACCAATAGCGGCACGTCAAAGCCATATTCATCCAACGGAACGATAACTGAACCGTCATCATTTTGAACAGCAATCCCCTTTTCTAGCAAAGTTTGGACAGCTGTTTTACCTTTTGGCGCAAAGAAAGCCTCACCCAATTCGTAATCGGTCGAAATTTTCAATCGATTCATAATTTCGTGAATATGCGCCAAGCTAATCTCATTAAATCGCTTACTGTAACCTTGTGCCGTTTCGTCGCCACTTTCCAACTTCAATAACCATTGTTGAACTTCGTCTGCCATTTGCGATTCACCACGGGCTTCTTCGTCTTTTAGCGCCTTTTTGGTTTCAATATAGACTCGGCCTAGTTCATAAACGCCATCACGAGCTAATTGTTCGTCGTTACTGAATTTCAAAAAACCAACAACCCAAACACCAAACGGCGCACCATAATCACCCAAATGGTTATCGGTAATCACCTTCCAGCCGGTTGCTTCCATTAATCGTTTAACAGCCCAACCTTGATTACCTGGTCGCAAATGACCGATACTGTATGGTTTGGCCATGTTTTGGCTAGGATATTCGACTATGACTGTTTTGCCAGCACCATCGTTATTTTCACCATAAGTTGGAGTCCAAGATTGGTTAACAGCGTCAGCTAGTTTTTTTGCTGCGACGCGTAAATTTATAAATCCAGGCCCTGCAATTGAAACCTCCGAGAAGTCACCGGTTTCGCGCAATTTTTCGGATAATGTTTCAGCGATTTCGCGCGGATTTTTGCCCAGTGGTTTTGCCAGTTGCATGGCAACGTTGGTTGCAAAATCACCAAATTGAACGTCAGGCCGGCTAAGTTGCACGGTTTGGTCAACGTTAAATAATTGCTTGATTATATCTTGAATCTTAGAAGTTATTGTGTCCATTACCCTTTAGTATAGCAAAAACTGACGATATATATCCTATAATAGATATAGATGAAATATATCTATACAAACACGCCCATCGAAAAAGCAGCCAAATATACTGCCGACAAATTAATAGAACATTTGTCCAAAGGCGAACGCGTGCTTTGGCTACTATCGGGCGGTTCTGGATCAGCAATCGCTGTTGCCGCCGGCAAAAAACTAGCTGGCGTTAATTTATCGAATTTATTTGTCACTATGACAGACGAACGATATGGCGATGTCGGGCACAAAGACGAAAATTGGCAACAATTATTAGACGCTGGTATTAACTTGCCTGGCGCTAATTTGTATCGCCCATTAATCGGTAAAGACATCCAAAAAACCACGACCAAATTAAATGATTGGCTGGACGAACAATACAAAAAATCCGAATATATATTTGGTATTTTTGGTATGGGCACCGACGGACACACCGCTGGCATCAAACCTGGCAGCCCAGCAGTTACCTCAACCAAATATGCCGAGTATTTTACTGGCGATGATTTTAAGCGCATAACAATTACTTTCGAATCAATCAAAAATGTTTGTGAAGCTGTGATTCAAGTTTCTGGCACCGACAAACGACCGGCATTACAAAAATTTATTCACGAAAATCTACCGTTAAATAAACAACCAGCTCAAATTCTAAAGACAATTCCAAACTCGATACTCTATACTAATAATCATAAGGGAGAACTATAAATGAAAATCGCAATATCCGGACTTGGACGAATGGGCGGACAAATCGCCAAAAAACTAGCCGAAAACGGTCACGAAGTCATCGCTCACAACAAAAGTCGCGAAGCAGTCGACGCAGCTATTGGCTACGGCGCAACTCCAGCTTATGACGAACAATCAGTTGTGAACGCGTTCAATGGTCAACCGGTCGTATTGTGGATTATGATTCCAGCTGAAGTAATCGACAGTGCGCTTGATAATTGGATAAAGATTTTGCCAGCCGGAAGCATCGTCATTGACGGTGGCAACAGTGATTATCGCGGCGACAAAGATAGAGCCGAAAAAGTTGCGGCTGCCGGCAGCACGTTACTAGACATCGGCACAAGTGGCGGTGTTTGGGGTATTACAAATGGCTTTTCAATGATGGTTGGTGGCGATGAAAATTCATATAACACAGTCTTGCCAGCACTTGATACTTTGGCTGCACCACGCGGTGGTCGCCAATATTTCGGTAGATCAGGCAGCGGTCACTACGTCAAAATGGTTCACAATGCTATCGAATACGGCATGATGGAGTCATTAGCTGAAGGTTACCGAATGTTAAAAGAAGGCCCATACGATGTTGATTTGGCAGTGGCTGGCGACATTTGGCAACAAAGCAGTGTCGTTACATCATGGTTGAATGATTTAACCCGACAAGCTTTGCATGAAAATCCAGCACTTGATGGAATCAGCGGTGTCGTAGCCGAGTCTGGCGAGGCCCGTTGGACACTGGAAACCGCTAACGAACTTGGCATTCCCCTGCCAGCTATTCAGGCATCATTTGATGTTCGTTTGGAATCACAAAAAGGCGAAATTAATTTTGCGACCAAATTATTGGCAGCGATGCGTAACAAGTTTGGCGGCCATAATATTAACGGCCAACAATAAATACTCGTTCTGCCGAAACTTTGGACTATTAAATTTTCCGGGCCACTTTACGTGTGACTTTGTCAGCACGTGGCGCTAGGCTTCGCTACCGCTCTCAGCCCTTCAAATTTTAATAGTCCGCAGTTTCACACCCTCAACACTTCGATAATTTATTTATTTGCCAAACTAGCTTTAATCAGCCCGACAAACAATGGGTGTGGTTTGGTTGGGCGCGATTTAAATTCTGGATGGGCTTGAGTCGCCACAAAATACGTGTTTTTTGGCGATTCGACATATTCAACTAACTTTCCGTCTGGCGATGTGCCGCTGATTATTAGTCCGCCATTTTGTATTTCGGGCAAGAATTTTTGATTAACCTCGTAGCGATGGCGATGGCGTTCGATTACTTCCGTTTTGCCGTAAAGTCCGGCAACTTTTGATCCTTTTTGCAATTTGGCAACGCAGTCACCCAAACGTAAAGTACCACCGGTTGATTCTTTACCTTCTTGGCCGTTCATAATGTATACCACGTCGTGTTTGGTCGTTGGCTCAAATTCGGTGCTGTTGGCATCGTCTAGGCCGGCTTTTCGGGCACTGGCAATTACCGCAACCTGCAGGCCTAGGCACAAACCCAAATATGGGACATTGTTATCTAAAGCGTAACGCGCAGCTTCAATTTTGCCTTCGATACCACGTTTGCCAAATCCGCCGGGCACTAATAGCGCGTCAACTGATTTGTAATCTTTTTTGGTCGCAACTTCGGCGTTGATCCATTTGATATTCAGGCCGACTTTTTCTTGCCAGGCCGCAGCTTTTAAGGCTTCAACAACTGACATATAAGTGTCTTCGTTATCAATATATTTTGCAACTAATCCAACAGTTATGGTCTTTTCTGGTTTGTTTGAAACATTGCTAATAATTTTCTTCCAAGCCGATAAATTCGGCTCTTTATGAAAACCCGTAAAGTCAGAAATTATTTTGTTCAGACCACTTTTTGCAATAATTAGTGGTACACGATAAACCGTATCGGCATTTGGCATCAGAAGAACATTTTCTTCTGGAAGACCGCCAAACAAACTGATTTTTTTGGCCACACTGATTGGAGCAGGCTCGTCGGTGCGCACGACAACCACGTTTGGAACGATTCCAAAGCCGCGCAAATCGTTTAACGCGTTCTGAGCGGGCTTTGTCTTGAATTCCTTGCTGGTGCCGATAAATGGCACATAAACAACGTGCACAAACATACAATGATCGCGACCATTGCGCTGCGAAAATTCGCGGATTGCCTCGATAAAGCTAAGGCCTTCGTAGTCGCCTACTGTTCCACCGATTTCGACAATGTGAACATCACTGTCGCCAGCTTCGGCTGACTTCAAAATGGCGTTTTGAATCGATTGTGTTAGATGTGGCACCAATTGAACAGTTTGACCGCCAAATTTACCGGCGCGTTCGTCCGCAATCAAATCAAATAATAACCTGCCTGACAAAGTAGCACTTTTTTGCGTTAATTCGATATCCAAAAACCGTTCGTAATGTCCCAAATCCAAATCGGTTTCGGCTCCGTCGCGCGTCACAAAGCATTCGCCGTGTTCGCGGGGATTTAAAAGACCCGCATCTACATTCAGATACGGATCACATTTTTGAATTGAAATTTTTGCGCCTTTGGCCTGTAATACTGCACCGATACTAGCCGCGGTGACGCCCTTGCCCACCCCCGATAGTACACCTCCAGTTACAAATATATATTTTTGTTTTTTACCCATGTTTATTTTCTCTCCCATGGGATTTCATTGTAGCATGCTGACATTTAAATACGCTACATCTAGCGTCGTATGTTGTTTATTCTACCCTAATATATCAGATATATCGGACCCAATTGGGTATGTCTTTATTGGCTCGGTCGCATTATTCCAATTATCCTGGATCGGTTGCAAAATCTGCCAAGTGCGAAGCACTTCGCCGCTACTGGTGAATAAACTTTTTTCTGATGATATGGCGTCGACAATCACCTGCTCGTAAGCATCGGGTAATTTTGTATCGGCTGGGTAATTAAAACTTAAATGTCGCGTCTCGAAATCGCGACTATAACCAGGCTTTTTCACAAATAGTTCAATATCAATACCTTCATTAGGCTGGATACGGAAAACCAGGCAGTTGCTTTGCGACCCGTCGTTTTTCTTTAATCGGACCTTGATTTCAGTTTTTGTTTCAGCCAGTGATTTACCGGCCGTCAAAGTTATTGGCACGCCAGCCCAACGTGATTGTTTTGAATGCAACTTTAACGACACGAACGTTTCGACGTTGCTATTTGGATTGCCAACTTCATCGCGATAACCTTTATATTGAGCCCGAACCGCATTATTTGGATCAACCGGTTGTAGCTGCTTAAAGGCTTGTTGACGAAGCTCAGGCATTTTGTCCCATTCAAAATCGTCTGGAATATCCATCAAGGTCAGGACCAACAGTTGCATCATATGCCCCTGGACCACGTCTCGCAAGGCACCGGTTTGTTCGTAAAAATGCACACGTCCCTCGATACCCATCTTCTGTAACGCAAATACATCGATAGATTCAATGAAATTATTGTCCCAAATATCACTAAATAAAGCATTCCGGCCACGAAAAGCGACAATATTTTGAGCCATCTCTTTGGCTAAATAATGGTCAATGCGATAAATTTGTTCTTCTTTATAATAACGAGCTGTCTGTTTTATCAACTTTTCGGCCGATGCCAAATCAACTCCAAATGGTTTTTCGAACAAAAGTTTTATATTGGGCGTATTCATGCCGGCTTCGCCCATTAATTGAACAATGTCGGCTGTGGCTTGTGGCGGCACGGCCATGTACATCAACAATTGTTCATCGTCACCTAACGATACATAGCCTTTTAGCCTTGAATAATCACTCGGTTCAGCCAAATCCATCGAAAATATCGTTAACTTGCCGTTTAGAAACGTCTTGTTCGTACAATTAACAAACAATTCAGCAGTATTTACCGTGTGTCGCGAAACGCCGATGACAGTTAAGTCATTAAAGTTACCCGTACTAATAATTTGCTCTAACGCCGGCAGCAACTTGCGAGTCGCAAGGTCACCAGTAATACCCACAATTAAAAGTTTAGTTTTCATGCTTACTTTTAGTATATACCTCAAACCAACTGATTGGCTTAAATATACTTTTTTACTGTATCGGCAACAACCGATACGACTCTACTTTCAAACATCGTTGGCAAAATTTTTGTCGGCGTTAAATCGACGACTAAATCCGCCAAGGCCTGGGCCACTTCCTCAAACATTTCAATCTTGAATTGAGGGATATTAGCTTCCAACATTCCCTTGAACATACCAGGGAAAACGAGTGAATTATTAATCTGGTTTGGAAAATCACTTCGCCCGGTGGCAACAATATATGCACCCGCCGCGACTGCGTCGGTCGGCATTATTTCGGGGTTAGGGTTTGCCAAGGCAAAAATAATCGGCTGTTGCGCCATGGTTTTAACCATGTCAGTTGTTAATAAACCTGGCTTAGACAAACCAATAAATATATTTGCGCCTTTGACGGCGTCAGCAAGCACGCCTTCGAACGATTCGGCTACACTCGTGTTCAACAATTCTTGTTTTTCGACCGTCAGTTCGGTTCGTCCACGGTGAATAATACCCTGGCTATCACAGAATATGATATTTTTTATGCCATAATCCATTAGCAATCGCGACGTAGCGACGCCAGCCGCACCAACACCACTAATAACAACCCTTACTGATTCTTTGGCCAAACCAGTCAGTTTTAATGAATTGATTATACCGGCCAAAGTTACAGTCGCAGCGCCCCATTGGTCGTCATGCATAACTGGAATTGATAATTCCGCACGCAAACGCGATTCGATTTCAAAACAACGTGGTGCACATATATCTTCTAGGTTAATACCGCCAAAAACCGGTGCGATTTGTTTGACGGCTTTGATAATTTCTTCGGTATCTTGGGTATCAAGACATATCGGAAAAGCGTCAACGCCGGCAAACTCTTTAAATATTGCCGCTTTGCCTTCCATAACAGGAATCGCAGCTAGTGCGCCCAAATTGCCCAAACCCAATATTGCCGAACCGTCAGTGACAATGGCGACAGTATTGCGTTTTAGTGTATATTCGCGAGCTAGTGACGGGTCGCGTGCAATTTCGCGCGATACCTCGGCCACGCCTGGCGTGTACGCCATAGACATAACTTCGCTGGAATTAAGCTTTACTTTGCTGACTGTTTCGATTTTGCCATGGTTTCGCTTGTGCATTTCAAGCGATCGCTGATATACATCGTTTTGCATTGATTACTCCTTGATATATTTGAATCTTGGGACTATTTTGCCTTTGACTTCGACTGATTCCAAAAACATATCAAGTGGGCGGGCCCACATACTTTGGTCACCATACAAAGCGCGATACACCACTACTTCTTCCAATGTTTCGCTGTGTTTGGCGATGCCAATAATCTCGTATTGGCCACCTTTATAGTGTTCGTATTTACCCAATTTTACAGTTTTAGTCATTAATGACTCCCCTTTATTTTACTTATTCTTATTATATCAAAGTGGCTGATTTATTGGCCCAGTAGCTTTTTTACCAAGGCTTTAGCCTCGGCTTTGGTTGTGATTTTCTCTTCCATTTGATATTCGTGAACGATATCCAACAACTCGCCGACTTTTGCACCCTGAGGTATGCCGAATTCACTAATTATCTCGTCGCCAGTCAGTAATTTTATTGGCATCGGCAACAAAATCTCTTTTTTGTCCAACAGTTTTTTTAGTTCGTCATAAAGCGACAAATCATTAGGTATCGTGCCCAACGAATCAGCACGCAACAATTCCAACAACTCGCCAAACAGCGGGTTATGGATCAACCGAGCTTGTCTAGTTTTTTTCATCTTTAAAACATCAGCCAACATCATGTGATGCGATACCAACCAATCAACATTGGCCGTAAAAGTATTAGAAAATTTCAAACGTTTGCCAATTTGTTGAACGATTTCGCCACCAACCCTAGCGTGTTGATTGAATCTGATTCTATCCGATACAGAAAAAGTACCAGGCTTGCCTATATCATGTAGCAATACTGCCCAAACCAATTCAGCTGGCGATCCATCCGGTATAGAATCAAGCGCCATTACGGTATGTTCAAACACATCACCTTCTTTGTGATAGATTTCTGGTTGTTTAACGCCTTTCATTTCGCAAAGCTCGGGCAGGACTTGGTCTAAAATACCCACTTGGTCCATTTCGCGTAGCGCTTGTCCCCTACGTGGCCCGACCAAAATTTTTGTCAGTTCTTCATTGATTCGCTCTTTGGACACATTATTTATTAAAGTTGCGTTTTGTTTAATCGCGTCCAATGTCCCTGGCGCATATTCAAAACCAAGTGAGTTTTTAAACCTGATAGCCCGCAGCAGTCGCAGATTATCCTCTTTGATCCGCTCGTCAGGATTGCCGATAAACCGCAAAATCTTGTTTTGCAAATCTGATTGTCCGTCGACAAAATCGAACACTTTTTTTGCAATTGGATCATAAAACATGCCGTTGACCGTAAAATCACGGCGCTTGGCATCTTCTTCTGGATGGGTAAAATAGACGGCGTCGGGTCGTCGGCCATCACTATATGCCGCATCCGAACGAAAAGTCGCCACCTCAAAATGATGGCCGTTTTCGATTGCTAAAATAACACCAAATTTTTTTCCAATTGGAATTGTTCGGCTTAAAGATGATTCGATTTCATCTGGTTTGGCAGATGTGACAATATCATAATCGACTGGTTCGCGACCCATCAAAAAGTCCCGCACCGTGCCGCCAGCCCAATAAGCTTCATAGCCTTGGGCCTTGAGTTTATTGATAACTTCGACCGAAGTTTTCAGCATATCATCATTATACCAGTGTCTTAAAAGTCTTCGTCCTCAAAACGGTTTGGGATAAAGTCTAGTTGTTCAGCTGGCGTACCGACTTCTTTGCCATATTCCAAAATTTCAGACCATGTCGTTGGATTATTACTTGCTGTAAAGAATTTGTTTTTAAAGACAACTACTAGTTTGCTGCCATCGAAATTGTAAAAATGCAGATACCAATTGCCATCAAGCATTTGTGATTGAATTTTCTTGATAGTCGCCGTTAAGTCACTTTCGGTTACTAGAATCTTATATATTACCCAGCTACCGGCCATTGTTTGGCCCAAAACTATTAAATCATTCAGTACATCCAGATTAACTAAACTCTTATCAACAATTAACGCGTGAAATTTTTCGTTAGGTAGCATTTTTTGCCTCTTGTTTCTTTATTTTTCTTTTACTAAACCAAGAAACAATTTTGCCAATTGTAGCAAAAATTAACAAAACCACTCCGGTGATAAACACTGTAAAATATGACCACAAAAATGTTTGAGCCATCGACGGCAATAATGGATAGACCGCCGGTCCAAGTGCCCCGAGCGGGCCGTTGTCGGTCGCACCAGATGTATTTGTGAAATGCATGGTGGCAACAAAGGTCGCCATAACCACTCCGGGCAATGCAACGTCAATCATTACAGATCCGGGATTCGACAGCCGACCAAATCTATAACTAAAATATACAAAAGGAATCAAACAAATCGCACTAATTATCGCAAAAACCACAAAAATCGTCTGGAGTAATTGATGAGTTTCGGCAGAAATAAACGTTCTAACCATTTTGGTATCGTTCAAAAAAGTTGCTCGTTGTTTTGGGTCTTTGGTTAAGCTGTCGGTATTGCCTGTGTAAATCGGGTCGGCAAGTTTGCGAAAGAAATTTAACCGTATCTGTCGTGGCGACAAGCCTTTGAGGTCAGAGGATTTTATCGTAAGGTCGACATTTGGTATCGGCTGAACCTCGCCTTTGGGGCTAGCTGCAATCACTGCCTTCATCTGATCAATTTCAGTTTTATCATCCAAACCTTTTTGACTGTACATCGTCGCTAAAACCGACGTCATCAAATCCACCGCTGGTTTTTCGGAAGTTACGGCAGCCAAATTATAAGTTAGTAGCATAATGCCTAGACTAAATGTAAATAAAATACCAAATATCCACTTTGCATCAACGTGCCAATATGGTCTGGGTTTTTTAGTTTCAATTTCCATCAGGAACTTGCCCTTGTTTACTGTGGACATTATAGCTTATGTTCAAACTAAAAATTGACCAAAAAGGTCAATTTTTAGTTTGGCGGAGAGAGCGAGATTCGAACTCGCGATACCCTTGCGAGTATACTACCTTTCCAAGGTAGCGCACTCGACCACTATGCGACCTCTCCAACATAAACAATTATAACAGTTGTTTTTTTCACTCTGTAAATACAGTTGCAGTAAACTTGATTGGCTTGCATAATAGATGACAATGGCTGCCGACTCTTCCACACCAGTTATACGTCTGCGGGGCCTGGAAAAAAGGTTTGGTATTGGTGATGCTGAAAATATAGCCATAAACGGCATTAATCTGACGATTGACAAGGGTGAATTCGTCGCAATTATGGGCCCCAGCGGCTGTGGCAAAACAACTTTGCTTAATATTATCGGCCTATTAGATCGATCAATTGAGGGCGAATACGAATTAGATGGTCAGTCAGTTGCTACCATCTCAAAACGCAAACAGGCCAGGATTCGCAGCAAACAAATCGGTTTCGTGTTTCAAAACTTTAATCTGATACCACGACTTAATGTGATTGAAAACGTAGCCCTGCCACTAATCTACAAAGGCATTACGCGCACCAAACGACTTAAAATCGCCAGCGATATTTTGCGCAATTTTCACTTGAACGAACGTGAATATTACATGCCCCATCAACTATCGGGTGGTCAAACTCAACGCGTAGCCATAGCCCGTGCCTTGGTTAATGACCCTTCCATTATCTTGGCCGACGAACCAACCGGTAACCTGGATTCGCGCGCCAGCCACATTATTATGGAAGAGTTGTCCGACCTGCATAAACGTGGCAACACAATTATCATGGTCACCCACAATCCCCGACTGACAACCTATGCCAGTCGCGTTATTACAATGTTGGATGGTCAAATTGACACTGACACAGGCAGTTTCAAATTTAAAGGACAATCGATTACACTTCAGCCAATTCGTCGTCATAAAAGATCTTCACGCCAACTAAAAAGGAATAAAAAATGATACGTTTTCTATTTTTAAACCACATCCAAAATGCCTATCAATCAATGAAAGGCAGCCGCGTTCGCAGTGCTTTGACTATGTTGGGCGTTACAATTGGAGTTGCCAGCATCACTGTTATCTTGTCGCTTAGTGCCGGTGCCAGCAAAATCATCACTGATCAAATCAGTTCACTCCGTGGTAATATCGCTGTCATTCGTCCAGGCGTCGCCACCAATCCAATCACTAATCTTACTCAGGCTAGATTGGGCCGAGATTACTCTACCAGCACACTAACAGAGTCTGATATCACTTACATCAGCCACACGCCACATATCCAATACGTAGCGCCATTAATGGTCTTAAGCGGAACGATTAAAGCCGATTCGACAGCGCCGAGCGACTCGATTGTAGTAGCCACGACGCCAAGTTTGGATAATATATCCGACTTCAAAATGCGTGAAGGTCAATTTTTGGATAAAAACGTTGAGCAGAATGCTGTTGTCGTTGGCACGCAATTATCCATTAATGTTTTTGGCAACGAATCATCAATCGGTCGCACTTTAACTATCCATGGTAAAGAATTTACCGTTATAGGCGTATTAAAACGCATGAATGACCCAATTAATTACAATTCAATTGATTTTGACAATGCAGCCATAATCAGTTTTGCCGCCGGCAAAAAAATGAACAAAAACGTAACTCAAATTCAACAAATCGATGTCAAAGCCGATTCAACTGCCAACCTTACATCAGCAATTGGCGCTATCAAAACAGCTCTTTTAGCCAGCCACAACGGCGAAAATGACTTTTCGGTTTTAACTGGCGATCAGATTTCACAACCTACCAGCCAGTTGTTTTACATGATTGCAGGCGTGACGACGGCGATTGCCGCCATATCGTTAATCGTCGGTGGCATCGGCATCATGAATATCATGCTAGTAACCGTCGCCGAGCGTACGCGCGAAATCGGTATCCGCAAAGCTCTTGGCGCCAGCAACTCTGACATATCATGGCAATTTTTAATCGAATCACTAGCAATTAGTGTTGGTGGCGGTATATTTGGATACATATTTGGCTATGTTGTGGCATTCGGAATCACCAGATTCCTAACATTTGACCCAATCATCAACTGGCAAATCGCCGTCGTAGCTTTAATTATATCGATATTTATGGGCACACTATTTGGACTTTACCCATCAATTCGCGCTGCCCGAAAAGATCCAATCGAATCTTTGTATCAATATAACTAATCTTTAGCTAGTTCTTGTTTCAACTTTTCAATTAAATTGACAGGGGTTGGGTCAACACCGTTTAAAATCGCAACATAGATACTGATGTAGTCGGCCAGAATACTTCCCCATAACAACTGCTCAATCGCTGATTTACCAGCCAGATTAATCACGGTAGATTTTGGTCGTTGACCACTCAGCAAACGATCGGTTACTTCAAATCGTTTTAAGATTTTTGGATTTTCAAAATTACTTACGATATCAAAAACAGCAAATGGCTTTTCGACCGGATGAGACGTCCAGCCGATAAATTCGTTGTGGTTAAATTCGGGCAATTCATTCCAAAATGCCACATTTTTAGCATTTTCGTTCCAACTAATCTTGAACTTATATGCAACTGGCGCCGTCAATGTACCACCGTAAAATACCGCCGTCTTGCCGACTGCGTGTTGAGCCAATTCTTTTGCATAGTTATTTTTGGTAGGGACGTCACTACCCCATTTGGCAGTCTCGGTTTGTAACCATTTAGATACGCTGGCAATTTCGTCGAGTTTATCTTTGGTTGTTACTCCAAAATGAGCCAAAAGCGCGACCAATGCTCGCAAATTATAGATTACCGCCATGCGTGGCTGCATGCCCACAGGTAAAGCAACACAAGCGATTTTATTATCATTGGCGCAGTCATTTAATATTCCGCCAGATGCGATAATCGCAATTTGAGCACCTTTTGATTTAGCTTGGTCGTAACAATTTAGCGTTTCTTCGGTGTTACCCGAATAACTACTGGCAATTACCAACGTGTTTTCATTAACATAAGCCGGCAAATCGTACGTACGAACTACCTCCATCGGGACTGACAGTTCTGATTTAAGCCAAGATTTAACCAACAGTGCAGCTAGCGCCGATCCGCCCATTCCAGTCACAACAATATTAGAAATCGGCCGATGATCATAATCCGAATTGCATACCTCGGCCGCATATGTTGCCTGCTGGTATTGCAAGCTTGCAACCAGTAGCGCTCCGCTGGGATCGCGTTGTCTTAAAACGTTAATATCATCTAACATAATTCTCCTTACTTATCTTGTATTGCACAAGTCAATGTAACCATGATACAGTATTATTGAAATAAGTATAAGCATAATCAGGGGTGGGCAATGGATATTCAACCGCAAATAACTAAACCAATCAGTGACGACCAAGAGCTGGCTAAAGTGTTAGCTGGTGTTAACCAAGATTCTAATAATGATTTATCATTTGAGGAGACTCCGCTGCCCGAGCCAACCCATATGACGGCTCCAGATCCAGTTGTAGCTCCAAAACACGAAGATGAACAGCCAGCCACTGAATCCACGGACTTAACTGACATCAAAAAAGACGCCTTAACCGCCCTTCGCCCACTAGTAGAAAAATTGGATATATCCCCTGAAGAAAAATTTGATACTTACCTACTATTACTCCGCAGCACCGACGACAAAGCCCTGATTGCTCCAGCTTATGCTGCTGCTCGCAACATAGCCGACGAAGCCCGTCGCGCCCAAGCCTTGCTGGACATAATCAAAGAAATTGATTATCTATCCGCTCCAGCTCAACCAGCTAACTAATTGACAAATTAACAGATTACGTCTATGATGTGATTAATAGCCATGAAGTGGTACCCAGCCATGGAGCTGCCTACGATAAGTAGTGCCGGAAGCCAAACCGTAAAATTTGGACACTGATGTCGGCTTTGTGCAGGAGTCAGTTAACAAGGTCATTGATAGCAATATCAAGACGAAGACAAGATGGTAACGCGATTAACCTCGTTCTTGTCAAACACTTAACTTAGTGTTTGGCAGGAACGATTTTTTTATTTAAAGGAGTACGAAGATGGCTTACGATAAACAACTACCAAATAAAACTGACGACCTATCCGGTTGGTATAACACGCTAATTCAACAGGCAGAATTAGCTGATTATGGCCCAGCCAAAGGCACGATGATTTTGCGTCCATACGGATACGCCATTTGGGAATTGGTACAGCAAAAACTGGATACCAAATTTAAACAACACGGTGTCGAAAACGCCTACTTCCCTATTTTTATCCCTGAGTCGCTTTTGCAAAAAGAAAAAAATCACCTGGAAGGTTTTTCACCAGAACTAGCCGTTGTGACTATCGGTGGCGGCGAACAACTACAAGAAAAATTGATTGTCCGCCCAACCAGCGAAACTATTATGTACGCTTCGTACAATAAGTGGATTAAATCTTGGCGCGATTTGCCTGTCATGATTAATCAGTGGAACAGCGCCGTCAGGTGGGAAAAACGAACCTATCTGTTTTTGCGTACCACTGAATTTTTGTGGCAAGAAGGCCACACCGCGCACGCCACTCACGACGACGCATTAAATACACGCCAATGGGCCATGGACACTTACGCGCAAATATTCCGCGACAGTTATGCCCTGCCTGGATATATTGGTAACAAATCCGCCACCGAAACATTCGCCGGCGCCAAAACCACGATGACATATGAAACTCTGATGCCAGGCGGCAAAGCCCTGCAAAGTGCCACTTCACACGATTTGGGCCAAAACTTCGCCGAAGCTTTTGACGTCAAGTTCCAAGATAAAGAAGGCAAAACCAACTTTGTCTGGCAAACTTGTTGGGGGCTTTCGACCCGATCACTCGGTGGACTATTTATGGTTCACGGCGATGACAAAGGTTTGCGATTGCCACCGGAATTGGCACCTATCCAAGTTGTTATCTTGCCAATCCGCGCTAATGACGAATTAAATACATATATAGACCAAGTTAAATCCGATCTAGTTCAATCTGGTGTCCGCGTCAAAGTCGACGACCGCGACGGCGAATCATTAGGATTCAAGATTAATAAGTGGGAGTTAAAAGGCGTACCACTTCGTATCGAGATTGGCGCCAAAGAACAGGCCTCTGGCAAAGTTAAAATCGTCCGCCGTGACAATAGTGAAACCGTTATGACAGCTGTCAGCGAAATCGCCAAAACCGTTAGCGATCTGCTAGTAAAAATTCAGACTAACCTTTACGAACAAGCTGTCGCTAATTTGACGAATAATACCCACTCTGCCAGCGATTACACTGACTTTAAACAGCAAATGGATGACAACAAAGGGTTCATCAAAGCCCATTGGTGCGGCAACCCTGCATGTGAAGAATCTATCAAAGCCGAAACAACCGCCACTACTCGTTGTAAAACTGACAATACCGAAAAAGGTACCTGCATTTACTGCCAAGCAGCCGATTCAGACGAGTGGTACTTTGCCCAAGCCTACTAATTAGACTACAATGGTATCAATGACCACTCGTTTTGCAACGCAACAAGAAATTGCCAACTGGAACGCTTTGATTCTCGCCAATCTGGACGGCGGCAATGTGTTTGCTAGTTATGAATTTGCGATGCAAAAAGAAACTGGCGGATATATGGCCCACTTTGTTATGGTCGGTGATTTAGCCGTTACGGTTTTGGAAAAAAACGCGCCTGGACTAGGTAAATTGTGGTATTTACCAAAGGGCCCAGAAGTAACAACAGCAACCGATTTATCTAAAGTATTAGACGAATTAAAGCCTTTCGCCAAAAAACATAATGTATTTGCCATTCGCATCGAATCCGAATTAAATCGAAATAACCAAACAACTCTTGAACGACACGGTTTGTTAAAATCACGACCAATCATACCTAACCCGTCGACCATTATTTTAGATATAAGCGAAGATTTAGATACCGTTCTGACAAATATGCCTCAAAAAGGTCGCCACGCCATCAGGCGCGCCGAACGCGACGGCGTCACCGTTGAATTAGTCGAAGCAAACTACAAAAATTGTAAGATTATGTACGATTTACTGGCTGGAACCGCCGATGGTCAATTTGGAATCCGCAGCTACGAATACTACCGAACTTTTTGGCAACGATTCGAATCGGCTGGTTATGGGCAAATGTTTTTTGCATATTACGACAAACAGGTCGTAGCTGGAGCATACGCCATGACTTACGGCACCAAAAGTACCTACAAAGACGGCGCCAGCGTCCGCAAACGAACTGCCTATGGCGCCAGTCACCTGTTACAATGGCGCGTTATTCAATGGGCCAAATCACGTAGCGCTAAATTGCACGATTTTTGTGGCTCGCCTCCAAGTGACGAGATTAATAACCCCGATCACAAACATTACGGCATCGGACTTTTCAAAACCGCCTTTAACAAAACAGTCACCGATTATATTGGCTGTTACGATGCCGTCATCAACCCAACCAAATACAAAGTTTGGATTAAATTTGGCGAAAAAGTGGCTCACCGGTTGCATTATTATAAACATCACGATTCATATTTTTAAAACTTGGGGAACATAATGCCACATATCAACAGTTTTATCCTTATGTCCGATGCCCGCAACTTTAGCAACGAACAGCCGATTAACCCTTATTACACCCCGGAATCAATCGATTGTGATGCCGCCGCCGCAGAACACTCAGCTTTGCGCGATTTATTAAGCGAATCCGGCATTAATATAACATCAATTCCAGCCCCTGCCGGTTGCCAAGACGGCGTATATACGGCCAACTGGGCGTTGGTGCGCGGTCATACTGCGGTTTTGGCCAGTTTGCCTAACGCCCGAAAAAACGAAGAAAAATATGCCGAAAAAGTCCTAACCAGTCTGGGCAAAAAAGTGGTTCATGTACCAAAGGGACTCAAATTTAGCGGTCAAGGTGACGCATTGGCCTGCGGTAACCTGTTATTTTGCGGCAGTGGTTATCGTAGCGATGCTAGGGCCCAAAAATTTGCTGCCAAAACCTTGAAATATGAGTTGATTCAACTGCAAACAGTTCCCCAGATTGATAAAGACGGCAACCCAATTATAAATATTGCTTCTGGCTGGCCCGACAGCTATTTTTACGATATAGATTTAGCTTTGGCAATCATTAAAGCGCCGACAAAAGATAAAAAAGGCCTAATCGCCTACTGCCCCGATGCTTTCACCCCAAAAAGTCGCAAGATATTATCAGAATTAGACTTAGTTGATAAAATCGAGGTTGATATTAACGAAGCCAAAAATGGTTTTGCGACCAATTTAATCTCGACCGGCGAAACGGTAATTATGAGCGCGCACGCACCAAAACTTACTCAAGATTTACGCAGCCACGGATTGACGGTCGTGACGCCCGAAATCAAAGAATTGGCCAAAGGCGGCGGTTATATCCGTTGCATGACATTGACTATTAATTAGATTTTTTTGGTCGTTCGCGTAAAGCAAGTTTTGCCGTTTCGATTTCGCTCCAAGGATGTTCACCATCGGCGCGTTCAATCGTTTTTTCGTGGCCTTTGCCCAACAGCACGACTGTATCATCTGGTGATTTGACGCGCGTCATCGCAAATTTTATCGCTTCGGTGCGATCGCGTATCAAGAACATGTCTTTATCCAATTTTTTACCAGCTTTTTTTGCACCGCCAGCAATTTGTTGCAAAATTTCGTCGCCATCAATGTCGCGGTCGTCTTCTTCAGTCAAAATCACTTCGTCGCTAAATCGTCCGGCAATCTCACCCTGAATAGCTCGTTTTGCCTCGTCTCGGCGTCCAGCCGATCCGAAAACCGCTACTAACTTACCCTTTGTTACCGGTCTGACACTCTCGAATAGCCTATCAAACGCGTCCGGCGTCGAGGCAAAGTCGATTATGACTTTGAACTTTTGTCCTTCATCAACAACCGTCATTCGTCCTTCGACACCTTTTAGTGCCGCGATGCCGGTTTCGATTTGCGATTTGGTTAGTCCAAGTTCTCGCCCGACCGCAAGTGCCGCCAAACTGTTGCTAACATTAAATTCGCCAGGAATATTAACGCGAATATCGTATTGTTCATCAGCAGTTTTTACACGATAAGTCGAATGGTCAGCCGCCAACTTAACGTCACTCGCTCGTAAATCTCCATTATTTATTCCATAGATAACTGATCGTGGTGCACTGTCGATAAACTTTTGAGCATTTGGATCATCGGCATTGACAATACCCAATCGTCGTCCGTGACGGCTGGCAATAGTAAATAGGCGCCTTTTAGCTTCTAAATAGTTGTCAAAATTACCATGATAGTCCAAATGGTCGTTTGTAACGTTGGTCATGACCGCAATTTCGTACGGCACGCCCCAAGTTCGGTATTGGGCCAACGAGTGGCTGGACGATTCCAAAACTACCCATTCAACCCCAGCGCGTTTAAAATCACGCAAACGTTTTTGCAAAATACCAGCTTGGGCGGTCGTAATGTGCTCGATTTGCGGTTTTATGTTGTTGCCTTCCCCATATGCAACAGTGCTAAGCATGCCAACTTTGTATCCAGCCGTATGTAGCATCTTTTGAATCAAAAAGGTTGTCGTTGTTTTGCCATTCGTACCAGTTACACCAATAATGTGCATGCCACGTGATGGAAAACCGTATCGGACGTTGGCAGCAATCGATTCAACTAAATGCCCATAGGGCTCGATTTTTTTAAACAAGTTAGTTGGAATAATGTTTTTTACAGTTTTTCGGATATCAGCCATGTGATTATTATACCTTAGACCTTCAAATCTCTCTTATTGAACGTTATGTACGATGTTGTAATTAGGGCTACA
>Ga0334722_10000474_pt1 | contig 59504 bp, 60 predicted proteins | sample C3_bottom_MG_FD_207210 | JGI IMG/M metagenome (GOLD analysis project Ga0334722, IMG submission 207210) | Sediment microbial communities from Yellowstone Lake, YNP, Wyoming, USA - C3_bottom | ecosystem: Environmental > Aquatic > Freshwater > Lake > Sediment | place: USA: Wyoming | collected... | reverse complement strand
CGCGGCGCGCCGAGCGAAGGAGGGTGAGGCCGTCGCCTCTCCCACTCACTTCTAACTATTCACCACTCGCCGTCCCCACCCCCGTTTGCACCACCACCGTCCCCGCAAACCAGTCGTGCAACGCCTGCATATTCCGCGTCCATGCCATCATCACCACCGACACGATCACCGGGACCGAGAACAGCCCCACCAGTTGCCAGCGCGATTCATTCTCGATCGCCCCCCACAACATCCACAGCGCGAACACCAGCCACATCACCGTCAGCACTTTGAGAATGAACCGCCCCGTCGCCCGCCAGAACGAAATCCGTTGCCCATCCATCCCCACCACCTCACAGTGGAACAGCAACTTGCCCAGCGTCCCGCCCCGCATCGTTTCATAGCCCGCGTAATACAGCCAGTGCGCGAGCACCACCGCCGCCAGCGCATACGGCATGCGCAGCCAGCCGAACACATTCCACGACTGCACCCAGTTGAGATGCGCCCAGCCGAAGTCGAGATCAATGTGCCGCAGCGGCGTCAGCCCGGCGATGGCGAGCAGCAGTTCGTCGAACCCCAACGCCAGCACCCGCTGCATCGTGTCCGCGCAGTCGAACTCCCGCGCCGGCGCCCTGTCCGCCAAGACCGGCCAGGAGGCCGGCGCCTGCGGGTCGCCCCCCGCCGCCGTCACCTCCTTCGGCCACGGCGTCGCCCCCTCCAGCGCCGCGTCGCACTGATAGCAGAAGGTGCGGGTCGCCACATTCCCCGCACCGCACCGCAAGCACTTGACGATATCGCCGCTCATCCCGCCCCTACTCTGCCAAAGAAACCCCCGCCGGTCGAGTCTCCCGGCTCCAGCAGTTTGACGCCTGACACTTGACACCTGACACCGGCCGCCCGCCCTTGACCCCCTCCCGCCCCGCGCCTACAGTCCGCTGACAAGGAGGCGTCTCATGGGCGGCCTGGGCGGAGACAACGATCTCATTTTCTTCTTTGCGTCCCTGTTTGTGACTTTCATCGCAGGTCTGCTTGCCGGCCTTCGACTCCGCCTGACGCTTTCCTGGTCGCAGCGGGTCTTCCCCATCCGGAGACCCACCGAGCCCAGCACGCCCGATCTGGTCGATGAGCCACTGGGGGTGCGCCTGGTTGCAGCAGATCGGTCATTCACCCGAGACTTCAACGCCAGCTATCTACCGGTGCTATTGGCGCTCGTCGCCGGTGCGTTCCTCGGATGGTTCGGACATTCCGTATTGAACGCTCTGCACTAGCGCGTTATGCGATGCTGCCAGCCCGATGGCCAGAATAGGATGCTGTTGACTTGGTGCTCTGATGATTGATTTCATCCTATCCAACGACCGACTGCTGTTAACGCTGTTTGCGTTGGCGCTCCTTTTCGGCTTCGGTTTGGGTATCCAACTCCTCCGCGGCACTACTGGGCTTCGCATGTACGACGCCGAACAGCGCTATTTCCAGACCCTGGCGGCCGTGCAGCAAGAAACAAACCTGTCCACGACACTGCGGCCCATCCAGATCATCCTGGCAATCACGACGCTCGTCGTGGTAGGCGTTCCGTCTCTCGCTGGTGGCCTCTACCTCGGCAAACATTGGCTCGGGCCTCTCTACTATGGTCCCTCAGGCAGTGATCTGTGGCCGATTGGCGCGAGCAACTCGACGAAAATGCCTCCCGACAAGTGGACCGAACCCGTCTTCCTGCTCGGCCTGATGTGCCTGTTCATCGTGGGGCTTAGCGCAGGTGCACTGTTTGGGAATTGGCTTTTCAACGCCGAAAAGCAATTATGGATTCGCGGAACACTCCAACTGCTATCGGGCAAGCGCACACCGACTTGGCTCAGCGCCCTCATTGGGGCTTGCTTCGTGGCACTGCTCTTCTTGCTTGTCGGGCTCAGATACGGAATGTATCAGTTCCGCTTGTCGCGCTACTGACTTTCTCTTTCCCTTCCCCAACTCCCCGCCCCCATCATCATTCATCATTCATCACTTTCCCCCACACCTCCGTATCCCACCACCGCCCCTCGTGCCGAATATGGTCGCGCAACACCCCCTCGCGCACCATCGGCGTCGCCCGCCCCAGCGCCGCGCGCATCGCCGTGTTCCACCCCGCCACCTCCGCCTCCACCTTGTGCAGCCCCAGCGCCCGCGCCGCCCGCGCGATCTCCGGCCACAAGTCGGCCCCATACCCCCGCCGCCGCGCGCTCGGGTGCAGAATCAGGAACAGATGCCCCCGCGCATGCGCCCTGTCTACCTCAATGTGCAGCAAACCAATGGGCCGCCACCCCGACTGTCCCCGCAGGGTTGCCTCTGAACCCCGGTTTACCCTGCGTAGCTCCGCAGTCGGGAGCGAAGCAGGGCGCCCCACAATCACATAGAGGCCGTCGTCGGGATGGGCGGCCCGAAACTCCGACCACGCCACCCGCGCGGCGCCGTTCGTCAGTTCGCTCGCGCCGCCGAGCGTGTCGAGGATGAACGCCGCGTCGCGCGCCGTCGCGGTCTTCAATCGTGTCGCTCGTTGCGTCACGCCTTTTCGGGCGCCAGCAGCACCGCCCGCCGCCGCACCGCCTGCGCCAGGTGGTCCGCCAGCGCTTCCGCCGCCTGCGCCGTCTCGCCCGCCCCGATGCGCACAGAGTCCTTCGCGAAGTTGACGACCACGGTCGTCGCGCCTTTCAACTTCGGCGTCGGCCCCACGCCCGGCAGCGTCCCGCGCCGCACCTGCGACACCAGGTTGTAGAGATACGCCTGAATTTCGAATTGCTCCGGCGCGTTCAGCAGCGACCGCGAATCCGCAGACCGCCGCCGGTGTCCCTTGCCGAACAGCCCCGCCGCAAACCCCAGCACCGCGCCGATCGGCGTCGCCACGCCCAGCAGCCGCGCCAACTGCCCGCCCGCCAGCGCCGACCCGAGCGCATCGCCCCGCCCGGCGCGCCCGAGCAGCGCCGACCCGAAACTGATCCCGCTCGCCAACGACGGGTCCAGCCCGAGCAGCGACCCCAGTTGCGCCACCCGCGCCCCCGACACCGCCCGCGTCCGCCGCAGCAGCGCCGACGCCGCCTCCTCCTGCCCGCGCCGGAACACCTCCACCCAGTCGCGCTTCTCCTGCGGCGACAAGCCGACGCCCTCCGCCGCGTGCTCCCGCAGCGCCCGCACCAACTCCCGCGCCGCCTCGATGTCTTCACTCGCTTGCGCCACCGCACACCTCCCAACCCAGGAGAACTGGAGAACAGGTGAACCGGAGAACTGGAAAAGTCATTGCTTCAGACCCCTCTCCTCACAGGAGAGGGGTGCCGAAGGCGGGGTGAGGTTGCAGTCCCGACGTACGACTTACTATGTACTACGCACTTCATTCATTCGCTTCCTGTTCCATCATCATCACCGCCTCCTTCACGAACCATGGCAGCGCCAGTAGCGCCGGGTCGAGCGGCCCCCGGAACGCCCCCGGGTAGCGCCGGCAAATGCGGTCGCTCACCAGGAACGCCGCCTCGCGGCTCAACCGAAAGGGAGGCCGTCACCCCCGTTGTCGAGCGCGCGGTACATCTTCAGCAAACGCACCCGCACCGTCGGATGCAACTTCCGAACGCCCGCCGCAGATTTGAAGTACCGCCCCCCACTTGTCGGCTTCCGCACCGCCTCGAACAGCGTGTACTCCTCGACCGCCCGCTCGAACGCCCGCAGCCCCTGCGCCTCGCGCCACGCCGCCAGCGCCCGCTCCGCCAGCGCCTCGGCCGGCAGCGCTTCTAAGTCGCCGCGGCGCGCGCCGCGCGCTGCTCTGCCGCGCGGTGCGTCGCCGCCCGCGCCGCAAAACCGGTCTCCGTTTCGCGCGGGTCGCGCCGCGGCGGCACGCCCGTCCGTGCCCCGCGCCGCGCTTGCGTCGCCACGGCCTCCGCCAGCCGCGGCCCCTCCCACGCCAGCAGCGCCTCGATCATCTCGTCGCGCGGCAGCGCCGCAATCGCCTGTGCTTGCTCCCGGGCGCGCCGCGGCGCCCCCAGCCGCGCCAGCGTCGCCTGCATCGCCGCCACCCCGTGCTCCAGTGCCGCCGTCCGGTCCCCCAGCACGCGCAACAACACTTCCACCCGCTGCGCGCCGACCCGCACCGTCACCCGCCGCTCGCTCTTCCCCAATTTCTCCAAATCCATCGGTTGTGTGCTCGTTCGCGTCATGTCTTCACCTGCGTTTCACGACAATCCCCTCTCCTCACAGAAGAGAGGTGAGCAAGCCGGGGTGAGGCCGCAATTGTTTCCTCCCCTCTCCATGAGACGGAGAGGGGCTGGGGGGGGTTGATTGGGTACCGCAGGCCGCCAGGCCTGTTCACTTCCCCTCTCTCAATTCGGGAGAGGGGGGACAGGGGGGTGAGGACGAACTTGTCGTCGCCCCTCCCCTGCTTGCCCCGGCTCGCCGGGGTGCACGGGGAAGGACGGGGTGGGGTTCCTCCCCCTCCCTGTCTGCGGGGAGAGGAGCTGCGGGTGAGGTCGTTGTGGCGCAGCGTCACAGTCCCCTCTCCTTACAGGAGAGGGGTGGCGCAGCCGGGGTGAGGCCGTCGAGTGAACTTCCATCAATACGCACTGATGCTGTTCACCACCGTCACCTCCACCTCGCGCTCTTGGTTCCCCGGGTCGTTCAGCGCCACGAACCCGACCTCGTATACCAGTCGCCCCGGCGCCAGCGGCACACTCGCCGCCGTCAGCCGCGCCCGCGTCACGCGCAGCGTCAGCGACCACGGCTCGCCCGACACGATGGCGCCGCCCGAGAATTCGAAGAGCAGACTGCGCTCCGTCGCGTTCTTGAAATCGTGATAGCGCGTCATCGACTCGAACGCCACCGTCATCCGCCCCTCGACCAGCGCCCCGCCCGCCGGCAGCCGTGCAATCTCGCCGCCGCTCCCCGCGCTCACGATGCTGTCCTGCAAGCCGGTTGTGATCGACAAGTCGAGGTCCTCGATCTCCGCCGTCGCCACCTCATCAATCTTGGCGGTGAAGGAACTGTGGTGCAGCGGCACATCCGCCGGATACGCAACCGTCGCCGGCGTCACTTCCGTCTCCGTCTTGGCGACCAGGTCGCACTCGAACCCCAGCACCGACCCCGGCCGCGCGATCAGCGACAGCGCCGCCGCCCGCGCCCCCGCCACGCGCCGGCTCGTCAGCCCGCCCATATTCACTTCCACCGTATAACTCGGCAGCGAGGCCGATTCGAGGCGCGTGAAGGTGTGCTGATACACGCCCGGATTGCCGCCGCCCGGCGCCACCAACTCCGCCGTGCTGCGCGCCCCCAGCGCCATCAGCAGCCACTCGCCGATCGTGTCGCCGCTCACCGGCCCCACCACCGTCCCGCGGTAGCGCGTCGGCCCCGAGACCACGCGGCGTACCCCGCGCGTCCCCGTGATCGCCTCCAGCGGCGCCACCGTGACCTCGGCCGCCAGGTCGCACCGGTCCACCGGCGTGAACCGCACCGGCGCCACCGACACCCCCCAGGTCGTCTCCCGCCCCAACCCCACTGCGCCCATCTCACCCATGTATGGCATCCGCGTTCTCCAATCCTTGCGTCTTTTCTATCGCCGTCGCACTTGCGAAGTGATGCGCCCCCCGCCCATCGCCAACGCCGCCCTTGCGAGTACAATCCTTAGAGGAGTGCTGCACACTCCATGGGAGGTTCAGGGTGAACCGATTACTGCTTCACCGCGCGCTGCGCGCCGTCGTCTTGCTGCTGTGTGGCCTCATCGTCCTCGCCCCTGCCGCCTGGGCTCCGCAATCCGGCGGCAAACCCGAGAAGGGCAAGGTCGGCACGCCCGCCTGGATCACCGGCAGCGACCTCTTCTCGGTGCCCATTAGCGTGAAGTTCGGCGTCGCCACCGCCGGTGCGAACGCCGACTTCACCATCCGCACCAGCCTTACCATCACGACTCAAACACAGCAATACAACCTGCCGCCTGTCGAAACGCCCGTGCAGAAAGTCCCCAACGCCACCCCCGACGCCGACGGCATGGTGCCCATCGTCCCCATCCAGATTCCGTGGGACCGTGATGGCGGCTCGGTCGTCGGGGATGTCGGCTTTGCCCTCTTCATCGAGTTCCGCAACCCCGATAACCTCACCCAATTCACTTTCACCTTCCAAGAGACCGTCACCGTCGTTCCGTAAACGACTCGCACACCCAGTTTTTCGGTCCCCCCTCTCCTAACGGGAGAGGGGGTCTGGGGGCTTGCCCTGCGAAGCCTTGGCGAAGCAAGGTGAGGCCGCGTCACCGCACCAGCACCGTCACCATCACCCGCGCCGTCGCGCGGAACAGTTCGCCGTCGCGCATCCGCCCGAACCGCGCCGCCCCGATCTCCGCGCCGAACCAGAAGCCCGGTTCCACCAGATGATCGGTCAGCACCGTGCGGATGTTGTCGGCGAGCCGGTGCGCCTCGCGGTCGCTCTCGCCCGGCGCCTCCATCACCACCACCTGCCCCTCGACATCGAACGACAGCCGGTGATACGCCGGCGTCCCGCCCGCCACCGCCGCCTGCGGCGCCACCGTCCGCAACTCGACGCCCACCGCCGCCCACGCCGGGGCCTGCCGCACCCGGCCGTACCACACCCGCGCCACCGCCTGCCGCAACCCGTCACTCAACCGCGCATCGTTGGCAAGCACATCGACGACCTGCTGTTGAATCGCTTCAAACACCGACGACTCCTCTCAACACGCGCACCGAAACAGACCCTCTCCTCACAGGAGAGGGGTGCCGCAGGCGGGGTGAGGCCGCATCCGACGACCCTACGACCCCACGACCCCACGAACCCACGACCGCCGTCATCAGTCTTGCGTCGCCTGGTATCTCACCCTCTCCCGCGCCGCGTTCCCCGCCAGCACCACCTCGCCGCCCGACAACTGCGCCAGCCGCTCCTCGGTCAGCCGCCGGTATTCCTCGGCGAACGCCGGCAGCGCCCCGACCGGGTGCATCACCAGCATCAGGTAGTACGCCGCCCGCAGCCGAGACAGTTGCGTCACGAAATCCACCGCCGCCGCGAACGCCGCCGGGGCATAGCCGCCCCGCGCCCCCGCCTGGTCCACATCCCGGTCGGCGAGCGCGATGCACGCCGTCACATTCCGCGTCCCCGCCCCCGTGTCCGGCACCGCGCTCGCATCCACATTGGTGAGCAACTCCCGAACTTGTGCAGGGGCTGAGTAGGGTTGTGCCATGAATCTTCTCCTTCAAGAGCATCGGTAGATGAGTAGTCCCTCTCCCTCACGGGAGAGGGTGCCCGTAGCGCAGCGGAGGGCGGGTGAGGGGGAACAACAACTCACGCACCTGTGCCGGCGTGCTATACGGTTGCGCCATTGCATCCCTCCTTCACCTCAGTAGCCCCGCAATTCCCATTGCGGGGACGAACAACACAGCCCCGGATTGGGAAATCCGGGGCTACCGAATTTGGAATGTAGGGGCCGACCCCCTGGTCGGCCCGCCGCATCCTGGGTACCGCCGGCGTCCACGACGGTTCTCTCCAAAGACCCAACTGAACAGGCCTGGCGGCCTGCGGTACCTCAAGGACATCAGGGCCGGCCCCGCCTCGCCGGCCCCATTCACCATTCTCCATTCACCACTCACTGTCGTTACGCCACATCCGCCACCAAAATGTTCTCCACCTTCGTCAGCACCGGCAGCCCGTTCTCTTCGACGAGCACCCACACCGTCGCCGGATCCTCCGCCTCCCACGCCTTGGCAAACTTGCCCGGCCGGAATCCGCTCTTCGGGTCCGTGCTCGGCGCCACCAGGTAGCGGGCGAAGTCCGTCCCCGCGCACAGGAAGAACTGGTCGTTGCCGATGAACGGCACGAAACTGCCGCTGCTGTTGACGAACCCCGCGTCATACACCGTGATTTCGAGCCCGAGCAGCCGCGTCAGAAAGCCCGACTGCAGGACATCGCTCTTCAGCTGCTCGCCCATCAAGTCGCGCACGCTGTCGTTCTTCATCAGGTACTCGGCGACCGTCGAATTGCAGTACGCCTTGGCCGGCATCTCGCCCGAGTCCTGCGCCACCAGCTGCTTCCAGTCGGTGATGTCGCCCAGGATGTCGGCCGCCGGGTTCGACCACGCCGTCCCCGCCGTCGGCGTGTGCGTCGCGTCCAGGCCGTAGTCGACCGCAAACTTCACATCCTCCTGGTCCACCGTTAGCGAGCCCGACAGCGCCTGCCAGCGCGCCCATTCCTTGCGGAACTCCAGCCGGAAGTTCAAGTCCTCCAGCTCTGAGCGGATGCTCTGTTCGGCGAACGGCAGATGCTCCGTCCCCGGCCGCCGCAGCCACGCCATCGTCGACCCGGAGAGCTGCTTCTTTTCCTTGATCGAGGCCACCGTCGCCCGCATCGACTCGATGCCCATCCGCGACACGATCTTCGCCTCGCTGTCGGGCGCCACGAACTCCGCCATCGAGCGCGACCGCTTGATCACATCCCACTCCGCCAGGTTGCTCGCCGCCGGCATCTCGCCGAACAGCGTCGCCCCCACAAACTGCGGCGCCGGAAATTTCTGCACCAGCGCCGTCAAGACTTTGTGCTGCAAAATCGTCAACTCGCCAAACCCAGCCATCATGTCTCCTTTCGTTGTTCAGCAACATCACCGGCCCACGACCCAATCCCCTCTCCTTACAGGAGAGGGGTGCCGAAGGCGGGGTGAGGCCGTTCCGACACGCTACACACCACCCGCTTCACGCTCCCCGTTCGCCCTACACAAACAGACAGAGCTTGAGATCCGCCTTCCCCGCCGCATCCAGCCCGACCAGCGCGCTTTCCTTGAAGACGCCGTGGATATACGCCGGCGCCAACTGGTCGCTGCTCGTCGCATCCACCTTGTCCGCCAGGATCGCCACCGCCGTCTGCGTCCCGTCGCTTGCCGCATTGTCATAGGCGGCATACTTTCCCGACGCCGTCACCTTGCCGAGCACGGTCCCCGCCTCGAGCACCCCTTCGCCCGACGCCACCGTCACCGAAGTGACGATCGTGTGGTCGCTCGCCAAAATCCGCTTCGGCGTCTCACTCGTGCTGCTCACACCCGGTAATGGCATTGCCTGTCTCCTTTCGAATTACAACAATTCCTCATTCCCCCTCCCTGCGTGCGGGGAGGGGGTCAGGGGGAGGGGTTGCAGTCCGGCTTCACTCGCCGCACAGGCCACCGTCCCAAGCCCCTCTCCTCACAGGAGAGGGGTGCCGAAGGCGGGGTGAGGCCCTGCTGCTCACACCCGGTAATGGCATTGTGCTTTCTCCTTTCGATCCTCACGCTTCAGTTGCAAACATGAGTGAAGATTGATGATTCATGATTCATTAATCATCCATCATCATTCATCAATCATTGCGCAGCACGCGCTGCGCATACCTTTCCGCATGCTGCGCGCTCAACTCCCCCGCCGGGAACTCCAGCGCCCGCCCCTTCTCGCCGTAATCCACCACCGGCCCGTTCGCCCGCAGCACCTGCTCGAATGCGTCGGCGACGCTCACCGCCGCGCCGCCTTCCTCGAACTGCACCGGCTGCGCCGCCTGCGCGCGAAGCAACGCGAGTGCCGGCGGCGCCGCCGCCGGCCGCAGCAGCCCCTCCGCTGTCCACGCCTCGATGCGCGCCGCGATCGCCGCGTCGTCCTCCGACGCGCCCTCCTCCGTCATCGCCGCCGGCTGGTCCGCCATCGGACGCTCTGCGTCGCCCGCCAGCAGCGCCGGCCCTTCGTCATACGCCTCCGCCCCCGGCAGGCCCACCAACTCCCGCAACAACCCAAAGAATTGCCGCACCTTCGTGCCCATGCTCACACCTCCTGATTTTTCTTCAGACACCGCCCCGGCTTGCGCCGTGGGTACTTCACTCCCCCTCTCCACTGGTTGGAGAGGGGGCAGGGGGGAGAGGTCCCCAAAATGCAGCCCCGCCCACACCCGCAAATCCTTAATCGCCGGCACCAGCACCAGCGCCACCGCCCGCAACACCAGCCGCAACACCCGCGGCGCCGCCTCGCCCGGCACCGTCACCCGTAACCGCGGATGAATCTCCGCCGACACCCGGTAACGCCGCTCGACGAGCGCCCAAAAGACCGCATCGGGAATGTTGACGAAATCCGCCAGCAGCCGGTCGTCCGCGCGCCACACCCGCGCCACCTCGCCCACCCCCGGCAGCCCAAGCAACTCCGCCAGCCGCTGGTCGTCGCCGTGCCCCAACTTCAGCGGCGGCCGCCACACCAGCGCCAGCGCCGCGAAATGCGCCGCCAGCGCATCGAGGTCCGCCGCCTCATACCGCCGCCCATGCCAGATGCCGGTGCGAAAAATCTCCACCCCATTCAGTTCATGCACCCCACACCTCCGACATCAGGAAAAAGGAAAAATGGAAAAGAGAACGAGCGAAACGACGAATCCTCCACCCGGTAGCCCGGCAATTCTCATTGCCGGGTTCGGCGCGCCGCCGGATTGGGAAATCCGGCGCTACCGGAATCTCTGACCCTTCCTCATTTCTTCATGTCCTCGTTTCCTCGCTCCTGATCAAACCCCCCATACTCCCCCACCCCGCGGAAATTCAGGTCCACCAGCGGCCGCACCAGCCCGTCAATCAGTGTCTCCCGCACCTCGCGCGTGATCGCTGCCGCCGTCTGCTCGAACACCTGCAACTGCGTCTCCGCCTGCGCCCGGCTGGCATGTTCCGGCTCCAACATCAGCAGCGCCGGCTGAAACAGCCCGAGCAGAATTTGCGCGTCGTGATAGCGCACCGCATTGCGATACTCTCCCTCGGCTCCGCCGCGCTGCGCTTCCAGGAATTCCAGGTGCGGCGGCCCGCCTTCCACCGGCTTCTCATAAGCGATGCTGGTGCGCACCGCGATCGTCTGCAGCAGTTCGTCGAACACCTGCGTGTTCGTCTCCTCGACGCCGTGCACCGGACACTTGCTCGTCCCCGGCGGCACCTCGGCGACGATGATCGGCATCGAGTAGCGTTCGAGGTAGACATTCCAGAACTTCAGCACCGCGTCTTTGCAGAACCACGACTTGTAGACCGGCCGCAGCAGACTCATCCCCCACACCGGGTCCTCTTCGGCGTGGAAGACATAGCGCAGCGTCTTGCCGACCGGCAGCGTCACTTCATCATCCGGCGCCAGCCGCTGCCGCACCGCGGTCACATTGCCGAGCGCGTCCGTCATCATCCCGTCCGGGTAGATGGAGAGCGGGTGCAGCGCCTTCACCTTGCGCAGCGTCACCTTGCCGCGGAACGCGCCCTCGTCCACGAACCGCCACACCAACTCCGCCACCGAAAACCCCGCCCAGAACGCGGTCAGCATCCCCCGCACCACTCCCGGCAGCGTCCCCTCGATCTTCGCCAGCGCATAGCGCACGAACGCCTCGACATCCGGCCGCGCCGGGTTCGCATAATCGCCGATGCGCGCCGAGACCGTGTGCGAGAGCAGGGACAAACCCGCCTTCACCGTCGGGTCCGTCCGCCACATCCGGTGATAGGTCGGCAGCCCGACCTCGTCCGGCGCAAACCGCCCGCCGCCCAGGTCGCCCCACCGATTCACCGCCCACCCCGCCCGCGCCAACTCGCGGGTATCCACGCTGCCGTTACTGCCGGATTGCGTTGTCACTGGTGTCACACTTCACCCCTTTCACTATTCACCAATCTCAATTCACCAATCTCAATTCACCAATTCCAGACCCCGTGCTATGCTTCTCCCAGTCTGCACCGGGAGGGAGCGAGCCATGCACATCACCCAAGGCGCCGTGAAAGTCATCGAACTGGTCGGCGTCTCCACCAAGAGTTTCGACGACGCCGTCGCCCAAGCCGTCGCCAAAGCCGGACAGTCCATCCACGGCATCACCGGCGTGCAGGTGCTGCACTTCAGCGCCCAGGTGGACAACAACCGCATCACCGAATATCACGCCAATGTGAAAGTCGCCTTCGCGGTCGAGTGATCCGGGTACCGCAGGCGGCCAGGCCTACTCAACTCACCAGGGGGGGCAGGCATCTTGCCTGCCACCAGAACCACTCGGTAGTCCGGCAATTCCCATTGCCGGGGGAGGCGCGTCGCTCTCCCTAGGCGCCCCGTGGGGCCTGTTTATCCCTCTTTCGGAACCGACGGGTCGAAGCAGACGAAATCCACTTCATTGCCTTCCGGGTCGTGTATGTAGAGGGATCGACACTGCACCCAGCCGTGCTCGTCCAGACGCACGGCGAGGCCGCGTGCCTCGAGACACTGCTTCACTCGGTCGAAGTCGGCCTGGTCAATCTCGAACGCCAAGTGGTCGAGCGTTGATCTCTCGGCACCGACACCTGCATATCCGGGCCTGATCGAGCGGTCGAAGAGGGCGAGGGCTTGGGGGTGCCCACCATGGCCCTCGGCCAACTTGAAGAAAGCGCTATGGGGAAAGCGTCGAAGGAGCGGCAGTCCGAGAGTATCCGCATAAAAGTGCTGCATGGCATCGAGGTCGGCGACGCGCAGCACAACTTCGCCGAGAGCTTTGACAAATGCACCCGCCTGTGGCACGGGGCCTCTCCTTTCGTGCGAACTTGCGGAACCAATCTCTTGTTTCGCTGTGGTGTGCGGTGCGACCTCTACAGCCGCTTCGTCGTCGAATTCAGCGGGAGATCATCCACCACATCGTTCCCCCCTCTCCGCTCGCTCCGGTCTTTCCGAGAGCCCTCGACACAGTCGGGGTCGGAGAGGGGAGAAGGGGGAGAGGGGGATTCGACTTTCGTTGCTCCTCTTCCACCCAATTCTCACCGCCGCCACCTCCGCGCCCTCTAGCGTCTACAATGCCCCATCACCGGCGCCGTCGCGCCGCACCTTCGACTGGAGGACTGACATGCGCATTCTGATTCATCCGCTTGGGCGCTCCGCCGCCGCCCTCATTTTGCTCACGCTCGTCGTCGCCGGCCCGCTGGCCCTGCGCGTCCCGCAGGCCGCCGCCGCGCAGTCGCAAGAAACCACCCTCTACTTCGGCCCGCTGCCGACCACGGGCGACGATGTCCTGCGCCTCTCGTATTTCAACAGCAGTGAAGAACTTTCCGTCCCGTTTGAGATGGAGATTGCGCTCGCCAGCACCGGCGCCACGCTCGCCTCGATGAGCGGCGTCGCCGCTCCGTTGACCGGCACGAAACTCGAGTTTCCGGGTAGCGGCCTCGCCCTGCCGCCCGCCGTCGCGGAAGATTGCATCGGTAAGGTCCGCGTGACCGAGCCAAAGCCGGCGACGGTCGAAATCCCCAATCTGAAAATCACGACCAGCGACACCGGGAACGCCGTCGCCACTTTCTCGGCCCGAGACGCCGGCACCGCCCGCGTGCAAGTGACCTGCGACCACCCCAGCCGCAAGATCACCGTGATGGTGAAAAACTAACTGGCGACAAGTTCCGCGAATTCCCCCTCCCTGTTTGCGGGGAGGGGGCCAGTGGGAGGGGTGCCGTCCCGTCCGGGGATAACATTCCCGGACTCACCGTCAATGCCCGGTGAACCGGGCTCGCACGAACAGGGGGGCAGGCATCTTGCCTGCCAGTTTTTCGAGCCCCATTCATGGGGCGTCAACGGTGAGTCCGGCCATCTCATGGTCGGACACCCTCGTTTCCTCTTTTCCTCGCCGTTGTGCTCCCCTCTCCGCTCGTCGGAGAGGGGCGAGGGGGAGAGGGCTTCTCACCATTCAACCTCCGCCGCCCCGATCCGCTTTCCCAGTCGCGTCCGTCCCACTTCGGGCGAGAAGCGGTGGTAGCGCCGGAACAGCGCGCACAGCGCGTCCGGCCCGTGGTCGTCGTCTTTCACGATTTCCTCGGTCCCCTCGCGGTAGTGGTAGCGCTTCATCTCGCCGATGAACTCCCGCAACTCCGGCGCGATGCGCAGCCGCCCATGCTCGAGCGCCGCCCGGATGGCGCGGATGCCGCGGTCCTTGTGGACGCCGAAACTCACCGGCGTCACCCGCACCCCCAGCGTCCGCAATTCCGCATTCTCGTCCGCCCCCGCCGCGTCCGCATACACCATCTTCGCCCGATGTGACTCGGCGAGGAACGCGATGCGATCCACGCGCACCGTGATCGGCCGCCGCCGGTGATACTCGGTGGACAGCACCTCGATCACCTCGCCGCGCTCCTGCGCCAGCAGGATCACCGTCGGGTTCGTGTAACCCCAGTCCACACCGATGACCGCCGGCAGCGCCGGGTCGCGGGCAACCGGCTGCACCGCCCGCTCCACTAACGCCGGGTCATACACCGACCCCGCCACGCTCGGCCGCTCGCATTCCCACTCCACCTCCCAGGTCGCCCGGTCATTCAGCCGCCGCGCCTGCTGCACATCCGAGACCGGCAGGTAGCCGTCCGCACCGCGCAGCGCCCCCGCGCACGACTCCAGCAGCGGGCAGTCCTCGGGGCAGAACTTCGTCCCACTCCTCGGCAGCGCCCCGTCCGAAACAATCAGCCCGGGCTTGCGCAAAAAGCACCGCTGCGTCACCTCGCGGTAACACCACTTGTATATCTGCAGCCCGCGCTGCGCGTGGTCGTCCACCAGTTGCTGCATCGTCCCGTACGGTTTGTGCAGCGTGGACGACAGCGCCACGCTGCGTGTCACCATCACGCCCGCGCCGGCCGTCCGCGACTGCGGCCCCTGCAGCGCCGCCCACAGGACATCGGGCGGACACTCGTCCACCTCGTCGCAGCGCAGTTTGTGCGGGTGCGGCCCGCGGGCCTGGCGCGTGCTGGCCGGAATGACGGTGATGCGGCTGCCGTTCTTCAGGCGCAGCGTTGTGCTCGTCTGCTGCGCCACCTGGTCGTGCAGATGCAGCCGCTCGATGAACCCGTGCAGATACTCGAACCCGATCGCCGCCTGCGACAGCGACCCGCCCAACCCGAGGATGTCCACGCCCGGCTTGTGCAGCGCTTCGAGAAAGGCGAGCAGCGCTAGAATCAGCGTCTTGCCGCCGCCGCGGTTCGCCCACAGCACCGCCCCGTTGGTGCGCTCGAAGAACAAATCCGCCAGCGGCTCGAACGGCGCCGCATGTCCCTCGCAGACTGGTAGGCGCGGAATGCGATACCCGAGCCGCTCCGCAATCCAGGCGTGCAGCGCATTGTCGTCAGCCGGCGGCTCGAATCTCCCCACACCCTACCTCCCATACCCCACACCCCCAAAACACGGCGGCCCCAATCGTTCCCGATTGAGGCCACACCCCAATGGTAACCGCCCGTGTCAAGAGTTGTGCGCGCTCTCCGCGTCCGGCCGCGGAATTTATGGTGGCGGCGATTCGGCCCCGGAACACGGTGCGCTGAATCGCCGTCCAAAGGACGCTCGCAAGTGCCACACGAAAGGACGACGGACGGCATATGGCGGGCGGTTGGGTCGCGGTCACCTTTCCAAACCTGCTGCGCAACGCGCACGGCGCCGCGGCGCAGTGGCAGCACTTCCGGCGCCGCTATCTGTGGGTGCGGGTCGCATTGCTGATCGCCATTGGCATTCCGCCCATCCTCGATGCGATGCACGCACGGGAGGAGATGCGCACGCGCCTCGAGGACCTGCAGCGCACCGTCGCCGCCGGGCTCACCGACCAACTTTACTGTCTCGAATTGCAACGCCGCTCGCGGCCCCTCGAACTCGACATGTTGCGGCGCTTCGACGCCAATCATGATGGTGCGTTGTCGGGTGCGGAAGCGCGGCGGGCGCGTTCGGAGTACGAGACCCCGGTCGTCGTCATGCGCACCGGCCTCTCGCTGGAAGACCCGAGTGGCCCGCCCCGCGCCGCGCTCGACCGCTTGCGGCTGGATCTTGACCCGCCGCGCGGCCGCGCCGCCTATCCGTTCCTCGCGGTCAAGCCGCTGCGGCGCTGGCAGTGGAAGACCACCCCGGCCGAAATTCAGGCCTGGGAGACCGCGCAGCGCGCGGCGGACGAGACGCTGCGCGACTTGCGCGCTGACACCGACCGGTCGTTCGCATTTCACCTGCGCGACCTGGCCGACTTGGGCGCCTGGGCGACGGCGCTGCGGGCCTACGGCGAGTCGCTGCGCCGAATTCTGACACTCGATCGGCAGCCCAGCGCCGACCCCTTCGGCGCCCGCAGCGCGCTGCTCCGCCGCGACCGCTCGTTCAACCGGACGCCGCCGCGAAAGAATCTCCCCCCGCTCCCCATCCCCGAATCGCGCTATCCACCTGAGTCTTGGGAGTCCCAGGGCGGTACCGGCGTGTCGCTGTGACCGCGCACCCGTTCCCCCATTTCCTCACCTCGAATCGGTTCAGCGTTTCCGTGTAATTCGCCGTGTGCTGGAAGGTGCCCGGTTGGGGAAACTTGACTTCCGCCCGAATCGTGTCGGTCAGTTTGACCGGCCCCACGCCGCGGGCGAACCAGGTGGTGCGGTCAAAGGAGCCGGTTTTCAGTTCGTAAGCGGTGTCCTCATATTCGATGCGCCCTTTCAGCGGACCGCGGTAGCGCACCTTGGCGCAACCCTCAAACCTGCCGGCCGGAGTCGTCACGGCTTCGAACCCGACCACTTCACCCGTCACAGCGATTTGGTATCCCTCCATGAACAAATCGCCGACAGTCCACTTCGTGCCCAATTTGGGGTCGGCGGGCAGCAGGCGCAGCGGCCGGTCATAGATGCGCAGGCGCTCGTCGAGCTCGCTCTGCGCATGCAAGTAGACGCCGTCGGCCTGCGTGGTATAGAAGTACAACGCCGTCCACTCGTTCTCTTCCCCGCCGTTGGCCGGCGCGTGGCGCAGTGTTTCCGACAGTTCCAGAACGCCGCCGACCCCGGCGAAATCGTGTCGCAGGTGCGTGACGCGCCGCTCGGTGTGTCCACGCAAGTGTTCGGCGACGGGCAGATTGGGATACTTCGTTTCGGTGTCCGTGCGGGTATCGAACTCCCAGACCGTCCCGACGCGCAGCGGCCACCAGTCATTGACGAGCGGCGCCTCCGGCGTCGGCGCGCTCGCGGCCGTGAGGAGGACGACCAACCACCCCAGCGCCGCGATGCGCCCCACCTGTCCTGCGATCCGCCGACTCATCCACTCCGACACCCCGCAGTCCCCCTTCCCCCTTTCGCCCGCTGTCCCTCGGCCCCGGCTCCTACTGGCCCGGCGTGCGGTGATAGGTGAGTTCCCAGGCCAGCCGATACTGAACGGTCGCTTTGAGGCCGCTCGGTTCGCGCACGGTCAGTTTCGAATTCCACTCGCCTTTCACTTCCCCCACCCCATCGGCCAGCCATTGGATTTGTTGATAGGTGCCATCCACGATCTGCCAGGGGCCGTAATCGGAATCGATGGCGCCGGTCAACTTGCCGGACTCACGGAACTTAAGGCATTGGGTGAAGACCCCGGCAGGCGTGCGCGCGTCTTCAAACGGCAGGATTTCTCCGGTGGTTTCAATGTGGATCTTCTTGACGACTTCCGTGCCGATCGGCCATTTGAAGCCGACCTTCGCCGGCAACGCCAGCAACCGGTGCGGCGGCGAGAACTTGGTGAGTTTCTCCGGGCCGTTCTCCCGCAACTCTCTCTGCGCATGGAGATAGACACCGCTCTCCGTGGCGGCTACATAGGATTTCCCAGACGCGCCGGACATGTCGCCTAATGGACCAGCCCAACCGACACGCACCTCTTCGACGGTGGGGAGGCCGCCAGCGAACTCGGTGACAACACGGTCGATGCGCTTCTCCCCACTCTCATCCACGCGCTGCTTGATGGGCGGCCTCCCCGGCGCCGACACTTCCAACTGCACATCAATCTGATACTGCCACTCGTGCCCGACTTCGAGGGGATACCAGTTGGGCGCTGTGGCGGGAGCGGCCGGAGTGGTCGCGGGCGCGGCGGGCGGACTCGGCGGCGCGGGCGCGGCGCCGCTGACAACAGCCGCGACGATGAGCAGCACCAGAATCACAATCCCCCGCGAGGCCCGCATCCGAGTGACCCTCGCCTCCTGATTCGTCCGGCGCCGTCCTTCCCCTGCTCCACACCGCCGGCGGGACGCCGGCGCAAACTCCCACAGAATCTCCCCTCTCCACGCAGTGGGGATGGGCAAGGGGGGGGACAGTCGAAGGAGTGACGCCCTCATGCCCTCACCCCGGCTTCGCCACCCCTCTCCGTGAACGGAGAGGGGTCTACGCCGAGCGCAGCCGAGGGGCCGGGGGAGAGGTCGTTGCCTGTCCCGGCACTGAAGTGCCGGGCTGAATCACACAGCCACCACGAATGGATTTGCGCCTCGGACTAAAGTCCGGGCGCCCTTGTTTCCTCGTTTCCTTGTTTCCTCGCCTTTGGCAACTCTGCCGTCTACTTCACCTCCGCCTTCGTCAGCATGCGGGTCGTTGATTGGGTGCTGGTCAGGATGGCGTTTTTGGCGCCGCGGTATTGGATGCGCGACTGCGTGGTCTCTTTCACCAGGCCGACGCCGGACGCGTACCAGTCCACGATCTCCATTGTGCCCTTGGTGATCGGGCGGGCGCTGGTGGCCGAGGGCAGCGCGCCGGTGACGGTCGCGGTGTAGCGCACCTTTAGGCAGTGCGCGTATGTGCTCGTCGGCGTGCTGACATTCTCAAAACCGACGACCTCGCCGCGCAGCGCCAGGCGCATCGGCCCCTGGCGCGATTCGCCGACCGGCCACTTGGCGCCGGCCGTTTCCGGCAGCAAAAGCAGGTGCAATGGCGGGTTATAGGTTTCGAGGTTGGTCGAGACGCCCGGCGCGCCGACCACCAGCTGGCCGTGCAGGTAGAGGCCGCCGACCCGCTCGGCGATGTGTTTGGTCTCGGTCGTGGCGCGCCCGGGGCCGCGGTCGGCTTGTTCCTTGTTCGTCGTTACGATTTCGAAGACCGGGTCAGGCCCGCGGAAGAGTTTCGACGGGCCGAGGATTTCGGTGGTGGCGGTGCCGGTGCGCTTGACGGACTGCGGCCCTTCGGGGCCGCCGACCACGCGGGCCTCGCGCGCCACACTGTAGGACCACTTGTTGCCCGCGGTGAGCGGCTGCCACTGCTGGCGGGCGGATTTCGCGGGCACCGGCCGCGTGGCCAGCAGGATCATCGCGCCCCACCCGGCGCCTCGCGCCGCCCACCGGAACCCCCCGCGCCCGAGTTCGGTCACGACTTGACAGTCGCCTTGGTCAGGACGCGCGTGGTCGTCTGCGTGCTGCTGCCCGCCATGCCGTTGGGCAGCGTGAACTGCACGCGCACGACGCTGACTTCTTTCACCATCCCGAGGCCGGCGGCATAGTAGTCGGTGGTATCCACGCTGCCGCCGGTGATCGGCAACTCGCCCGCCGGCGACGGCAGCGACCCGGAGACCGTACCCGTGTAGTGGATTTTCAAGCACCGGTCATACTTCGAGGTCAGTCCGGTGATGCTTTCGAACCCCGCCACTTCGGCGTTCGTCGGCAGTTGCATACTGCCTTGCCGCATTGCGCCCACCGTCCAGTGCAGGCCCGGAGTAGCAGGCAGCGCGAAGACTTGCAACGGCGGCCTGTAGGTGACCAGGTCGCTCGGGACGCCCGGCGCGCCGACGGTGGACTGTCCATACAAGAAGACGCCCTGCTCGGTCTTCGACAGATGGTTGGTAACCGTGACCGACCGGGCCGGCCCGCCGCTCGCCTGTTCCTGATAGGCGCTGACCACTTCGAGGATGGTGCCCGGCCCCTTGAACTGCTTCGAGCGGCCCATCACCTCGGTCTTGCTGGTGCCGGTCGAGTGCACGGTCTGCCCCGGCTGCTGGCCGATCGTGATGAGATTGTCGCGCGCGACGCCGTACGACCACGAAAAGCCGATCTCCAGCGGCTGCCAGTCATCGCCGGCCGCCTTGCCGGCGGCGCCCGACGACAGCGCCAATACCACACCGACTGCCCACAACACGCCCTTCCGCATGTTCATAGATGCATTCCCCTTGCTTCGTATTCGTTCGCTGTTTCGACTCACGACCGGGCCACTTTGTACTGCGTCAGGGTCTTCGTCGTCGTTTCGTGAAAGGTCATCGGACCGTGGCTGGCCGGGTCGGTATACACCTCGGTGCGCTGCTGCCACTGCTTGACCGAGCCGACGCCAGCCGCAATCCATTCCAGGCGTTCGATGGAGCCCGCCTGCAGGGGACGGCCCATCGTGTTGCCGGCGTTGCCGCGCCCGCTGATGCTGCCGGTGCGGGCGATCTTGAGGCAGTGGCGGAAGACGCCGGCAGGCGTCGTGACATCTTCGAAGCCGGCGATGCGCGCGGTGAGCGTGACGATCAGGCCTCCGTCATACATTTCCCCCATCTCCCAGGTCTGCCCGACGGTGATGGGAAACGCGACGAGCCGCACCGGCGGGTCATAGCGCACAAACCCGTCGTCGAATTTCGAGGCCTGCGCTGGCGAAGTGCCGGTGCGGCGCCCGCTGGCGTGGAGGAACAGCCCGCGAGCGCTGCGCGCGGTATAAGTGGTGCGCGCCAGGTGCAGCGGCGGCGGGGCGGGCGTCGGGGAGAGTTGCGTGTACACGGTCGTCTCGAGGGTCGCTTCGCTGGCGCCATACTCGGCGCGGACGCTGGAGACGGCCACTGTCGTCGTGCCGCGGAAGACCAGCTCTTCGGGCGGCTGACCGGTCGGTTGGAACGATGCCTGGCGCGCGATCTCGTAGTCCCACGAGTCGCCGAGGTGGCGCGGGAACCAACGGTCGGGGTCAGCGAGCGCATCGGCGGCGCACAACGGCCGGGCGACGGCGAGAGACAGGGCAAGGCACGCGGCACCGCGGAACAACCAGCGGAACCGGGCGCGCATCGCGAGGCTCCGGGCTACGGGCCCTTGCCCGTAGGCGGCTTCGGCGCGGGTCGACTTGGCCCCTGGAGGGGCGTGCCTCCTTCCGCCGGTGGTTGCTCTGGAGCCGCCGCGGCGGGCGGGGGCGCGGCTTGCTCCTGATGCGACTTCAACACCCGGGTGGTAGTGAAAACGGTACTGACCTGTTTCCCGAGCGGCGTCTCGAATTCGCGCGTGACTGTATTTACCTGCTTCACCGGTCCGACGCCGGGGGCATACCACCAAATGTGCTCCTCAACGTCGGACTTGAGCGGCATCCGGCGCCGCTGAACGAGAATTGTGCCTTTGGTGACTTGGATGTAGCGCACCTTGAGACAGCCGGCAAACGCTCCCGCCGGGGTCTCGAGATCCTCGATGCCCAAGATCTCTCCGGTGATTCCGATATGATTGCCGATGTCCTCGTATTCGCCGACCGTCCATTTGGCGCCCACCTGCGCCGGGAAGGGCAGCCACTGCAGGGGGGGGTGATACTCGAGCACTCTCGAGTCTTTCCGCAGCGGGGCGTTCCAGGTGGCATGGGTATAGAGGCCGCTGTTGTCCTGGGCGAAGACCGTGACGATGTGGAAGGAGACTTCGGCTCCGAGGTGCCCTTCTTCCGTTTCCCGCGATTCGACATCGACCGCGGGACCGCGGCCCCGATATTTGCCATCCAGTTGATCGACCGTGACATGCAGGGACCCGGGGTAGATGTTGTTCCGTTCGGGTTGCCCCTCCATCTGAGTAATGCGCTGGACCTTCTGGTCATACTCCCAGGAGGCGCCAACCTGCAGCGGTTGCCAGGGGCGACCCGCGGCCGGTCCGGCCGTGGGGCCGGCGGTAACGGGTACCGCGACCGGCCGCTGCAGCAGTTTCCACGCGACGCCGACGACGACCGCGAGGACGACGACACTGACAACCACGCGGGCCGTGTGCAAAGATCGCTTCGGGTGAATGCGCTGTGCGTCTGCCATGCGGGCCGTTGTCTCCGTCGCTACTCGTTTCGCCGCGCGGAAGGGCAGGCCTCCCGCCGCGCGCGGCCGCACTCTTGTATCACACCGCCCGCCGCAGGCAAAAGTGACCGCTCCGAACCGGTGGGTTCAGAGCCGCCAACCCTCGTGTTCCCTGTGGCGGGGCCGGTCAATCGGCCCGGTCAGCGGGCGGGGCGGGCGAGGGCGATGCCCAACTCGCGCAGGCGGCGGCGCATCGCCGTTTGGCTGACGCTGAAGCGCTCGGCCATGACGGGCACCAGGCCGTCGGGGTTGCTGCGCAGGCGCGTGGCGGCGCGGCGGACCGGCTCGGCCGGCATCAAGACGCAGCAGGCAAATTTGTCGGCCAGCCGTTCCAACCACGACGCGGAGAGCGCAGTGGGGAACTGGGGGTGATTGGCGAGGATCTCGAAACATTCGTGCCAGAGAGAGAAGCGGGCGGCGCTGGTGTTTTCGTGCATCGAGAAGTAAACGAAGTACTGGTCGCCCTCGCGCACCCAGAGCGCCCGGGTCGGGCGGGAAAGGACCGTGCGTTCGAGGAGGATGCTCAAGCGCGGCAGATGTTCGAAGGGGTCGCGTGGGACGCCGGCGACGCGAATGTGCTGGCAGAAGCGGTCGGCAAAGGTGTCGATATTAGAGGCGCCGACGAACCGAAACCGCCGCAGCAGCGGCGTCATCAGTTTGTCGAGATCGTGCGCGTCTTGGCAGAGCGCCTGTCCGCCGGCCATCAATCCCCACCACAGTGTCAGACAATATCGGGCGGCAGGAGGCGTACGCCCCGCGCCGCTTCGTATCGCCGCACCAATTCTTTCTTCGCTTCGAGGTCGAGAACTCCCCCCGACCGGGCGCCGCCGGCGAAGGTCGCGTCCTGCAACAGCACGCGATAGGCGCGATTAATGAGGGCCATGCGGCGCACGCGGCGCTGGCGCGCCTCCGCGGTCGCGGCCACTGATTCCACTGTCTCGCCGCGCGACGAGTCGGGCGCCGCAGGACCGACCGGCGCATTCGGTTCGAGGAAGAACGCGAGCGTTTTGCCAAGGGCGCGGGCGTATTTGGCCAGCACCGTTTCACCGACCCAATGACGGCTTTCGATTTGCGCGACGGCGGCCTGCGAATCGCCCAGCAATCGGCCCAGTTGCGATTGCGTCAGCCCAGCGTCGCGCCGCGCCTGGCGAATACGGGTGCCGATGTTGAGCAGATTCCCCACTTCAGCGGCTCGACTTTCCTTGTCCTCGTCTCTCATGCCGGACCGATTATAAGATACAAGTTGTTCACAGGTCAATACCTTGACTTTGAGAAGTTATAACTTATAATCTGGGGTAGTGTCCTAATTTAGTGTATCCTAACAGAAGTCAGCTGAACGAGCGGTCTCAAGTAAGCGCTTGGTATACTAGCAATCAACGGCCTCGGGTTCCGATTGGCTTGGTTGTGGAAAAGATAGGAGGAGAAGCCTCTTGGACAACGAAAAGGTCACAGCCAGCGAGAGAACCAGTGGTCGAGAGGCGAAGTCTATCCGCGCGAGTCTGCGATATGGCGACTGAAACTCAAGGCGTCCCCGCCGAAATCATCGGCAGACACAGTGCCAGCCGAGCCACGGTGGAGAAGTTGTGCGAGGCGCTGGGACTGGCGGAAAAGAGCGTCCAGGCGCTGGTCCCGGAGATCTCCAACGGGCTTTGGACGAAGGAAGAGGTTCTTGCTGCCCTAGAGTCTGCTGTTGGCAGGGGAGTAAGCATTGCCATCATTTCCGGTCCAACGGACAAGTTTCCAGGGAACAAGCGCCTCTTGCAATTGGCGGCCAGAGAAGATGCAGTTCGGCTGTTTGTTGTCGACCGCCACTTGCAGCCGGAATTTGCCGTCGTCGATCAAGAACATCTCTTTCGCCGTTCCGATGGCGACGCAATTCTTTTCAAGTTTCGCCCAGGGCTCACAATGGTCTACTCCGAGCTCTTCACCAAGGTACTGGCGCTTGCCGCGCTGGTCGAGCCGGAAACCAAAGGTGAGTCTGGATTATAGCTCTCCCCTAACCGCCCCTCAACTTCTTCAGTTCTGCGCGATCGTTGCTGTGATCCTGATCGGAGCAAGCTCGCTGTCATTGAGCTCGCAGAGCGCGACAGGACTGCAACGACAGCGTCTATTTTGGATCAATCGCCTCATCCAATTCCTCGGAATGACCGCCGGATTCTTTCTACTAGCAATCCTGTTCGACTTCGCCTTTTTGATCTGGAAGTTCAACTGGATGCTCGAGTATGCCTTTTTCATAGCGATTTCTGGTGTTGTCGTCCTGACAGTTGCATTCTTATACTTCGCAATTGGTCGGATAATTGACAGCATCGTTGGACTGTTCTTGTCTGCCGCCGACCGCAGAAGCATTACCAGGGGACTGGGACCTCCAAGTCCGCCTTCCAATCAATTCTCCGAGGGAGAGAAGCAGCTAGTCGAAGAGATGATCCAGGGTGAGCGTAGAAGAGTCTGTCCGCGCTGTGGCACCGGTGAATTCCGAGTTCGGCCGGTTTCGCACGATGGAGTCTCGCTCACGCGCATTTGGGCGCGATGCAGCGACTGCCGAATAGTAGACGAATGGGAAGTCCCTCCATATTGATCTAGTTGTCGGTAACGAGCTTTCCCGGCCGGACCCATTCGAGCGCCTCTCCGATCAAGTAATTCATGGACCACGGCGCCGACGCTAGGCCAGCGGCCATAGCAGGCGTCTTGCCGAGCGTGCGGCATTCCAATACCCAGTTGTATTTTGCATAGTGGAGTGCCACGGCCGCGGCGAGGTTGGGCAGGGCCTTTGAGAAAGCCGGGGTCAGGCGGGTAAATCGGCGCACTTGGTGGCGCAGAGTCAGGTTTTGGCGCTCGACAAACGAGGTGGAGATGAAGCGCGGCGTCGGCCTGCCGTACACGCGGGCGGGCATGGCGGCGACAATGTGCCGCGGCGGGTAGTACCAGTCGGGCGCGCCGGTTCCGGCTCGCTGCGCCGCCGGTATCTTGTGCAGTTGGGCATAGTCCACTTCGTCGCCGAAGGCCTCCGCGACGGCCTCTATGTAGGGGGGATAGCCGTCCGTTGTCAGGTGGACTCGCCCGCGCACCCGCGCTCGCAGGTCCCGCATGAAGTAGAGCGCGGTGTCGCGTCCCCGCTTGCCGAGCAGGTAGGAAATCACCAGTTTCGTTTCGGCGTCCAATCCGACAAACACATACTGGCTGCCTCGCTCCTGGTGATTGTCGTGGCCGTTGAGCCGATGGTCTTTCTTGAATACGAAGGTCCAGACTTCATCGCACTGGACGCGGCGGGCCGGGATGTCGCGGATCAGCGCATCATGCATCTGGGCGCAGCCGTCCCCTACCCGAAGCAGCAGCCGCATGATGGTGTCGCGGTGGACGCCCGTCAGGCGCTCGACACCGCGGATGCTGCCCCCTTCGGCGAGGGCCGCAATCACCGCTATCTGCTGCGCTCTGGGCAGGACATTCACTAACCACATTATACTTGAGCGGTCAAGTGGATGTCAATGCCCAATCAGCAAAAAGAAGGAAGGGCTGGCCGAAGCCAGCCCTTCGCTAGTCCGATTACACTAGGTCAGTCTTAGGTTATTATATACCATCGAAAGCGGCAGATTCCTCTCAAACTGTAGTTTGCTTTTTGCCAATGATTTCTTGGACTTCTGGGTGGCTTCGGTTCAGCCGGACAGCCGTGACCGGGTACTCGGGCCTCTTGGGATTTGGCTCTTTGTAGAGTTCTATCCAGCGCAATTCCTCCGCCCTATCCATTAGACGACGCCGGGCGTGTTGGTCATCGCTTTCATCCATGAAGCGCCAATCTACTCTCAACGGGTCTACCAGGTACGCGACGCCCACAAACGGCAATTTTGCTTCAAACTTCGCGATGAGGTAGACCAGGGACTTGAGTCTGCGTTCCTCTTCTTCGCTCTCGCTCGTCGGAACCAGTCCACCCAGCAGTTGCTCCAGCGGCTGGAATGGTGCCGCCGACAGTATCTCCCTGCTTGCGCTGAGGCTGAGTGCACAGCAGGTCACTGTCTTTCCTCGCTCCTGTATCTTGCGAATGAGTTCGCGGTAGTCAGAATCCCCCGCAGCGATTGCGAACCTCGTGAGTCGCTGATGGGTGAGAAGAAGTTCATGAGCATCAAGAGCGAGGGCCATATCGGAACGGTCCCCCCCTGTCAATTTCCTGAGTACCATTCGCGTATCAAACCCGGCCTCCATGAAGTGACGCGCGGCGTGTTTTCTCACTGCCCAATCGGCGTAGACCCTCGACACCTGGACATCACCGCCGCCCCCGGCCCACTCCTCCATTTATGTGCTAGGACATCGTCGGACGCGGAGTTGGGAAAATGGCGGTCTAGGCCGACTCGCAGATTCTCATAATCAACGAAGAGAGCAACCTTTTCTTTTCGGACACCCACGGCTACACCTCCCTGTCAGCCTAGCGGCGAGCATATTACCTGCTGCCCGGAACTCCCACAAGTTTCTCGGCCCTTCCTCCTTCCTGTGCGCTCAGGTACACTGCGGCTGTCATGGCCAAGCGGAAGAACCCGCACGCCGTCGCCCTCGGCAAGATGGGCGGCAAGAAGGGCGGCCCGGCGCGTGCGAAGGCGCTCAGTCCTGAGCGTCGCTCGGAGATTGCGCGGAAGGCGGTGGAGGCGCGGTGGGAGCGAGAGAGAAAGCGTAAGACGGCTTAGTCGGGTTCTGGTTCCGAGTCCGCCGAAGGACTGCCTAACTCCTCTTCAATCTGTTCGGCCAGCTGCTCGGCCAGCGCGTTGGGAACAGGAATGAAATCTGGCACGGGTCGTGGTCCGTATTTCTCTTTGAACATCGTCTCAAGTTCCTCTTGCTCTGACTTGGAGACTACCGCAAGGCGCATGTCAGAGTCTGCCGACACCGGGGGCGCGTACACGCCCATTAGCGTCTCTCTCCCCACCCCACTCGCGCGCTCACCAAGCAACTTCGCCTCCATGACCTGGTACAGCGTGGTGCCGAGAGAAGTTTCCCCGGTTTGGTCGCGCCTCAAGAGCGCTGCGCGCGCGATGAATTGGCCAATGCCCACCGCCGCGAAATCCACGGCTGCCCGTCGCGTGCGTCCATTGCCATCCACGGTGAGCAGGGTGGGCCACTGCTCCTCAGCAAACCCGAAAATGAGAAGTTCAGACTCAAGGGTGATCTGCCTCACATCCTCAGCGACGCGCCGCCAAAGGCCTTTGTCCAGGGAGTTCTTCCCCTGCTCGTAAAACCACTTTAGGGACACGCTCAATTGGGACTGCACAGATTCTTCTCGGAGCGCACGCAGCGTCGTGCGTGCCGGAACCGAGAACTCCCTCTCGCAGTTTCTAGCAGTGATATGGGTGCGCGGACTTGGCGGATAGAATCGGCGGACATACGCGTCGAGCAACTTGAGAGTGGTAGACACCTCATTGCTGGCGTACAGGGCGATCCACCCTGGCGCCACCCCGCGAATTTTGAAGGCAGTGTCCGTGGTACCAAGTTCCCCACCGACCAGACGATCGAAGCACGCAACAATCCTCGGCCGTGGCGGCGGGAAAGTTATCTGGTTCTTCTCCTCACCAGACGCTATTGCCGCAACACAGAGCGTCACCTTCCGCCTCCAGGGTTCCATCTCCCAAGGAAGCGGCTTTCGCCACCACGGGTGCCACGGCCTGCCGAGGTCGCTTGTTTGGCCGCTCAAATTAGGACACTACCTAATCTGGTGGAAAGGCGAAATTCTGGTGGGCTCAGCGACTAGTTTGCGGCGCCGGCGGCTGGTTCGCACTCCGATTTTCGATCCAGGCACCTTTCGTGCCCTGGTGAATGCGGCACAGGCGGCGGAAGGCGGCTTTCCCAACCCGGCCTGGCGGCTGGCCCACGCCGCCGACGGGGTCGAGATTTACGAGTATGCCCCGCCCGACCGGGGCTGGTTTCACGAGCGCCTTGAGGTGTACGAGCGCCAGGTGTATGCGCAACTGATGACGGGGGTGTGCGGCGCCGACGGCCGCCTTCGGCCGCGGACGGCAGCGGTGTTGCGGGACGCGGGCGGCGTCTATCGCCAAGCGGTGCGAGCGCCGGTGGGGAGTCTGCGATGATTCCCGTCTTTGATCGGTTACTGGTCCGCTACCGCGACCTGGAGGACCGGTGTTATCGGATGCAGATTGCGGGGCGCGACGGCCGCGGGCGCTTCGGCCGCGACCACCGGGGCCGCGCCCCGCGCCAGACTTTGTTGCTGAAGAAGGTGGATTTGGACCAAGCGCTGCTGGAGGTGTATCGGAAGTTCTTTGGGGCGGAATAGGACGCAATCGCGAGGAAACGGGGAAACGAGGATTTTGTAGGAGCCGCATTTGTGCGGCGATGGCGTCGAACCGGCGCAGTCAGGCCGTGTCGAACATAGCGAGCATCCTTCCCCGGCCCTGTAAGGGCCGGGCTCACAAAGACCGCCCCCTGAAGGGGGCAGTAGACGCCGAAATACCGTGCTTCGCGCCCGGTTCAGCGGGCAAACTTTGTGAGACCGGGGCTTTCAGCCCCGGGTGGACGCGGCCCACTCTTTTGTCCCCGAGTTATCCCTCCCCTAGCCCCCTCCCCATTGGCATGGAGAGGGGGAAGGGGGAACGCGCTGGAAACGGGGTCGCAGGAGTCTGAGGGACACAGGAGATGACAATGGATCGAGGACGCGTGATGCTGGTGTGCGGCACACTGTTGGCGGCGGCGGGGACGGCGTGGGCGGCGCGGCTGTTGGATGTGCGGCCGCTGCTCTATGAGCGGTCGTCGCACGCGACGGCGGCGGCGGAGGCGCTGGTGGCGCTCGACACGGGCACTTCGCACAACTTGCTCGGCGACCGCGACCTGACGACGCTGGCGGCCGAACTCGATGCGCGGATGCGCACGACCGACGCGAAGGGCGCGGTGCGGTGGGACATCGCCGGCGGCTTGCAGCAGTGGGCGCTCGATTTCAACAAGGCGCTGACGGTGGAGACGGGCGTGAGTGCGGCGGGGACGGTGACAGCGCGGTTCCCGTGGGAGCGGGTGCAGCAATCGCTCGATCAGGGGAACCCGGTGATCGCCACGCTGACGGTGCCGGCGGCGGGGCCGATGCCGAAGGGAACGCCGGCGCCGCCGGGGGGCCCGACGGTGTCGGTGTTGGCGATTGGGCACATGGCGGGGCAGCCGCGGATGGTGGTGCTGATTCCGTGGGAGATGCCGCAGACGGACTTGGACCGGTTGCAGTTTTCGGGGGCATTCCAGCAGGACCCGAGTGACGCGCGGTTGGGCTATTTGTTGTTTGAGCCGCCGGTGGGGTCACTGGCGGTGACAGTGGTGAAGTAGCCCTCACCCCCTGTGTCCCCCTCTCCGACAAGCGGAGAGGGGGAATGTCCCCTCCCCCAGCCCCTCCCCATAAATGGAGAGGGGGAGCCGTCCTCTCCCCCCTGCCCCCCTCTCCCGAATTGGGAGAGGGAAAAGACAAGGGCGCGGCCTCACCCCGCCCCTCAGGCACCCCTCTCCTGTGAGGAGAGGGGAACGGAGCCCCGTTGGAGTTCCGAGGCGGTACCAGGGAAGGCCCCTCCGCCCTGCCCCTCCCCATGAATCGAGAGGGGGGAATGCGGCGCCGGGGCTGTCATTTCTGCTAACAGGCCGAGAAAACTGTGCGCGGAGGCGGCGATTCGTGGAAGAAGCGGAAGGCAGCGGACGAGCGGGTCTGGCTGCCGCCCCGCGGCGTGTGACACGCCGGAGGGCGAGTGGAGGAGTGACGATGAACGGGCAAGGGGCAGAAGTCGCCGCCGCGGAGGCGGCGCGACCCTCACTGGCAGCACTCTCCAGGCCGGAGCAAGACCTGACGCCGGCAGGGCGGCTGACGCTGGCCTTCGGCGCGGCGTTGCGCGCGGTGGTGCTGATCACGGCGGCGACGATGCTGCGCCTCGATACGCACGGGCCGGTGACGCCATGGGTGGCGAATCTGGCGCTGGCGGTGACGGTGGCGTATGTGGTGGTGAGTTCGCTGGCGGGGGCGAGCCGCTTCCACGGGCACCGCACCAGTCTGATGTGGACGAGTCTCGACATCCTGCTGATTTCGTGGCTGGTGTGGCTTACGGGGGGACTGCAAAGCGATTACTACTTGCTCTACTACTTGCCCATCCTGCACGCGGGGCTGGTGTTGCGGCTGCGCGATGCGTTGAGCGCGGCGATTCTGGCGGTGACCTGTTATGCGTTCGTGGCGACGCTGCAGCGGTTCGACTTTCAACTTCAGATCCCGGCGTATTCGCGGCTGCTGACTTTTGCGGCGTCGGGGGCGCTGCTGGCGACGATCGTAGAGATTTCGGCGCGGCGGCTGCTCAACTATCAGGCGGTGACGAAGCAGTTGGACCGGGCGCTAGCAACGCTGTCGGCGGCGTATGAAGTAGCGAAGACGGCGGACCCACAGCGCGGGGTGCCGTCGCTGCAACACCGACTGGTGACTGAATTGGGCAAACTCATCCCGGGGTCGTTCGTGTTTCTGCTCGTCCGGCCCGACGACAGCAGTTTCAACACGGCGGCGGCGCACCCGGAGGACTTGGGGTCGGCCCTGAAGGTGCTGCCGGACTTCCCGACGGCGACGGCGCTGTACGACCGCGCCCGCGCGACGGCGGCGCTGAGGCACACGCATTCGGAGACGGTGAACGCGGTGCACAACGACCGGTGGGGCCTGAGCATCGCGGTCACCCGGCCGCGGCGGGTGTTCGGGATCATCCAGATTCTGTCGGCGACGCAGCCGACCCTGATTGCGCACCCGAAAGACCTGGTGCGCATCTGCGATGCCGCGGCGCTGGTCTGGGAAAACCTGGAATTCCGCGACCAAGTGCAGCAACTGTCGACGCGCGATTCGCTGACCGGCTTGTGGAACCGGCCCGGGCTCGAAACGCTGCTGGACGCCGAAGTGCACCGGTCGTGCCGCTACCATTTGCCGCTGACGCTGGCGCTGTTCGATCTGCAAGACTTCCAGGGGCTGAACCAGCGGCTGGGGCCGAAGACGGGCGACGGGGTGCTGCGGGCGTTCGCCGACCACTTGCGGACGCACACGCGCACCGAAGACCAAATTGCCCGGTTGGGGAACGACGAATTTCTGGTGGTGCTGGCGCAGACGGCGCTCGAAGGGGCACAGGTGCTGGTGCGGCGGGTGGTGGATGAGTGGGCGACGGAGACACCGGCGCCGGGCGCGGCGCGCATCCGGCCGGCGGTGCGCGTCGGGGTGGTGGCGCTGCGCGACACGCCGGAGACGAAGGACGACCTGATCCGCCGCGCCTTGCAGGCGCTCGACCTGGCGAAGCGGGTGGCGCCGAACGGCATCTATTTGGACAAGACGGTGAAGCGCGGCACGCTGCCGACGCGCGAAGATGAGATTGAAGTCGTGCATGTGGTGCAGGAGGACTGAAGCCCGCTCCCCCTAGCGGCCTCACCCGCGGCTGCGCCGCGCCCTCTCCTGTAAGGAGAGGGCAGGCGACCACATCATTCGCACCCGCGTCATGTGATGAGGTGAAACGAATCACGCCTGATCGTCGATTCAGGCCGCTCCTTTCTGCATCCCAATCCATCCACAGCCGCTGAAACCTTTTGCAAGTCGGGCAGTCTATCCACTATCCCGCGGCACGCGGGGTGGTCGAGAACACTGTGTGTGCAGGACAAACAGCGGTTACTGGAGGATGTGATGAACCGACGACAGAAGAAGACGGTTGTGGCGTCGGCCATCGTGATTGGTGCGGCCGGTGCCTTGTGGGCGGTGTGGAAGGCGCTGAAGAATCGGCGCCTGCAGCACACCGTCCTGGCGGCGGCGCTCGTGTTGAGCGTCGCCGGCGCCACCTGGGCGGCGCGGGCGAAGTTGCTCGATGTCCGCCCCCTCCTCTACACCGAGTCGTCGCACGCCACCTCGGCGGCGACGGCCCTGACCGCCATCGACCACACCAAGAATCGGTCGCTGTTCGGCGACCGCGACATTTACACGCTGATGCGCCAACTGAACCGGCGGATGCGTGAGCCGAACGGCCAGTGGGATGTCGCCGGCGGCCTGCGCGAGTGGGCGCGTGACTTCCACAAGCCGTTGAGCGTGACGAGCGGCGTCAGCGCCGCCGGACGCGGCGCGCCGCAGATTGGGTGGGCACGCGTTACCCAGTCGCTGGACGCCCGGATGCCGGTGCTCGTGACGGTGACGCTGCCGACGATGGGGCCGGTGCCGAAGGGCACGCCGGGGGCGCTCCACGGGCCGGCGGTGTCGGTGCTGGCCATCGGCTACATGCCGGGCGAGCCGCGACTGGTGGTGTTGCTGCCGTGGGAGATGCCGGCGTCGGACCTGCGGCGGCTGGAATTCTCCGGCGGCTTCCGGCGCGACCCGGAAGACCAGCGGCTCGGCTATCTGCTGTATGAGCCGCCGGTCGGGACGCTGCAGGTGACCCTGTTGGAAATCGGGAGTCGCTAGGCGCAAGTGTCAGGTGAACGGTGACGGATGCCTGAACTCGCTCCGCCCCACCCGACACCCGACACCTGACACGGCATCCTCTCCTCAACGACGCATCGTCCAGTGCCCCTCTCCCGTATGGGAGGGGGGCACTTTTGTGAACGCAGGAATGTCCTCTCCCCCCTGCCCCTCCTCTCCCGAATTGAGAGAGGGGGAACTCCCTCTCCCCCACCCCCTCTCCGACGAGCGGAGAGGGGCGATTCAGAGGAGAACTACTGTCCAACAAAGGTACTCGTCTCCCATTTGGCGACGCTGAGCAGGGGGCCGGGGTAGATGCCGAAGGCGACTGTAACCCCTCCCCCGCCCCTCCCCATAAATGGAGAGGGGAAACTGCACAGGCCAGAGGCCTGCGGTGACTACTCCAATCTCATTGCCCTACGAAAGTTGAGGTCGCCCACTTGGCCACTTGGAGCAGGGGGCCGGGGTAGATGCCGAAGGCGACGATGCCGATGGCGCAGAGGGCGATGGCGACGCTGAGGGGGGTGGCGACGGTGATCTTCTTGGCGCCGGGGGGGGCGTCTTCGACGAGATAGAGTTGGCGGACGACCATCAGGTAATAGTAGAGCGAGACGACAGAGAGCAGGGCGCCGAGCAGCGCCAGCCACCAGAGGCCGCGGCCGACGGCGGGCAGGAAGAGATAAAGTTTGCCGACGAAGCCGGCGAGCGGCGGGATGCCGCCGAGCGAGAAGAGGGCGATGGCCATGGCCAGGGCGAGGAGCGGGGCGCGCTTGTAGAGGGCGCCGTAGGCGGTGATCTCGGTTTCGTTGACGGCGACGACGACGAACCAGGCGCACATATTGGTGAACATATAGAGGACGAGATAGAAGAGCGCGGCGGTGAAGCCGTCGGGCGTGCCGGTGGAAAGGGCGACGAAGATGTAGCCGATTTGGGCGATGCCGGAATAGGCGAGCAGGCGCTTGATGTTGGTCTGCATCAGTGCGATGAGGTTGCCGGTGACCATACTCAACACGGCGAGGACGATGGCGACGAGGTTCATCGGGCCGGTATAGACGCTGGCGAGCGCGGGGGCGCCGAGGCCGTAGAACGGCTCGACCAGGACGCGGAAGACGACGGCGATGCCGGCGGCTTTGGAGGCAACGGAGAGGAAGGCAGCGACGGGGGTGTGCGCGCCTTCGTAGACATCGGGCGCCCACATATGGAAGGGCGCGGCGGCGACTTTGAAGCCGAGGCCGGCGACGACCATTATCAGGGCGAGGAAGAAGAACGGGTTGCTGGTGAGGCCCTCGGGGGTCGGCGCCAAGCGGGTGGTGCCGGTGAGGCCGTAGAGGAAACTGACGCCGAAGAGGAGCGTCGCCGACGACACAGCGCCGACGACGAGCATCTTCAGGCCGGCTTCGGCGGAGCGCTGGTCGGACTTCCGCAGGGCGGCGAGGGCGACGAGCGAGAGCGTCGCCAATTCGATGGCGAGGTAGATGAGAATCCAGTCGCCGCCCGAGGCCATCAGCATCAGCCCGAGCGTGGCGAAGCAAAGCAGACTGAAGTATTCGCCGCGCCAGGTTGGCGTGCCGGCGCCGGTGGAGGCGAGCGAGACCAGCAGCAGCGAGGCGACGAAGATGATTTTGAAGATGATGCTGACGCCGTCGAAGCGGAAGATGCCGTTCCAGAGCATCGAAGGCGGCTGGGTGGTGGCGAGGCCGGCGAGGAAGCCGATGATGCTGAGGGCGCCGGCGGCGACGACGAAGGGGAGTGCGTTGCGGCCGCGGCCGCGGGTGAACAGGTCAATGCCGAGGACGATGACGGCGAGGGCGAGGACGCCGATTTCGGGGACGAGCAGGCCCCAGTTTATCCCTGCGCCGGTCACAGCGGGCGCACCGCGGTGCCGAGGGCGGTGACGATCGGCTCGAGGCCCTTGGCGATGATGCCGGTGAGCAGACTCGGGAACAGACCGAAGATGAGGAGCAGCGAGGCGAGCACCACCAGCGATACCCATTCGGTGGTCTTGGCGTCGGGGAGCGCGCCGAATTCTTTCTTGTCCACCTCGCCGAAGAAGATGCGCTGCAACATCCGCAGCACATAGGCGGCGGTGACGACGACGCCGATGACGGAGATGACGGCGAAGTACGGCAGGTAGGGATTGCCGGAACGGAAGGCGCCGAGGAAGACGAGCAACTCGGCGACGAATCCGGCGGTGCCGGGGAGGCCGAACGAACTGAGGCCGCCGATAGTGAAAGCGAGCCAGATTCCGGGCATCTTGCGGCCGAAGCCGGACATCTTGCCCATATCGCGGGTGTGCGACTTCTCATAGACGAGGCCGACGAGGGCGAAGAAGAGTCCGGTCATGATGCCGTGGGCGAACATCTGGAAGACAGCGCCGTTGAGGGCGATGGGGTCGGCGGCGGCGATGCCGAGCATGACAACGCCCATATGGCTGACCGACGAATAGGCGATGACATACTTGAGGTCGCTCTGGCCCATAGCGCAAAAGGCGCCGTAGACGATGTTGATGGTGGCGATGCCGCCGATAAGCCAGGCCCATTCGGGGAGGGCGCCGGGGAGGAGTTGCACGCCGATGCGCAGGAACCCATAGGCGCCGAGTTTCATCAGGACGCCGGCGTGGAGCATCGAGACGGCGGTGGGCGCGGAGGCGTGGCCGTCGGGCGACCAAGTGTGCAGCGGCCAGATGCCGGCGAGGATGCCGAAGCCGATGTAGAACATCAGCAGGACGACGCGGGCGAAGACGGGGGTGAAGTGATTCTTGACGGCGAGCAGGTCCACCAGATTGAAGGTGTGCGGCTCGATGCCCGACGAGAAATAGACAGCGAGGATGCCGATGAGCATAAACGCCGACCCGACGAGCAGGTAGAGCGTCAGTTTCATCGCCGAATACTGTTTGTTGCCCGTCCCCCAGATGCCGATGAGCAGGTACATCGGCAGCACGGCGATCTCGTAGAAGAGGAAAAAGAAGAACAGGTCGAGGATCATAAAGACGCCGAAGACGCCGGTGACGAGAATGAGCAGGAGGGCGTAGAACTCTTTGTCGCGGTGTTTGGTGGTCCAGGTGGCGAAGACGCCCATTGAAATGATGAAGGCGGTGAGCAGCACCATCGCCAGACTGATGCCGTCAATGCCGACATGGTAGGTGATGCCGAGGGCGGGCGCCCAGTCCACGCGCTGGACGAATTGGAATCCGGTCGCGTTTGGGTCGAAGCCGAGGTAGACGAGGATGGCGAGCGCCAGGGCGAGGAAGGCGCCGGTCATCGCGATTAGGCGGATGGCGAGGCGGTTCTGCGCGGGCGTGAGCATGATGATGACCGCGGCCACCAGCGGACAGAGGAGGATGGCGGTCAGGTATGGGAAGTTGGGCGGGATGTCGATGGAGCCGGCCATTATGGCATCACCGGCACGGCGTGCGCCCAGGGCGCCCACCAGAACAGGACAGCGACGCCGACGGCGACGGCGGCGAGGACGATGAAGGCGTAGAACTGCAGTTGGCCGGTGGCGGAGGTGCGCAGGACGGCGCCGAGGCGGCCGATGAGCCAGCCCGCGCCGTTGACCATGCCGTCGGGCATCGCGCGGTCATACCAGGCGGCCATGCGGGCGACAGCGAGCACGACGCGGCGCGCCAGCCACTGATAGAACTCATCGAAGTACCACAAGCGGCGGCAGAAGCGGGCGACGGTGGGGAGTTTGCGCTCCCAGGCGGCGGTGGTGGCGCCGCTGCGGAAGAGACTGAAACCGATGACGACGCCGAGGACGCCGATGGCGAGGCCGGCCCAGGTCATCGGCGCGAGCCAGTCGATACCGGAGTGTTCGACGGGCGGCGCGTAGTCGGCGAGGTGCTCAAAGAGCCAGACCAGTCCAGGGAAGGCGAGGGCGGCGCCGACGATGGAGAGCCCGGCGAGGATGAGCAGCGGGATGGTCATCACCGGCGGCGATTCGTGCGCCTTGCGCGCGGCCTCGCTGCGCGCCTTGCCGAGGAAAGTCATCGCCCACAGGCGCGCCATATAAAACGCGGTCAAGAAAACGGTGACGAGACCGAAGGCGAGGCCGAGGTAGGCGACGGCGCCGAGTTGGTCGCCCGCGTGTTCGACCGAGGCCAGTATTGCTTCCTTACTGAAGAAACCGGAGAGCGGGAAGATGCCGGCGAGGGCGAGGCCGCCGATGGCGGTGGTGACGGCGGTGGTCTTCATCTTCGGCCAGAGGCCGCCCATATCGGGCATTTCGTTGGTGTGGACGGCGTGGATGACGCTGCCGGCGGTGAGGAAGAGAAGCGCTTTGAAGAAGGCGTGCGTGGTGAGGTGCAGCATGGCGGCGAAGACGCTGCCGGCGCCGAGGGCGAGGACCATATAACCGAGTTGGCTGATGGTGGAATAGGCGAGGACGCGTTTGATGTCGGTCTGCACCAGGGCGATGGTGGCGGCCATAAAGGCGGTGAAGCCGCCGATGAGGGCGACATAGGGAAGAATGCCGCTCGCTTCAAAGACAAAGAAGGTGCGCGAGATCAGGTAGACGCCGGCCGCGACCATGGTGGCGGCGTGAATGAGCGCGGAGACGGGGGTGGGGCCTTCCATCGCGTCGGGGAGCCAGACATGGAGGGGGAACTGCGCGCTTTTGCCCATCGCCCCGGCGAACAGGCCGACGGCGATGAGCGTCAGCCAGGGGGCGGCGATCTTGCCGCCTTCGACGGCCGTTTGCAGTCCTTGCAGGTCGAAACTGCCGACTTGCTTGAGGACAATCAGGATGGCAATGAGGAAGCCGACATCGCCGAAGCGGGTGACGACGAAGGCCTTGGTCGCCGCCGATGACGCGGAGGGCAGGCGGTGGAAGAAACCGATGAGGAAATAGGAGCAGATGCCGACGAGTTCCCAGAAGAAGTAGACGAGCAGCAGGTTCGACGCCAGGACGAGGCCGAGCATCGAGGTGGTGAAGAGGGCCATATAGGCGAAGTAGCGGCCATAGCCGTCTTCGCCCTTCATGTAGCCGACCGAATAGAGTTGGACGCAAAACGAGACGATGCAGACGGTCGAGGCCATCACCGCCGAGAGCGGATTGAGGAAGATGCCGTGGTTGAGGGTGAGGCCGCCCTGCGGGATGTCCACCCAGGTGAGGAGGGAGATGAAGTCGCCGGTGGCGGACTGGTCGCCGAGAATGCGAAAGACCTGGGAGAGCGCGACGGCGCCGGCGGCGGCGAGGGCGAGCAGGAGCGGCAGCGGGGCGTACTTCTGCGCCTTGCCCTTGCGGCAAAAGACGGCGATGACGACGAAGGCCGCGGCGGGTGCGGCGACGATGACCCAGGAAAAGTAGGCGTCGCTCATTGCGCCGTCGAGCGACGGGCGCCGCCCGTCCGGCGCGTTCGCCGGACGTGGCGCTGACCGTCACTGCCCGTGTTGTGTGGTGTGTTCCCCGCAAACACGCGGTGGCGCTCCTCCCAGAGCGGGTTAGCCCTTCATCAAGTTGACGCGGTCGACATCCACAATCTTGAAGTTGCGCGCGATCATCAGCACCAGCGCCAGGCCAACGGCGGCGGCGGCGGCGGCGACGGTGATGGCCACGATGGCGAAGATGATGCCCTGCGGTGAGTCGGTGCCGCTGTAGCGCCAGAAGGCGACGAAGTTGATGTTGGCGGCGTTGAGCATCAGTTCGATGCTCATCAGCATCCCGACGGCGTTGCGGCGCGCCAGCACGCCGAAGGCGCCGATGGCGAAGAGCAGGGTGCTGAGTATGAGGTAATTGCCGAGGGGCAGGGCGGGCATTACTGGTCAGCCTCTTTGCGCGCCAGGGTGATGGCGGCGATGGTAGCGGCGAGCAGCAGGATGGCGGCGCCTTCGAGGACGAGGACATATTCGCCGAAGAGGGCGGTGCCGACGGCGGGGACCTCGTAGCCGGGCGCGGAGCGCGGCGTCGTCCACCACGGCTGCTTCTTAATCATCAGAAACATCAGTGCCGCGAAGACGAGCGAGACCAGCCCCGCCCAGCCGACGAGGGTGTTATGCGATTGTTCGGCGGGTTCCCCTTGTGAATCGCCCTGCGTCAGCATCAGGGCGAAGAGAATCAAGACGGTGATAGCGCCGACATAGATGAGGAGTTGCACCCCGAACATCAACTGGCTGGAGAGGGTGAGGTAGATGCCGGAGATGGCGGCGAAGGTGGGGACCAGCCAGAAGGCGGCGTGCACGACATTGCGCGTCGTGACCACGGCCAGTCCGGAGAGGACGGCGACGGTGGCGAGGACAGCGAAGATGAAATGCTGGGCGAAGGGGGTCACGCGGACTTCCCTGCCCCACCCGATTCCGCGCTCGCCGCGGGCGCCGCGGTCTCAGCGGCTTTGGCTGCCGCGGCGGTTTTCGCCTTCGCCGCGGCGGCGGCTTTGGCCTTGGCCATTTTCTGTTCGAGTTCCCAGGTGGCGCCGGCGAAGTGCGGCATCACCTTCTGGCCGTCCTTGATAAGCCAGGCCGGGGTGGAGAGCGCGCCTTTCATCTTGATGGCGCGCTCGCGGTCGCCGGAGAGGTCGTTGAGGTCGACGACGGTCTTACCGCGCTCGTATTGGGCAAGTTCGAAGCCGTCGGTCATGCCGATGGCGTCGAAGGGGCAGACTTCGACGCAGAGGTGGCAGTACATACAGCGCAGCAGGTCGATGTAGAACGAGTTAGCGACGCGCACTTTCTCATGCTTCTCGCCCTCGATGCCATAGATGGCGCGCGGCGGACAGACCTGCTCGCAGAGCGTGCAGCCGGTGCACTTGAGGGTGTCATCCTCGTTGCGGAAGAGGACGAAGCCGCCCCGGAAGCCGGCGGGCAGGTCCCACTTCTCGTCGGGATAGCGGAGCGTCACCTTCGGGCGCACCATGTTCTTGAGCGTGACGCCGAGGCCGATGAACATACTGCGCAGGCCGGTGAGGAGGTTGACGGCGTGACGCATGGCTATGACCCTCCCGCCGGAATGCGGGTCATCAGCCACCAGGCCCATACGAGGTTGAGGATGGCGAGCGGGATGAGGACTTTCCAGCCGAAGTTGAGCATTTGGTCAATGCGGACGCGGGGGAAGGTCCAGCGAATCCAAATGAGGACGAAGATGACGAAATACCATTTCGCCAGCATCCACACCATCGGCGGGACGGCGGTGAGGCCGGCGATGGGCGAGTGCCAGCCGCCGAGGAAGAGGACGACCATCAGGCCGGCGAGGAACATCAGCAGGGCATATTCGCCGAGGAAGAACATGGCGAAGCGGAAGCCGGAGTATTCGGTGAAGTAGCCGGCGACGAGTTCCGATTCGGCCTCGGGGAGGTCGAAGGGGATGCGGTTCATTTCGGCGAGGGCGGCAGTGAGGAAGATGAGGGCGCTGGGCAGGAGCGGGAGGAAGTACCACTTGGGAACAACGCCGCCCCAGAAGCCGGATTGGGCGTTGACGATGTCGCCAAGTTTGAGCGAGCCGGCGACGAGGGCGACGCTGACGACGGCGAGCAGGGCGGGGATTTCGTAGGTGATGAGTTGGGCGGCGGAGCGCATCGAACCGAGGAGGGCGTACTTATTGTTGCTCCCCCACCCGGACATAATGATGCCGATGACGGAGATGGAACTGACGGCGGCGATGTAGAGGATGCCGATGTCGAAGTCGGCGGGGACGAGCGGGGCGCCGGTCTTGGTCGCGCCCCAGGGCATCACCGCGAAGAGCAAGAACGGCGTGGTCATCACCAGGAACGGCCCGGCGATGAAGATCCACTTGCCGGCCTTGGTGGGGATGACATCCTCTTTCGCCACCAGTTTGATGATGTCGGCAAAACTTTGCAGGAGCCCGAAGCGGCCGCCGACGCGGTTGGGGCCAATGCGTGATTGGATGTCGGCGGCGACTTTGCGCTCGGCCAGGATGATGAAGGCGACATGAACGGCGACGAGATTGAGCAGGACGAACGCCCAGACGAACTGCTGCACCAGAGTGATGCTCCAGACGGATTTCACCAGTTCGGGCATCAGCGGTCGCAGTCGCCGAGGGTGATGTCAATGCTGCCGAGGATGGCGACCAGGTCGGCGATCTTGTTGCCGATGGACATCAGCGGCAGCAGTTGCAAGTTGACGAACGAGGGCGTGCGGAAGCGGCAGCGGACGGGGTTGGGGCCGCCGTCGGAGACGATGTAGCAGCCGTAATCGCCGCGCGGCGCTTCGATGTGAGAGAACGCCTCGCCCTTGGGCGGGCGGTATTTCGCGCGGGTCTTGTCGAGGACATCGCCGGCGGGGAGTTTGTCGAGACACTGTTTGACGAGGCCGACGCTCTGGCGCATTTCGCCAACGCGGACGATGTAACGCCCCCAGCAGTCGGCGCTGTCCTGGGTGACGACCTGCCAGTCGAGTTGGTCGTATATCAGGTAGGGCTGGTCGCGGCGCAGGTCGAAGGCGAGGCCGGAGCCGCGGGCGAGCGGGCCGGAGGCGGCGAAACCGACCGCGTCCTTCTGGGAGAGAACGCCGACGCCCTGGGTGCGGACTTCGAAGATGCGGTTGCCGGTGAGGAGTTGGTCAATCTCGTCGAGGCGCGGGGGCAAGTATTCGAGGAAGGCATAAGTCTTGACATCCCAGCCGGGGGGCAGGTCGCGCGGCAGGCCGCCGACGCGCATGGCGTTGTAAGTGAGGCGGGCGCCGATGTATTCCTCGAAGAGGTTGAGGATGCGCTCGCGCTCGCGGAAGCAGTAGAGGAAGACGGTGGTGGCGCCGACATCCATGCCGAAGGTGCCGAGCCAGAGGAGGTGGCTGGCGATGCGCTGCAGTTCGACGAGGATGGTGCGCAGGTAGATGGCGCGCTCGGGGACTTGGATCTGTTCGAGTTTCTCGACGGCGAGGACATAGCCGAGGTTGTTGCTCATGGCGGCGACATAGTCCATGCGGTCGGTGTAGGGCACGATCTGGATGTACTGGCGGTTCTCGGAAAGTTTCTCGGTGCCGCGGTGGAGGAAGCCGATGTCGGGCTTGAGGTCGATGATGGTTTCGCCCTCGAGTTTCACGATGAGGCGCAGGACGCCGTGGGTGCTGGGGTGTTGCGGCCCCATATTGAGGACGACCTGGTCGGTCGGCGTGTCGAGGAAGATGCTACTCATAGGGCGTGGGCGGGACTTCGCCGAGGGGCTGCATAGTGACGGGGTCGATGCCGACGAGGCGCGCGATCTGCTCGCGCGTCAGCGGCTTGGAGACATAGGACTTGCGGAGGGGATGGCCGTCCCAATTGGGCGGGTTGAGGATGCGGCGCAGGTCGGGGTGGCCGGCGAACTCGACACCGAAGAGGTCATAGACCTCGCGCTCGAACCAATTGGCGGCGGGCCAGATTTTCGTGACGGACGGGCACTCGGGGCGGTGATAATCCACCGGCACTTTCACTTCGACGGTGACGCGATGCTCCAACGAGAAGAGGCAATAGACAACGAACAGGCCGCGGTCGGCGAGGGTCGGGTGCGGGGCGTCGGCCTTGGCCTTGGCGGGCTTGGCAACGGCCTCCCCTTCCCCTTCGCCGCCCGCAGGCGCTGTTTCCCCATTGGTCGCCGGTGCCGTTCCTTCGCCGAGGTCAATGGCGGTCAGGTCGGAGAGGTAAACGCAGCGGAAGGCGTCGCTGTCGTGCAGGAATTCGGCGACGCGCACGATGTTCTCGGAGTCGGTGGTGCCGTGGAGCGTGCCGTGCGCGTCGGCGAGCAGCCCCCGAACGCGTTCGCCGAACGCGGCGCGGAGCGCCGATATCCGGTCCTCGTGCGCCATCCCGTTCCCGTTAGCCCGTCGTTCCGCTGAGCGCCGGCGGCGCCGGCAGGTCTCGCCAGTTGGTGGCGAGCGATTCGCGGTGAATCTTTTCTTGCAGTTGCATGATGCCGTAGATGAGGGCCTCGGGCCGCGGCGGGCAGCCGGGGATGTAGACATCCACGGGGACAACGAAGTCCACCCCCTGCACGGTGCTGTACGAATCGTAATAGGGGCCGCCAGCGGAGGCGCAGCCCCCGAAGGCGATGACATAGCGCGGTTCGGGCATCTGGTCGTAGAGGCGGCGGATCATCGGCGCCATTTTCACGCAGACGGTGCCGGCAACGATCATGACATCGGCCTGGCGCGGCGTGGCGCGGAAGATGATGCCGAAGCGGTCGAGGTCGTAGCGGCTGGCGCCGGTGGCCATCATTTCGATGGCGCAGCAGGCAAGGCCGAAGGTCATCGGCCACAGGGCCGATTCGCGCGCCCAGTTGACGAGCGCGTCGAGTTTGCCCATCAGGAGACTGCCGCCGGGGACTTTGAGAAGCGTCTCGGCGGCATTGCCGGCTAAACCCATTCGAGTGCGCCCCTTCCCCACTCGTAAATCAGGCCGAGGGTGATGATGACGAGGAAGACGCCGGCGGCGGCGAATCCGGCGTTGCCCAGTTCCCGCGCGACGGGGATCCAGGGGTAGAGGAAAGCGGCTTCCATCTCGAAAATGACGAAAATCAGGGCGAAGATGTAGTACTGGACATGGTAGAGGTGCCAGGCCTCGCCGATGGGGGATGCGCCGCATTCGTAGGTCTGGCTCTTGCGGGCGTAGGGGCGATGGGGGCGGAGCGCCCAGCCGACGGCGAGGTTTCCGACACCGAACGCGACGGTGACGACGAGGAAGGCGAGGACATACCCGTATTCGATCGGCATCGGTCGAACGGAAGGCCCGTCCGCGGGCATTCTAGCGAGGTTTTTGGGGCGCGGTCAAGGCAACGAGGTGATATTCGCGGGATTGGGCGCGAGGGTTCGAGCCGCGAGTCAGTGAAGTCAAAAGTTCGCCGCAATACCCGGCCATGAATGGCCGGGCTGACGGAGACAAACTGAAGTGCGGCGAGGCCTAGGCCCCGCCGTTGTGAAAGTACGTCCGCCGTCATCAGCCCGGAGGTTCAGCCCCGGGCAAACTGATGCCGCGACTGACCTGGGAAGAACTGGCAGGCAGGATGCCTGCCCCCCTGTGCGGGGCGCGGTAAGATGGTGGCGGGATGACGCTTACACAAATGGCAACTGAACAGGCCTGGCGGCCTGCGGTGACTGAAATTCCATGACCCCTGCGCGGCCGGCACTCAATTTGCTGTTTGCGCCGGAGCCGACGGTGATGCGGCTGGCGCTGTATTTGCGCTGCCTGGAGGAATGTGAGGGGGAGGGGCAGGAGACGATTTCGTCGGCGGAGATCGAGCGGCTGACCGGCATTGCGGCCGGGCAGGTGCGGAAGGATTTGTCGTATTTCGGCGAGTTCGGCAAGCCGGGGCTGGGCTACGAGGTGCTGTCGCTGCGGGAGCGGATAGCGGCGATAATGAACCTGGATCGGCACCAGCCCGTCGTTATCCTTGGAGCCGGCAACCTGGGGATGGCGTTGATCGGCTACCTGGGGTTTCAGCGGTCGGGGTTTCCCATCGTCGGGCTGTTCGACAACGACCCCGCCAAAATCGGTCGCCGCATCAGCGGCCAGGAGATTGAAGCTGTGGAGCACCTGGCCGACCGCTGCAAGGCGGGCGGGGTGACGATCGGCATCATCGCCACGCCGGCGGGCGCCGCGCAGGAAGCGGCGGACCGGATGGTGGCGGCGGGGATCACGGCCATCCTCAACTTCGCGCCGGCGCGCGTAACGGTGCGGGAGGGGATTCGGATTCGCACAGTGGACCTGACGAAGGAATTGCAAATCCTGTCGTACTACCTGCTGCGCCTGCCGAAGGCGGGGCCGGAGCGCGCCGACAAGCCGGCAGCGGAAGCACGCGCCAAGTGAGCGGCGAACTCACCGAAGACACCCAGCGCGGCTTTTCCGACGAGGGGCAGCCGGTCGACAGCGGCGAGGCGTTCGGGGGCGAGAGCTTCCTCGAGTCGGTGTGGCGAGTGCTGACTTCGATGCGGCTGGCGCTGATTCTGCTCGGCGTCATCGGGCTGCTGGCGGCGCTGGGGACGATTATCCCGCAGGGCAAAGAGGCGGGCGACTATCCGGTGTTGTTCGGCAAGCACATGTCGGCGGGGATGGCGCAGTGGTTGAGCACCGTCGTGCTGCGCCTGCACATGGACAACCTGTATCACACGCCGTGGTTTCTCAGTTTGATTTACCTGATGTCGGTGAACCTGATTATGTGCAACGCCCGGCGCGTGCAGATTCTGTGGCGGCGCACCTACCGCCCGCGGGTGACGGCGAGCGACCCGGGCGTGCGGGCGATGACGCACACGCGTGACTGGCAGTCGAAGGTGGCGGCGGCGCAGGCGAAGGCGCTGGTGGCGGCGACGCTGCGCGGGGAGCGCTACCGGGTGCTGGAGGCGACCGGGAATCCGGTGACGCACCTGTACGCCGACCGAGGGCGGCTGGGGAACTGGGGGTCGTACGCGATGCACCTGGCGATCCTGATGATTTTCTTCGGGGCCGCGTGGGGGCATCATCCGAAGTTCGGCTTCGACCGCAGTTTCGGGCTGGGCGTCGGGCAATCGGCAAAGGTCCCACTGGATGTGCTGCCGGCGAATGAGCCGCGGTTCGATGCGCACCGCACCACCGAATTCACGCTGACGCTGAACGACTTCAAGATTCCGACGCTCCCCGACGGGACGCCGCGGCAGTACATCAGCCAAGTGACCATCGACGCGAACGGGCAGAAGCAGAATGTCGAGGTGAAGGTGAACCACCCGTTCAAGTATCACGGGCTGACGCTCTATCAGGTGTCGTGGGGGATGGATGGGTTCGTCATCGAGGCGACGGTGAAGGATGCGGCCGGCAAAGAGCAGCAGGAATTCCTCGCCTACCCGTTGGGCGAGAACGGCGAGTTCCACTTCAGCACGCAAAAACTGGGCGATTTCATTCAGCAGATGAAAAACACCAAGTGGGTGGTCATCGCCCGCGAGTTCATCCCCGACGCTGAAGTGGAAGGCGACATGCTGGTGGGCAAATCGAAGTTCCCGAATCACCCGTGGGCGCAACTGCTGGCGGTGCGCGACCCGTCGAAGATTACCGGCGGCAATATGACGGAGATGCTGGAGCCGATCGGGTGGGTGTCGGAGACGGAGACGGCGGAGTTCAACGGCGTGAAGTTCCGGCTGGCGGGGGTGAGCGTGTATTCGGGCTTTTCGGTGCGCAAGGACCCGGGGGTGTGGGCGGTGTGGCTCGGGGCGTTGGTGGGGTTTTGCGGCATCATCATGACTTTCTATATTCCGCACCGGATCATCCGGGTGCGGTTGATGCCGAATGGCAGCGGCACTTCGGTGCTGGCGGGCGCGACTTGCCGGCTGCCCAGTCAATTCGAGAAGGAGTTCAAGGCGCTCGGTCAGGCGCTGGGATAGGAGCAGGCCATGCACGAACTGAACAATGCGCCGGGGCTGTTCGCCGGGATCAATGAACTCTACCTGTACCGCTTGGTGCAGGTCATTTATGCAGTGGCGGGGACGGCCTACCTGGCGCACCTGGTGGTGCGCCGGACGAACTTCTTCGGGCAACTGGCCAGCGTGGTGTTCGGCGCCGGCGTCCTCTCGCACTTGCTGCTCCTGATCACGCGCGGCCTACAGGCGGGGCACCCGCCCTGGATGAACTTTTACGAGGCGGTGTTGAGCGTGGCGTTCGTGGCGGCGTTGACCTACTTCGTCCTGGAGCGCTTCACCGGGCTGCGCGTCATCGGGCCGTTCGCCACGGCGCTGGTGTCGCTGCTGCTCATTCACGGGATGACGCTGCCGCAGGAATTCCACGGCACCAACCTGATGCCGGCGCTGCGCGACACTTTCTGGCGCGCCATTCATGTGCCGACGGGGATGGTGTCCTATGGCGCGTTCTTCATTTCGATGGTGGCCACGCTGCTCTACATCCGGAAGCGGGCGCGCACGGTGGGCTGGGTGCTGACGGCGGTGCTGGTGTTGGCGACGCTGTGGGTGCTGGTGCTGTTGCTGCGGTCGCCCTCGACTTCGAACATCGTCACCGCGGCGGTGGTGGCGTTGCTGGTGTTCGTGCCGCTGCTCTTCCTGCTGACCGAGCGCGGGGTGGCGGTGCTGCCGAGCGAGGACACGCTCGACACCGCCATCTATCGCACCATCGGATTCGCCTATCCGTTCCAGTTCCTGCTGCTCATCACCGGCGCGGCGTGGGCGAATGAGGCGTGGGGACGCTGGTGGGGTTGGGACCAGAAGGAGACCTGGGCGTTCGTCACTTTTATGGTCTACACGCTCTACCTGCATGTGCGGTTGATGCGCGGGTCGAAGGGCTGGGCGGCGGCGCTCTCGATGCTGGGGGCGGTGTCGGTGGCGCTGACCTTCTGGGGGGTGAGTTTCTTTCCGGCGATCGCCAGCCAGTTCCACAGTTATGCGAAGCCGCAAGGCGTCGAGGACGAAACGGCGGCGGAGAAAGCGCCGGGCGACGCGGGCTACGGCAATGACACCGGCGATTCGAGCGCGATGCCGGGGATGCCGTTGCCGCAGGGCCACCCGGACATCAGCAACATGGAGCCGAAACCGGGGAGCGCGCCGCCGCTGAACCTGCCGGGGGGCGAACTGCCGCCCGGGCACCCGAACATCAACGACATGCTGCCGCCCGGCCACCCGGCGGTGACGAACAACACGACGACGAACAATACGGCGCCGGCGAAGGGAGGCGGGAACGGCGGGGAGTAGAAATGTCGGCGATATAGTGGCACCATAAAGGAGCAAGCATGGGCATTCGTGACGCCAAATTGCTCCTGCCTCTTTTGACCACGGCCCTGATTTCTGCGGGACCGAGCAAGCGCGACGCCCCCTTGCAATACAAAATTGAGGGCCCGGTTTCCGTCATCTGGGAATCGGTGCACGAGATCCAAGCAGCCGACTCATCATGGCCGGGCGTGAAGGATGCGGTGCTCAGCCCAGACGGTCGCTGCCTCTTTCTCGCAGTCCAATTTGGAACCTCGGAAGAATCTGGGGACGGCCACCTAATGGGCCGCACCCGGTCCCGCATCGTCTCCGTGGACACATCCATCGGCAAGACGGTATGGGCCGAGACTTTTGGTGAAGCCGATTCGGTCGGGGATCAGGTGATCTCTCTAGCGATTTCGTTTGATGGGCTTCGAGTCGTGGCTTTTGGAACGGCTCTGACCGATGAGGCAGGATGGGGCCACGAATACCTCGCGGAATTCAACGCGAAGACCGGAACCACGGAATGGCAAGTCAGTCGCCCAGGCCCGGCGCGAGGTGTGATCGCGAGCCATCCCAAGAAGAATCTGGTATTTGTGACTGGGTCTCGATTCGACACTGCACGACAAGTTCACGAGCAAGGGTTTGTGCTCCGTGCCCTCGATTTCACGGATGGTCACAGCGTGTGGGAGCAAGAATTTCCACAAGTTGCCGGCACAAATCTCGCGGTCAGTTCCGATGGCGAGCGCTTGATTGTCGCTGGAACGGACATCGGAGCCCCGGTGCTCGAAACCGGTTCGTCGCCACGGTCGGACCTGGCCGTGTGCGCCCTGGATGCCAACACGGGACTGCGGCAGTGGTCAATGCGGCAGGGCAGCGGAGGTGATGGAAAGGATTTTGAACCGCACGTCGTCCTTTCATCTGGGAGTACTCGGTTGTTCGTCGGGGCCCAAAGCGTTGAGAACAAAACCGGTAGCGGTCGGTATTTCATTTTCGGTCTGGATCGGAGCGACGGGAAGACTCTGTGGACTCATCTTTATGAAGGGCCGACAAGGGAAATATACAGCGACGATGACTTGAGGAGCCTCACCGTGTCGAACGACGGCTCACTCGTTTTTGTCACAGGAACCAGTAAGGGCTACGGCGGCTCGTTTCAGGGCTTTACAAGTCTGGAGCCATCTCCGGTTTTCGCGTTTCGAGCGCGGGATGGGCGCGAGGCCTGGCGCGCATCGTTTATTGGCGCACCGGAGCAGGTCACCGTCAATCCACGGGATGGCACTGCTTATGTGGTGGGGTGGCGGGCTTGGGACAGCAACGGTTACATCAATGCATCCACGGTCGAAGCATTTGAACCGACGACTGGAAGAACCAGATGGTCAGCCAAATGCCGGGGTGCCGGCGACTTTGAATCATTGAACGGTCAGGCGGTGGTTTGCAGCCGCGATGGCAGTGTTATCTATGTCGCGGGCGGGGGAGATGTGAAAAGCAAACCGGCTATTGTGACCGTGGCCTATTCCCTACGGTAGCCGCCACCCTGCCAACCGAGACGCCTCACGTCAGTATTGCGCCAAGTGCTGGAACGGTGGGTTGGGCGATTCGACAAACGACCCCTCCCCTACCCTCCTACTTCGCCAAGGCTTCGTAGGACAAGCTCCCCATCAATGGAGAGGGGAACATCTCTCTCCCCCTGCTCCTCTCCGACGAGCGGAGAGGGGAGAACAGATTCAAGATTCGATCAGTACTGGGCGAGATGTAAGAATGGCGGCTCGGGCGACTCGACCAGGGGGAGCGGGTCGGAGACGGCGGCGGTGACGCTCTTGCAGACTTGCAGGAAGTGATAGGCGCGGAACTGGCGGATGCGCAGGATGCCTTCGGCGGCGTCGCGCAGTTCGTCGAGTTCGGGCTCGGAGACGGCGCGGGTGTTGAGGCAGGCGAGGACGGCGGCGCCGTTGGCGCGGGCCTCGGTCTGCAGGCGGCGGACGGCGGTGATGAAGGGCTCGCCGCGGGAGGCGCCGCGCACTTCGTTGAGGTCCACGGTGCCGCGGGTGCGCCGTTCGACGCGCAATTCGGCGCCGAGGCGTTCGAGGGTCTCAGCGGGCGGCAAGCCGTTGAGGACGACCGGGACAAAGCGGTTTTGTTCGGCGGCGCGGGTGAAGGCGCCCGCCCAGCCGACGCGCTCGGCGAGGTCGAGGGCGCCGTGGGCGCGCACGGCGGGCGCATGGAGCGCGACGACGCGCTCGCCGCGCTCGAGGCCGGCGTGCAGGAAGTTCAATTCAAGCAGGTGGCGCGGCCAGGTGGGGGTGGATTCGAGCAGGTAGAGGCCGCCGTAGGGAATACCGCCGCCGAGCAGTGCGTCGAGTTCCGGCAGGCCGGTGCCGGCGGCATCGGCGAGCGTGTAGGCGGCGGGCCGGAAGGGCGGGATGACGCGCAGGCCGTGGTCGTCGATCAGCATCAGACTGCGCGAGCCGTGCGAGGCGGTGCCGCGCGACTTGATCAGGTCCATAAAGCGGACGCGCTGGCCGTCAATGCGCTCGTGCGTCAGATGAATAACGGTATCGGCGACATAGTCCTCGACTTCGACGGCGGGCGGGTCGCCCTCGCCGAGTTCGCGGATGAGCAGCGTGGTCAGCCCCTCGCGCTTGAGCGCGTTGATGACGCCGTAGAGGATGTCGCGGAACGCGGCGCGGTCGGGGGCGAGGCGGCGGAAGTGGCTGATGGAGTCGACGACGAGGCGCTTGGCGCCGATGTCGCGGATGAGGGTGGCGAGGAGGCCGTCGTGGCGCTGCAGGTCCTGTCGCATGGTGTCGGGGGAGGTGAAGACGACTTTGAGCAGGCCTTCGCGCTCGAGGGCGCGGAAATCCCAGCCGAAGTTGCCGGCGTCGCGGTAGATGTGCTGCGGGAATTCCTCGAAGGTGAGCAGGCAGCCGGGCTCGCCGGCGACGGTGACGCCGTGATAGAGGAACTGCATGCCGAGCGAGGTCTTGCCCGTCCCGGGGGCGCCGGCGACGAGGACGGCGTCGCCGCGCAGGAACCCGCCGCAGAGGAGCGCGTCGAGTCCGTCGGCGCCCGACTGGACGCGGGCGGGTTGCGTGTCAGGGTCTATTTGCGCGAGGGCAGATATCGGAAGACATCCTCTCCAGGGAACGGGATCCGCTGAATGAAGCGGCTCTGTTCCAGTTCCCGCAATTCGGCTTCCACTTCCGCCACTTGCCGGCCGAGTTTCAAGGCGATCTGGCGGGCAGTCAGGATGGTGAAGGGGTTGTGCTCGAAGAAACCCACCACCTGACTGACCGCGGCGGCGAGGGGCTTGAGTGCGTCGGCGCCGTGGCCGTTGCTGTGTCCGTTGCCGTTGCTGTGTCCGTTGAGCAGGCGGTCGCGCGCCGCTTGCGTGAGCGCGGTGAGGCGCTCGAGTTGCCATTGCAGGAGGCGCTCGATTTCGGTGTCGGGCAGGGAATCGAATCGCATGAGTTCGTCGTCGCGCCGGCGCAGGAACATCTCGGCCTCCTCGGCGGCGCCTTCGAGGGTGTAGCCGCGGTCGAGGCCCTGTTTGATGAGCGCGGCCTTCTCGATGCCGGCGAAGTCATAGGTGCGGGCGCCTTCGTCGTTGAGCGCCGGGACGAGGCCCTTCTCGGTCCAATAGGAAAGTTGCCGGACGGTGACGCCGCACATGGCAGCGGCGCTGCCGATGCCGAGACTGAGATTCTTGACGAGATCGCCGGCGGGGATGGGTTCCAGCGCCGCCTCCGGTGCGTGGTGCAACTTGCGTGCCATACGAGAGTCTCCCGTACGGCCCGGGCGGGGCGGTTCCCGAGCGACATGCCGTACTCTATACCCAACCGGGGGCGGAGGGCAGTCGGGCGTGTCGCGGATTCACGACACTTGTTCCACATCGCGTCCGCTGGGCGGGACAGCGCTGTGCGGCGGGCGCGACCGATTAGCCGGGGCCGGTGCGAAAGAAGGCGTAGACGGCCCACATCATGGCGACGGCGATGAGGGCGAGGAGGATGAACATCCAGGCCGGCGGGCCGTGGGCGTCGGGGTCGTGCACGGGGACATTGTAAGGGACTGGGGAGGCGGGGAGGGGGTTACAGCGACGGGCCGGCGACGCGGACATCGCCGTCGCGGCGGGTGACGCCCTGACGGTCGAGGTACTCGAGCAGCGGAATCACATATTTGCGGGTGGAGCCGAGGGCGTCGCGGAAGGCGGCGGGCGACATCGTGCCGCGCTCGCGCAGCAGACGGGCGGCAATCGCGGCGGCCTGTTCGAGGGCGCGGCGGTGGACGACGACTTCGCCGAGGTCGTGCAAGTCGCCGTCATCGAGCATCGCCTGGGCGACTTCGGCGGCGCCGTCGCCGAGTTTGGCCACCGCCTCGGCGAGGGCAGGCGGGGCGAACAGGTCGGCGGTGAAGGCGCGCTCGAGGGCGGCGCGGGTGGCCTGCTGCTGCGGCGTCAGTTGCACCCGGAAATCGGCAAGGGCGAGGCGATCGCGCACGCGCGTGACGACGCCCTGCGCTTGCAAGTGTGCGAGGGCGGCCTGGATGACGCGCGGAGGCAGCGTCGCCGCGGCGGCGGTGCGCGACTGTTCGATGGGCATCCCGGCGCGGAGCGGGTGGGCGGCGTGGTAGGCGCGCACGGCGTCGGCGATGCGGCGGCAGAGGTCGGCGAAGCGGGACGCATCGGCGACCCAGTCGGCGCCGGCGGGGCGGAGCAGTTTCCCTTCGGCTACCAATTGCTGCACGGCAGCGGCGACTTCGGCATCGGCCAGGTTCCAGCGGGCGGCGACGGCAGCGGGATCGAGTTGCAAGTCCGCGGCTTCGCGGGCGGCCTGCAAGACGAGTTCGGCGGGCGAGGCGATTTCGGCGGCGGCGAGGCGAGTGGCGGCGGCGGCGCGTTCCTTGGTGCGATGCGGCTGCGCGTATGGTTCGAGGACGACGCCGCCGCCGAGCGTGGGCGGCGACTTGCGCCCAGCTTCGACGGAGGCGTGATAGCGCAGAATGAAGCGCTCGCCGCGGGTGGCGACGGCGGGGCGCTCCAACTGTACCTGCGCCAGCGCGGTGGCGCCGCCTTCGAGCGTACGCGCGTCGAGCAGGTGCAGGCGCCCGGGGATGTCGTCAGCGCCCAGGTGGACATGGACGCGCATCCCGGAGCGCAACGGCTTGGGCGGGCGGGCGACGGCGCGCACACGCGCATCGAAGCGGTCAGTGGGGCGATAGGCGCCGGGCGCGGCGACGACGGCGCCGCGCGGGATGTCCTCGACGGCAAGTCCGGCGAGGTTGAGCGCGACGCGCGAGCCCGCGACGGCTTCGTCGCAAGAGGCGCCGTGCACCTGAATGGTGCGGATGCGCGTCGGGCGCTGCGCGGGCAGGACTTCGGCGGCGTCCCCCACTCGCACTTGCCCGACAGCAAGCGTGCCGGTGACGACGGTGCCAAAGCCGGTCATCGTGAACACGCGGTCCACGGGCAGGCGGAAGGGCGCCTGCCGGTCGCGGGCGGCGACGGTCTGCGCGACGCGGTCGAGTTCGGCGATCAGGTCGTCGAGGCCCTGCCGGGTGACCGAGGAGACGCGGATGATGCGCGCGCCCTCCAGCGCGGTGCCGATCAACTGTTTCGCCACCTCGCCATCCACCAACTCCAACCAATCCGGCTCGACCAGGTCCATCTTGGTGAGCGCGACGAGGCCGTGCCGGACTTCGAGCAGCGAGAGGATGTCGAGGTGTTCGCGGGTCTGCGGGCGGATGCCCTCGTCGGCGGCAACGACGAGCAGCACCAGGTCGAGGTTGGTGGCACCGGCGAGCATATGGTGAATGAAGCGCTCGTGGCCGGGGACATCGACGATGCCGGCGCGCACGCCCGAGGGCAGATCGATCCAGGCGAAGCCGAGTTCGATGGAGAGGCCGCGGGCCTGTTCTTCGGCGAGGCGGTCGGTGTTGATGCCGGTGAGCGCCGAGACGAGGGTGGTCTTGCCGTGGTCGACATGGCCGGCGGTGCCGATGATCATAGCGCGGTTCCCACCGGGGGGATTATAGCGAAAGACCTCCTCACCCGAACTGGGAGAGGGGATGGAGGAATCTAGGGGGTCGCGGGGGGCGGGTGACCGGCGCGCCGGCGGCGCCGTGCAATCATGAGGGGCATGACGAATGCAGAAACCACAAGGCCAAGGACGACGCCTACCTCGAGCGGGTGATACAACGCCCAGACGCGAGCGGCAGTGAATCGGGCACCGGGGCTGTCGGGGACGAGAATGCGCACCTTGTGCCCACCGAGAATTTCGCCCGTCGCGGCATCAACGAACACGCTGAACCAACGGGAGTCGAATTCCAACGCCCACGCGACTCGCGAGGCAGAGGCGTCCGCAGTGTTGCCCCAGTCGTCGTTGGGGAGCACGATCTCGAGCTGCGCGGCGAAAACCGCGCCAGTGAAGCCCAGAGCACCGCTCAATTGCTTCCGCGCGATTTGTACGGCTTCCACTTGCGATACTGAGACCGTGCTGGACGCGGGCAGCGGGATGTCGAGTTTCTTAGAGAGCCCCATGGGAAGCCCCGCATTCGCTTCGAGCGAGACATTCACGCCGTCGTTATCGAAAGGGATCCCCTGGTAGGTGCGCTTCCACGAAATGAACCAGAAACCGACTTCCGGAAAATTCCCGCCTGGACGGTCGAACTCAAGCGTCGGGGACAGAAAGGTCTCGCCCGAATTACCGGAAGCAGCGAGCACCGATTCCGCGGCTGCAAGGGCGGCCTCGCGGCTGATCGGGTTCGTCACCTTTTCCTTGTACCAGCTGGACGAGAGACGAAGCGAACTGAAGTCAACAACTTGCCCGTCTCCTTGGCGAATGGACAGTTGCTCACCAGACTTGAAGGCCACGTGCCAACAATCCGGGCAGGAGGGCCAAGGTGGCAGGTTCGCTCGGCCTTCCGCCAGCCCGAACTGGACGGCAGCATTCGGATCGGCTGGCGCGGAGCCGATGGCAGTGAGAAATTGCAGGGCCCTGGTGCCCGCGGCGTCCTCGGTCGTAACGACCACGGGGGCAGGGGCCGCATTCACTAGCCCAGTCACTACCGGCAGGGCAACCAGCGCGAGGAGCACATGCAGAGCGTTTCGGCGAATTCTCGTCATGGCGCCCCCCCGAAGCACTGGAAGTAGTCTCCGGTCCCTGTCCCTGCGTAGCGAGTCGCCAGACGGTAATGCTGGTCGCCCCAGTAGAAAGCGTAGTTACCGCTGTAAATTGTCTTCTTAGCTTCGGTGTATGCCTGGGCCAATTCTGCGCCTGCGGCAAGCCATGCCCACAGAGTTTGCGTGAACGGCAAGTCCCGGCTATCGGAAACCGTGAGCCAGCCGACAAAGGCGCGATCAGTGAGAGCGCCGCCAGTCGGCCCCACGACGCCAAAAGCACTCGCAAGCGATGTCGTGCTCGCGCTCTGGCAACCGTCGACGAAGACGAAGTTGTAGGGCGGGTACCATCCCTTATTTGCCACCTGCGCCGCGACCTCGCTTGCCGTGATGCGCTGCCAGTCAGGGCAAGGGGGCCAAAAACCGCCTCCACAATATGAATCGGTGAACACCCCCGCGTTGGCATGCGTGAAGGCATAGAATACCGTGTCGACCGGAATCAGGGATAGGATGTCGTCTTTTGTCTTGTAGATCGAAGAGTCGAGCGAGTGATGCGTGTTAGTCAACTTGTCTTGCGCGTCAAATGCCGCGATAGTCGATTCGGGCAGCAGGTGAGCGTTCGCGTAAGCGTTTCCGCTGGTTGTATACCAGGGCCGATGCGCTGTCCTCGGCGGACAGTACAGGAGTCCCGCAACCGGTGGCGGACCCGTCCATAGTGATAAATGTGCCATCAGGGAAATAGTTTGAAGCGAAGCCGATGGACTGGTTGTAGCTCGGATATTGGCTGAAACAACTGAAGGGCTGCGAGCAGCTATGAGCTGGCGAGCCTCCAAGCACACCGAGAGAACTCTCAATGAGGTGAATCGGCCCCCCTTCCACATACAAGTAAGCCCCGCTGTTTGTGCCACTGACGACCGGATACATCCATGCGACAAGAGAGATGTCGCCTCCCCCTCCCATCGCGGCTCGTGAGGACAGGGGGAATAGAAAGAGCAAGCACGACACGACAATAGACGCGGACAGCCAAAGGCCAACGATCGTGAACCCGCAGTCCTTGAACTCTCCTCCCCATTGGAAAGTGTCGCACTTCCAATCCTCCTTCCCAATCGATCGCGACTACTGCACTGGCGAGTCCTTCAATGCTTCTCCTGGACTCTAACTCCATCGTTCGGCCAATTCAAGGGGGCATCCCATTCGTCCAGATTCCAGCCCACACATACCATCGCGGCGCAGGGGGCCGCGGGGTGACCACCAGAGAAAGAGCGCGGCCCCGCGCACGGGGTGTGAACTCTCCCCGGCTTCGCTCCTCGACTTCGCTCGGAGCAAGCCACCCCTCTCCCATGAGGAGAGGGACCTGTAACGCGACCGTTGCTCACATCCGAAGCGACACGGCTCCGCACGAAAGCGCAACCTCACCCCGCCCTTCCCCCTTCGCCCTGCGGGCTTCGGGGGACAGGTCGGGCACACTCCTTCGCCACGGCTTCGGAGTGCTAGCCCCTCTCCGTGAACGGAGAGGGGCTAGCAGCGGAACTGTCCTGTCGTAAGAAAAGGGAACGGCCTCACACCGAAGTGTGAGGCCGTTGGAATCAGTCGCGGTGTGACGCGCTAGCGCGGGCGGAAGCGGAGTTGCCGCGTGGCGGCGTCGTAGCCGACGCGCATTTCGAGGATGTCGGCGAGGAACCGGGCGGGGACAAGCATCCGGTCGGAGACGATGCGCGGGGCCATCGCCAAGTGGGCGGTGCTGCCGTCCACGACGGCGGCGTCGCTGTCGGCGACGATGAGGATGCGGTGGCCGCGCAGGTAAATGGCGGCGTGCCGCTGCGTGGGCACCCACATCACGACAGCGCCCGAGGCCTCGGCGACGGCGCGCAGCGGCGCCAGCGCCAGCCCACCGACGAGGTGGAAGGCGACATCAGTGGAGAGCGGGCGACCGTTGAAGAGGACGCCGGTGCGTTCAAAGGCGGGCGGGCGCGGCTCGTGCCGCGCCAGCGCGGGCATCGGCGACAGCGAGGCGATGCGCACCGGCTCGGCGGGCGTCGCCGCGGGGGCGGCGGCGCCGGCGGCGCGCGGGGCGGCGGGTGGTTCGACCGCGGCGGCGTGCGGCGGCGGTTGCGCCGTCACGGTGCGGGCGGGCGAAGTCGGCGCGGCCGGCGCGAGGATCGCTGGGGCGCTCGGGACCTTCGTCCACTGCGCGGGCAGCGGCGAGGCGCTGGTGCGCGGGGCGCCGCTGGGCACCGCGGTCACGGCCTGCGGCGCGGAGCGCAGGGCGGCGCGCGGTTCTGTGACGGGGCGGGCCTGCGGCCGGGCGGCGCCGACAGCAGGAACACTCTGCGCCGGGCGCGCCACGGATTCGGAAATGCGCTGGCCGGAACCGCCGGCCGTTCCGGCGGCGCGGGACATCGCTCGGACCGATGCCGGCACGACGGGCTCGGAGGCGACACGGCCGGACGGCACGCCGAGCGGCGCGGCGCTGACGACACCGGCGGCGCGCGGCATCAGTGACTCGAACACGGAGGCGGCGGGCGCAGCGCTCTCGACGGCGACGCTGCTGCGGGGGCGGAGGGCGTCGGCGGTAAGCGTCACGCGGCCGAGCGCGGCGTTGCCGGGCAGGGCGGCGCCTTCGGCGCCGGCAACGGGCAACGGCAACGCGCCGGGCGGCGCGATGACACCCTGAGCGCCGGCGCGCGGCACAATCGGGTTGGGCGCCTCGATGGGCTTGGGCGAGTTGCGAATCTCAATTTCGACCGGGTCACTCCACTGCTCAACGCCCTTGAAATCCACCAGGAGCGCGCGGACGGTGTGGATGCCTTCGGTGAAGCGCGTGGTGGACAGATTGAAAGTGAACGGCTCGGTGTTGCGGACGCCGAAGGAGCGCGGCAGGTCGTCCAGATACACCTCAATGAAGTGGATGCCATAGGGGCTGAAGGCGCGGACGCGGACCTGAATGACGCCGCTGACCTCGGCCTTGGGCGCCGGGAAGTAGATCTGCACTTGGGGGGCGTTGGCTTCTTCCGCCCACCGGGACGGCCAGCCGAAGACCAGGGCGATGCCGAGCAGCAGCGTCAGCCACTTGGTCCCCCGGCCCGTGCGCAGGCGAATGCGTGACATGGGGCCCTCCTCCTGGGAGTCCTCGCAGAGATGCAATTCGCCGCTTCGCTGGCACAACCCTTCCGCTGCCGGGGAGCCTAACAGCGGGCGGAAATGGTGTCAATTCGACGGCGCGGGATGATTCTTCCCAGTTTCTACAAGATTACGACCTCACCCCTAGCCCCTCCCCGCGTGCGGGAAAGGGGGCAATTATTGCGATGGATTCGGTTGGGGAATCAGGCAGGGGGCCGCAAAATTGGGTTCGTTTGGCAGTTTCGTCTTTTGGTGGGAAGCGGGTGGCCGGGGGGCGTGGGGGACGGCGCTTGTTATACAAACGCTTGTTTACTAAGAGGCAAGGAGAGCATAAGTCACATGGCTGTCGCGCTCCTGCGGAAATTACAGTGCCCCCCTTCCCGACGAACGGAAAGGGGGGGCAGTTCGTTGGCCAGTGGGGCTAGGAGCGACTCGGGAGCAGGGGGAGGCGAGCGTGAGCGCCGCGGTGTCGTTGCAATTCCAGCAGGGAAGCGATGGCGCGATCCATAAGACGGGTGAGGTGCGCCTCATAGCGAATCAACTTATCGAGCGTGGGGGCATCGGGCACCAGCGAACGGGCCACGGCGGCCTGGCGCTCCTGCGCCTCGCGGGCTTCCAGTTCCGGAAGGCAAGCGAGGACCACTTTCTCATTTAGCTCGAGACCGGAGAGGACGGCGTCCATCTTCCCCTTGTCGGGGAGGCTTTCGTCGTCGAATATCGTGCGCACATGGTCGCGTATGACCGCGAGCCAGAGCTTGGGGCAGCCGAAGTCGCCAGCCTCCTCGAAGGCGGTCTCCCAGTCAATGGTTCGAGTTTCGGCGGCACCTGCGGTGAAGCGGAGATGCGCGAGGAGCTGGAAGCAGTTCTCCGCTTCGAGCCGGGTCTGCGGCCGCGCGGTGCGGAGGAACTGGCGGCGCGAGATCGGCGTCAGGTCATGGAACTGCTTGGCGAGTTCCTCCGATTTCTCGGCCTGCTCGGCGAGCCCCTCCATGTCGCTGCGGATTTCGGCGGCCTCAGCTCGCGGGACTCTCCGTCGTCGCCATTCAAGGTCCGCGATCTCCCGCACTTTAATCTCTTCCAGGATCCCGACGGGCTTCAAGTCGCGGCGCAGTTCGCCGAGGAGCTGCTCAAATTCGCGTGGGTCTTCACCGCTGCCCGGAAAGTCAAGGACAACGGCCTGGGCGCGGGCGCCGTGCGTGAGGGCATTCCGGCGCGAGTTCATCTTCCCGCTCACGGTTCGTGGGCCGGTGGAGCGCCGCCCGTTGCGGCGGTTGGCTTCGATCTGGCGCTGGGTAGCCATAAGAACCTTTCATTGGGGAGCATGGCAATGTAAAGTATATCACGCAAACGGATGTTGTCAAGAGGGCGTCCATGGGTACAATCGACGAAGGGCCTGTGGTCCTGGAAAGAGGATTCAATATGGCAAGATGCAGAGAGCATGAGAAATTCGGCACGGGGATCGCGTTGGCCGTCGACTTGCTGCTGCAAGTAAAGGACATTCGTCTTTCTGCTGGGGGACCAATGGGGTGGTTGGAAGCATTGGGTCACATCGACCTACTGGAACTGTTGCTGGCCGCCGGGGGCGGAACATTGGCAAGCATGCTGCCCGATGGTTTTGAGCCTGCCGACAGTCCGATCCATCGAGGCGTCTGTCACAGCACTACCGCGGGAGTGGCACTGGTTGGTTGGGCTTTCGGGCAGGGTTCGCACGATTGGAACCCACGAACCCGACGCCTCGCAAGGGCTTGGGCGTGCGCATACCTTTCGCATTTGTGGCTTGACGGCAAGACACGCAGTGGACTCCCGCTCCTTGCAAGCGGATTCTGATTAGCGAGGGAAAGAGGTCTATTCGCGAGAATCAGACAGTGGCGGCTGCTTGTGCTTGAGCACCCGGGGGGCTTTCTTGGTGATGGCGGTGGGGCCGGGGAGGTCGGGGCGCTTGCCGTTCAGCAGTTCTTCGATGGTGAGGATTTGCAGGCGCGGAAAGTCGCGCTGCCAGACCGGAGACTTATAGACGCCGGCTTTCGCCGCCTCGGTGCGCATCGGCGCGGTCGACGGCTCCAGCGTGATAAACAGTCCGAGGCCCTCGTCGCCCATGACGGTGCGCAGTTCGCGAATGTCTTTGACCGACACGCCGCCGCTCTTCACTTGCACGATGACGCGCCGGGCCTGGCCCTTGGGGCCGTCCACGAAACTCATCAGGCCGTCAATTCCCTCGTCAGCGCCCTTCTTGCGGTCGTCGGTGACTGGCATGGCGCCGACGAGACTGAGCGCCCACCACTGGAACTGATAGCGGTCCTGCTTTGCCAGCGCTTCGGCGCTCGGCGTGTCCATCGGTTCGCCGATGACTTCGAATTCGACGCCGGGGAAGGAATCGCGCAGGCGTTTCTTCATGACATTCATCGCCAGGTGCGTGATGTCAATGCCGATCCACTGGCGGCCCAATTTCTCGGCGGCAACGACGGCGGTGCCGCAGCCGCAGAAGGGATCGAGGACGAGGTCGTCGGGATTTGAGGATGCTGCAATGATCCGCTCAAGCAGTGCCTGCGGTTTCTGGGTCTGATACCCAAGGCGCTCAGATCCGCTCTTCG
>Ga0334722_10000473_pt1 | contig 59636 bp, 48 predicted proteins | sample C3_bottom_MG_FD_207210 | JGI IMG/M metagenome (GOLD analysis project Ga0334722, IMG submission 207210) | Sediment microbial communities from Yellowstone Lake, YNP, Wyoming, USA - C3_bottom | ecosystem: Environmental > Aquatic > Freshwater > Lake > Sediment | place: USA: Wyoming | collected... | reverse complement strand
CCGCTGTCACTCTGAGCACGGCCACGGCGCCGCTTTCTACCGACTGGAAACCCGCGACCACGATGTCTGCCGCAGTGGGCGGCAATGTCACATGGACGTATACATGGACGCTTCCCGCCGACGGGTCATATAAGGTATGGGCCAGGGCCACGGACGCCGGAGGAGGCGCGGTAGCGGGCACACCGGCGTCTCGTAGCGTGCGGGTCGACAAAATAGGCCCGTCCGGGACAATAACCAGCCCGGCTGCAAACGCAGTCATAAAGGGCTCTATAGTGGTTACCGGCAGTGCTGCGGACACGGGCTCAGGCGTAAAGAACGTAATGGTGAGCGCGGTACCAGTAGGGGTAGCGGACAACTTCCAGCCCGCAACTGCGACCACGGCCAACTGGGCTACATGGAGCTGCACGGCCAGGCCCGCCGACGGGAGCTGCAGTGTAAAGGCGAGGGTGACGGACAATGCGGACAACACGTTTACTACCGCCGCCGTTACTGTCAAGTATGACAAGACGCCTCCTGTTACGGTCATAACCGAACCTGCGCAGGGCATAGGCGTAAAGGGCACGTCCTGCACTATCAAGTGCACTGCCACAGACCCGGTCTCGGGTGTGGACAAGGTGTTTGCAGCCGTGCTGTCAGCGGGTACCAACCCGACCGCGTCCGACTGGAAGACGACGACACTGACAACCGGCGTATGGAGCTATACATGGACTGCGGGCGCGGAGGGACGCTACGTTATATGGATAAGGGCGCTTGACAAGCTTGGCAACGAGGGCATTATCAGCCGGGCCCTGGCAGTCGACAGGACAGTACCTACGGGCGCGGTTACAAAACCGGCCAGCAACACAGGAGTACGTGCGGTCTGCCCCATCGAGGGCACTGCGTCCGACCCGCTTGCAGGGGTCAAGTCCGTCGAGGTTGTGGTATCGCCAAGCTCCGTGACTACGCCTCCGACCACCGGCTGGGCCTTTGCCGCAGACGCCTCCGGCAACGGGTCGTTTAGCAAATGGAGCTGGGGGGGCTGGGCGCTTCCCGCCACGGATGGCAACTACCTCGTCAGGATAAGGGTGACGGACAAGGCGGGCAACCAGTACGTGGGCGCCGCAGGCAGCACGGTGTGCGTAGACCGCGCCTCGCCGGTCTCTGCAATCACCGCCCCGGCCACTACAGGTCTGATTGTAACCAACGGGCTGCCATACACCATAACAGGCACCTCCGGCGACGGCACGACAGGTTCCGGCATACAGGGCGTGGAGGTATCCATCACGGGCGGCGTATACGACGGCAGTTACGTACCTGCCACCACGTTCGTAGCGGCTACCGGCGCATGGACATATGCGCTCAACCCGCTGCCTGCGGACGGCGGCTACGATATAAGGGCGAGGGCTGCTGACAAGGCAGGGAACGTCCAGTCCGGCTCGACCATCGAGACCGGCAGGAAGACGCTCGTAGTGAACAGCCCGCCGGTTACTGCTATAGACGCCCCCGGCACAATCACCGGCGCCGACGCATACACCATAACCGGCACTGCTTCAGACACAGGCGGGAACGTGGGCTCGGTAGCGCTGGCCGTCACTGCGGGTACGGTTAATGTTGCGCCAGCCGCACCCGCCGACTGGACGGATGCGGAAGACGCTTCCGACGACGGCTCGTTCACAAAGTGGAGCTGGGGCTGGACGCTTCCAGCCGACGGGGCATACAAGATATGGTACAGGGCCACGGACAAGGGCAGCACGGCGGCGAAGCCCATCGTAGAGACACCTAAGAATATAGTAGTGAAGGTCGACAGGGACCCGCCGACGCTTGTGGTGACCGGGCCCGCCGACAACGCTTTACTGCCTGCCGGTACGGTCGTCATATACGGCACGGCCTCGGACGCAGGCACGGGCGTGAAGCAAGTTGAGGTGACGGCCGATGGGGTACCCCTGGCCATAACCGGTACGACCTCCTGGAGCGCTGCATGGGAAGTGGTCGCACTGGGCAGCCATGTCCTGAGCGTTACTGCGTCCGACTACTCGGACAACATGACCACCGCGCCCAATTGCAATATAACGGTTGACGCAGTCGCCCCGGCCTCCGCCATAACCTCCCCTGCAAGTACCGTGTTTATAAAGGGCGGGCAGGACTGCATCATCGGCGGCACCGCATCGGCCGCGGGCACGGGCGTGAAGGCGGCCAGGGTGAGCGTCGACGGTACATGGTACGACGCCACGGACTCCTCCACCAACGGCATACCCTACTCCAAATGGAGCTACACATGGACGCCGCCGGCTACAGGCACGTACACGCTCAAGAGCGAGGCGACGGACAATGCGGACAGGGTGGAGGCGACGGCCGGGAAGGCAGGCACGACCTACAAGGTTGACGGCGACGCGCCAAAGGCGACTGTAAGCACCCCGGCCAACACGGTGGCTTCGCCCGGAACGGCCACCGCTCTCGCAGGCACGGCGACCGACACCGGCGGCTCAATCCTTAAGCAGGTGAAGGTCAACATTACAGGGCCCGGTGCGTACAGCCTGACTGCGACCCCGACAATGCCAACTACGACCACATGGACGTACTCATGGACTCCGCCCGCCCAGGCCCAGGACGGGACATATACGGTGACGGCTACGGCCACGGACAACGCAGGCAACTCCGGGACGGCGTCGTCGACGCTTATAATCAATACTGCACCCGTCTCCACCATAGACCCGCAGCCCGCTTGTGTCGGCAACGCCAACGGGACGAAGACTACATACCGCATAAAACTGAAGGCGACAAACGCAGGCGACATAGTCGGCAAGGTGTATGTCGCAGTGACTATAAGCACGTTGACCACTGCCCCGGCCGCAACCGCCGCAGACTGGAAGCTGGCTACGCTTAACACGGACGGGACATGGTATTACGACTGGCCGGTTGCGACGGCAGTTGAAGGCAGCTACAAGATATGGTCCAAGGCGGCGGACGACACGCTTCCAACGGCGAGGGTGGAGACGCCGAAGACTACGGGCCTCCCGGTGGTGAAGCTCGACAAGACCAGACCGACCGCGAGCATAACCAGGCCTGCGACGAACAGCTCGGTCGTCAAAGACGTAAACCTCATCATCGGCGGCACTGCGTCGGACACGGGCTCAGGACTCAAGTCCGTCAGGGTGTCCGTGGACGCGGGCGTCCATTATTACAACGCCGTAATCACCCCCGGCACGCCCTCCACCTGGACGTGCACGGTCAACAACGTAGCGCAGGGCGTGTGCAACGTCAGGGCCGAGGTCACGGACAACTCGTTAAACGCGGTTGTATTGCCCTGGACGGTCACCGTGGACAAGACGGCCCCAACCTCCACAATCACCCCGCCGCCCTCGTCCATCAAGACCGGTACGGCCCTGGTGATAAGCGTAAAAGCGGCGGACACCGGCGGCTCCGGCGTCAACTTCGTGGAGATGAGCGTAAACGGCTCGACGACATGGACAAAGATGACCCCGGGCGCAAGCGGCGTCTGGACTTACACCTGGACTGCGCCTGCGACCAACGGGCCGTGCACCATATCTGCAAGGGCCACCGACAAAGCGGGCAACGTGGAGGTCCCGCTGACGAAAAATGCAGTAACCGTGCTGGCCCAGACCGAGACTACCCTGCCGGTATCGAGCATAAAGACGCCGGTAAACGGCGCGGTGCTCGCTGGAGCGACAATTACGATAACGGGCGGCGCGAACGACTGGGCCGGAGGCTCAGGCGTGAAGAAGGTGGAGATTACCATCATAACGGCGGGAGACGCGCCCACGCCTGTAGTTACCGCCGCGCTTGCCGCAGGCACTACGGCATGGACGTACAACTGGGCGCCTCCGGCATCGGGCGCCTACCTGGTGACGTCAAAGGCGACCGACAACGCGGGCAACGTCGAGGACTTATCGCAGAAGACCGCCATCACGGTAAACGTGAGCAAGACCCCCTAAATCTATTGTAATCCTTGACTTTATCATCCCAATAATGTAACTTGAACGGACTTGTGTATCATGGACGGTCCGGGCAGTAAAAATGGGTCTCGAAAAAAACCTGACGAGGAAGGCCGGGAGGGCCATCGGCGACTACGGAATGGTCGCTGAGGGCGACAGGGTGATGGTTGCCCTGTCCGGCGGCAAGGACTCCTGGACACTCCTGCACGTCCTTGAGGCCCTCAGACGAAAGGCACCGGTCGAGTTCTCCCTGATAGCGGTGACGATAAACCCGGGCTTTCCGGGCTTCAGGTCGGACGTGGTCGAGGACGCCTTAAAAGGCCTCGGCATCGAGTACCATATCGAGCGCTCGAACATATACGGCGTGGTCTCCGAGAAGGTGGAGGACGAGGAGAGCTGGTGCTCGTTCTGCGCGCGGCTGAGGCGGGGCATACTCTACCGGCTCGCCCGCGAACTCGGTTGCACAAAGATTGCCCTCGGACACCACGCGGACGACCTGATAGAGTCGCTTTTGATGAGCGCGCTATATAACGGAGAGCTGAGGTCCATGCCTCCGGTCTTGCATGCGGAGGACGGCGAGAACATTGTGATACGCCCGCTCTGCTACGTGTACGAGGCCGAGACCGCTGCGTTTGCAGCCGCACAGGGCTTCCCGGTTATAGGCTGCGGCTGCCCGGTCTGCGGCGGCTCCGCTATGAAGCGGCACAAGGTGAAGGCCCTTTTAAACAAGCTCGAGGCCGAGGACCCCGGCATAAAGAGCAGCCTGCTTGCCGCGCTCGGTAACGTCAAACCCATGTTCCTTATGGACAAAAGATATTATTGAGGCGGGGAATATGGCCGACGAAAATAAAAAGCTGAAGATACTGGTCGTCGAGGACGAGGAAGGCGCGAGGAACGCCATCGTCGGCATACTGGCGAAGTCGGGCTTGGACGCAGTAGGCGCGGCGGATTGCCCCGAGGCGCTGGCTATATTCGACGGAGAGGGCGGCTTCGACCTGGTGCTGACCGACCTCACCCTGCCCGGCCCTTCCGGGTGGGACGTGTCGCGCGCCGTGAAGGAAAGGGCCCCGGACATGCCGGTGGTGCTGATGTCCGGCTGGGACATAGACGGCAAGGACGAGGAGATAACAAAGAGCGGCATATCCCGGGTACTTACCAAGCCGGTGGCTATGAAGGACCTGTTAAGTACGATAAATGAGCTGGCCGTAAAAGGCGGAGGGAGATAGAGATATGCAAGACAACGAGATATTAAACCTGTTCAGGCAGAGGGGCGCGCTCTTAGAGGGGCACTTCCTGCTGTCTTCCGGCATGCACAGCGCGAACTACCTGCAGTGCGCGGTGGTGCTCCAGCACCCGGACCTGGCCACAGAGCTTTGCTTCAAGCTCGCGGGGCAGTTCCGCTCGGACAAGATAGACTTCGTGATAGCGCCCGCCCTGGGCGGCATAATCGTCGCGCACGAGGTTGCAAAGGCGCTCGGCGTACGCGCGTTGTTCGCGGAGAGGGTTGAAGGCACGCTGATACTGAGGCGCGGGTTCTCCATAGCGGCAGGCGAGAGGGCGCTCGTGGTGGAGGACGTGGTGACCACCGGCGGCTCCACCAAGGAGACCATGAAATGCGTGACCGACGCGGGCGGCATAGTGGTCGCGGCAGGTGCGTTAATTGACAGGAGCGGCGGCACGGTGGATATGGGCATGCCGTTCAGGCCGCTCGTCACTCTTTCCATAGATACCCACCAGCCGGACGACTGCCCCATGTGCGCCAAGGGCCTACCGTTCATAAAACCCGGCAGCAGAAACACCAAGAAGTGATGTCGGGCGTCAACCCTCCAAAGGACGAGTTCCTTGCCGCAGTGGCGGGGGGCGCCATATCGCCCCTCTGGGCAGGCCCGATGGAACTCCCCGCCTGCGGCCCCGCCGAAGCGTTTCGCGCGCTCAGGAAGGGCGGGTACTCCGTGCTCCTCGAATCGGTCAGGCCGGACAGGACTACAGGCCGCTACTCATTCATTGCCACCGAGCCGTACATGGTGTTCAAGGCCAAGGGCAAATCGGTCGAGGTGGCGAGGGACGGCATGCGCGCGGCGCTCACACGCCCTCCGCTCGCAAAGCTCCGGGAGCTGATGGCCAACTACAAGGTGGAGCGCGTACCCGGCCTGCCGCCGTTTGTCGGCGGGTGCGTGGGTTTTCTATCGTATGACTTCGTGCACAACTTCGAAGACATCCCGCACTCGGCAGTTGACGACCTGGACATCCCCGATGCATACTTTATATTTATAGACTCCGTGGCCGCATTCGACCACGTCGAGGGCAAGCTCTGGCTGATGTCATGTCCCGGCGCGGCGGACAGGCAGATGGGTTATGTGCTGCCAGAGGGAGACGAATGGTCGGGCGCATACGACCGCGCTGAGGCGAGGATTATAGAGATGGGTTCCCGCATCGCGGAGGCCGAGGCGTCCGTAAAGTCCGCTTGCGCATGTGGTGGCGGGGGCGGGGTGAAGGCCGAGCCTCTTATATCGAAGGGCGACTACGAGGATATGGTGCGCCGCGCCAAGGAGTATATAGCCGCGGGCGACATATTTCAGGCGAACCTCTCCCAGCGGCTGTCCGCAGACGTGGGGGGAATAGAGCCTTACGACATATACACAGTGCTCCGTGAGGTGAACCCCTCGCCGTTCGCGGCATACGTGGACTTCCCGGACGTGAAGATAGCAAGCTCGTCGCCTGAGCGGCTCGTCAGGCTTGTGGACGGGGTGGTGGACACCAGGCCCATCGCGGGCACGAGGCCGCGCGGGAAGGACACCACGGGCGACGACGCCATGCGCGCTGAGTTGTTGCTGAACGAAAAGGAGCGCGCGGAACACATTATGCTTATCGACCTGGAGAGAAACGACCTGGGCCGTGTATGCGACTACGGGAGCGTACACGTGGACGAGCTGATGGCGACCGAGGACTACTCGCACGTCATACACATAGTGTCTAACGTGACCGGTAAGCTGGCCGAGGGCAGAGACGCCTTCGACGTGATAAGGGCCGCGTTCCCCGGCGGCACGATAACGGGCGTTCCGAAGGTGCGCTGCATGGAGGTCATAGACGAGCTGGAGCCGGTGGCCAGGGGGCCTTACACGGGCTCGATAGGCTACATAAGCCACACCGGGGACATGGACATGAACATAGTGATACGCACGTTTGTGATAAAGGACGACCGGGCGTACGTGCAGGTGGGCGCGGGCATAGTGGCGGACTCCGACCCGGAACGCGAGTACTACGAGACGCTCAACAAGGCCGAGGCGCTGGTCAGGACGCTGGAGAGGCTATGAAAATATACATCGACGGCAAGTTCTACCCGAAGGAAATGGCGAAGGTATCGGTATTCGACCACGGATACCTCTACGGAGACGGTATATACGAGACACTGCGCGCGTACGGCGGGAAGGTGTTCAAGCTGGACGAGCATATAGCGAGACTTAAACAATCGGCCTCGCTGATGGAGATGACGCTTCCGTTAGATGACAACGGCTTCGTGAAGGCCATAACCGACACCATAAGGGAAAACGCCCTCGGCGACGCATACGTCAGGATAACCGTGTCGCGCGGGGAGGGGGAGATTGGGCTCGACCCTGCACTCTGCCCGAAGCCTACGCTCGTAATTATAGCGAAGGAGTTTAAGGACTACCCCTCAGAGATGCGCGAGCAGGGGATACGGGTCACGGTTACGAAGACCCGCAGGAACCACCCGGAGTGCATAGACCCGGCAATAAAGTCAACGAACTTCTTAAACAACATATTCGCCAAGGTGGAGGCCAAGAAGGCGGGTAGCCACGAGGGCATAATGCTGAACCACTCAGGCTTCGTGGCCGAGGGTACGGTCTCGAACGTGTTCATAGTGAGGCGGGGCGCGCTCCTCACGCCGCCCGTGCTTTCGGGCATACTGGTAGGCGTAACGCGTAGCGTGGTGATGGGCCTTGCGGCGGCAATGGGTGTCGAGGCGTCCGAGGAGCCGTTCACCGAGATAGAGATGCGGCAGGCGGACGAGGTCTTCATCACCAATACCACTATGGAGGTTATGCCGGTAACGGTGGTGGACGGTACGAAGGTTGCGGACGGCAGGCCGGGCGCGCTCACCAAAAAGCTCAGCGCCGCATACACCGAGGAGGTGGCGCGTTGCTTGAAAGCGCATTAGATATCGCCCGCCTCATAGACCACACCAACCTCAAGTCAACGGCTACGCCGGGAGATATAGAGACGCTGTGCGGGGAGGCGAGACGTTACTCCTTTTACGCGGTCTGCGTGAACCCTTGCTACGTCACCCATGCGGCAACGCTCCTGAAGGACACCGGCATAAAAGTATGCTCCGTGATAGACTTCCCGTTAGGCTCAAGCACCCCGGCTTCGAAGGTGATGGAGGGTGTGGAGGCGGTCAGGAACGGGGCGACCGAACTGGACGTTGTGATGAACGTGGGGTTATTCAAGGCGGGCGAGTACGAGAAGGTTGCGATTGATATCAGGGACTTTATACTGCTCACGCCTGGTGTCGTGCACAAGGTTATAATTGAGGCCTGTTACCTGACGGACGCGGAGAAGGCGGGCGCGAGCCGGCTTGCCGCTGAGATGAACGCGGAGTTTGTCAAGACCTCGACCGGCTTCGGGCCGGGCGGGGCCAGGGCGGGCGACGTGGCCATAATGAAGGAGGCCGCGCTCGGTAAGTGCAGGGTGAAGGCGGCAGGGGGCATAAAGGACCTGGCAACGCTGATGCACATGGTGGATGCGGGCGCTGAGCGTATCGGGACTTCCACCGGCGTAGCCATAGTGGAGGAGTTCATCAAAAGGCACAAGGCGATTCAGGGGGAGCCGGAAGGGGGTTGACCATGTCCAGCGAGTTCGACCTTTTCATGAAGTCGTTCCCGGAGGCGGGCAAGGCGTATGCCGGGCTTTTCAAGGCGGTGATGTCGCGGCCATTGCTCGACGCAAAGACGAAGCAGCTGATACTCATAGCGGCGATGACGGCGCAGAACTACCCGCCGGGCGTGAGGGCGCACCTGCCTCAGGCGCTGGCCGCTGGGGCCACGAGGGAAGAGGTCGCCGAGGCAGTGCTCACCGTGCTGCCCGTTGCAGGCATAAACGGGGTTATCGAGTGCCTGAACGTGGTGCTGGGCCCCTCATGCGGGGTATGCGACAGCCTGTAAGTGTCCGGTTTATGTTATAATATATGCAGGTGGATGTGCTAATTAAGGGGAGGGCCGTGTAATGGCTGAGTTAGGAAAGACCTATGTATGCGACGTTTGCGGCAACGAGGTGAAGGTGACTAAGGCTGGTGCGGGCGGTCTGGTATGTTGCGGGCAGCCCATGAAAAAGGTCGGCTAAAGCAGTTTAACAACAAACAACGAGGGAGCGTAATACGATGAAAGAGAAGGTAGAGGCAGCATTGGCGAAGATAAGGCCGCACCTGCAGGCGGACGGCGGGAGCGTGGAACTTGTGGCGATAGAAGGGACCGTGGTCAAGGTTAAGCTGACGGGAGCGTGCGGTACCTGCCCGATGGCCCAGATGACCCTCAAGAAGGGCGTCGAGGCGGTCGTGAAGCAGGACGTGCCGGAGGTTACGGAGGTCGTAGCCGTCTGACGGGCCGCACCTGTCCCTGTTGAAGGGAGGGAGCGATTATGCAGCTTATAGCGAACAACCTGAGCTTCAAGAACAAGGAGTTCATGCGCGCGGTCATGTCAGGCGACATGGCGGCGGTGGCGGCGATGGCGCTTGAGTTGAAGGAAGCCGGGGCCGACATCATAAACATAAACCTGAGCCTGGACGGCGAAGGAGATGAGCGGTACATGTCGGCGGTGGTCGAGGCGGTGCAACTTGCCCGACTGCCTATATCCGTGGACAGCCGGAACCCCGCCGCGCACTTGGCCGCACTCGGTGTGGCGAACGTGCCTGTGACGCTCAACTACGTGTCGGGCGAGGAGTCTCAAAAGTCGGAGATGGATGAGATACTCAAGGTTGCGTCCGACGCCCATGCCGACCTCGTGCTATACGCCATGAAGAAGGGTACACCCGCAGACGCGGACGAGAGGCTCTCCATCATATCCGACCTGATAGAGAGGGCAAACCGCGCGGGCGTGCCAAACGCGCACCTTATCGTGGACCCGGTGATACTGCACATCGGGGGCGGGGTAGGCCAGGACCAGGCGGTCGCGGTGCAGGATACGCTGTATGGACTCCGGGAGATGGTGGAGCCTGCAATCAGGACGACCTGCTGGCTGTCTAACGTGTCCGCAGGCGCGCCGACGGAGCTTCGGTTCGCCATCAACGATACGTTTTTGTCCATGCTCGCCGGGCTTGGGCTGTGGTCGGCCTACGTGGACGTTCTGAACAAGGAGACCATGCGCACTGTGCGTCTCATCAAGGCGCTGAAGAACGAGGCCGTCTACAGCCTCGCGGACGCGGCCCTGTGACCGGCCTGGCAGGCAGGACGGCCATAGTCTCCGGCTCCGGGCGCGGCGTTGGCAGGGCGGTCGCGGCAGCGCTCGCCGGCGCGGGCGTCAACGTGGCCATAAACTACCTGCGCGAGGAGACCGGCGCAAACGCCGCGCTGGCCGAGCTCAGGGCCCTCGGTGTACAGGCGGTAGCCATAAGGGCGGACGTGTCGGACGAGCACGACGTAGTCAGGCTGGTGCGCGAGGCCGAGGATGCGCTTGGGCCGGTAGACATACTGGTCAACAATGCGCATGGTCGTATAGGGCGCACGCGGTTTGTGGAGTCCAACTGGGCTGAGCATCAGGCCCACATCGACGGCATATTAAAGCCTGCATACCTCCTGACCCGTGCGGTGATGGACGGGATGATGGAGCGCGGCTGGGGCAGGGTGGTGAACATGGGCAACAACATGCTGGCCCAGCCCATAACCGGGTACAGCGCGTACGGGAGCGCGATGGCGGCTATGCTCGGATTCACCCGTAACCTGGCCAGGGAGGCAGGGCCGTGGGGCGTTACCGTCAACATGGTCTCCCCCGGCTTCGTGCTGACCCCGACCACCCCCAACACCACAGAGAAGGTCAGGGCGGCGATAGCTGCCGCCACACCGCTCGGCAGGCTCGCGGAGCCGGAAGACGTGGCGGGGGTAGTGCTGTTCTTCTGCTCCGAGCTTGGCCGCTTCGTCACCGGGGCGAATATATCCGTTGACGGCGGTAAGGTTATGGGGTAATGGCGATGGGGTATAGAATGCCCGATGCCCTCATGCATCCGTCCCCGACGAGAGCTTAGCGCCGAAGGCGCAATTCCCGGCGCACGGTTTTAGGTCAGCGAGGTGTATCCATGCATCAGGCGATGCTCTGGGAAAAGATGGACGGCGGCAGGGTACACTGCTACCTGTGTAGCCATCACTGTAAAATCAGCGACGGCAAGCGCGGCATATGCGCGGTAAGGCAGAACAAGGACGGCATACTCTACACCCTCGTATACGACAAGGTAATAGCGCGCCACGTAGACCCCATAGAAAAAAAGCCTCTTTTTCATTTTCACCCCGGCAGCCAGTCATACTCGATAGCTACGCCCGGCTGCAACTTCCGCTGCCTGCACTGCCAGAACGCGGACATCTCGCAGATGCCCACCGACGTGAAGGCCATAATGGGCGAAGCCGTACTGCCCGAAGATATTGTAAGGGCGGCCCTCAAACATAACTGCAAGAGCATATCCTACACGTACACCGAGCCCACCATATTCTTCGAGCTGGCATACGACACGGCGAGGCTCGCCCATGAGGCCGGGTTGAAAAACGTGTTCGTGACTAACGGGTACATCACCAAAGAGGCCCTCACGGAGATAAGGCCGTACCTGGACGCGGCAAACATAGACCTGAAGGGCTTTCAGCCGGAGTTCTACAGGAAGGTATGCGGGGCGAAGTTAGAGCACGTATTGGACGCGATAAGGCTCTACCACGAGTTCGGTATATGGATAGAGCTGACCACGCTGATAATACCCGGCCACAACGACGGCGAGGAAGAGCTAAGGGACATAGCGAGGTTCATCGCATCCGTGGACCCGGACATACCCTGGCACGTGACGCAGTTCCACCCGACATACAAGCTGCTTGACCTGCCGCGCACACCTGTCGAGACCCTCAGGAAGGCCAGAAAGGTCGGGCTTTCTGAGGGGATCAGGTACGTGTACGAGGGCAACGTGCCCGGAGAGGGCGGGGAGAACACATACTGCCACGAATGCGGCGAGACGCTGATCGCGCGGTTCGGGTATATCCTGTCTCAGTACAGGGTCGACGGCGGCAGGTGCGGCAAGTGCGGCGCTCAGATACCCGGTGTGGGGATGTAGTGGTATAATTAAAATATAGGCGCATAAACTGATACTTCACAAGGAGGGACAAGATGGCGAAGGTGCCGGTAGTGGACAAGTCGATATGCACAAGCTGCGGGCTCTGCACCGAGATTGCAACGAAGACGTTCAGGCTCGATAAGGACGACTTCGCGGAGACCTACAACCCGACCGGGGACCCGGAGGACGTTATTCAGGAGGCAATGGAGAGCTGTCCCGTAGAGGCTATAAGCTGGAAGGGGTGACGACATGATAAAAGTAAAGACGTTCGGCCAGGTGCTCAAGATTTTCCAGACCACGCGCGAGCTGGACGAACTCGACAAAATGGTCAACAAGTTCATCAAGGACAACAAGGTCAAGAAGGTCGTATCGGTAAGCGACGCGGTTTTGAGCGACCAGGACGGCGCTACGCAGGGCGTCATCCGCGTGCTCGCCTACGAGAAATGACCTGACGCTAAGGGGCGAAAGTGGCCGCTGAGATTATCAATTGGCGGGAGTGGGGCGAGGGGGCCTTCGCAGAGGCGGCGAAGTCCGACAAGCTCATACTGCTCGACATATCCGCCGTGTGGTGCCACTGGTGCCACGTGATGGACGAGACCTCCTATTCAGACCATGCGATAGCCGAACTCGTCAACGGACGCTACGTGCCTGTCAGGGTGGACACGGACAGGATGCCGGACGTAAACGAGCGCTACAACATGGGCGGCTGGCCGACGACCGCTGTGATGACGCCGGGCGGCGAGGTGCTCCTTGGCGCGACGTACGTCCCGCCGGACAAGCTCAAAGAGGCGCTCACAAGCCTCGACTCCTTCTACCACGAAAACAAGGACGAGATAAAGGTAAGGATAGAGCAGTTGAAGGCAAAGAAGCTGGCCGACTATGGCGAGGCTATAACCGTGCCGCCCGGCGACGTCACAGAGAACATCACCGCATACGTGCTGGAAGAGCTTGACAGAAACTACGACCCCGTACACGGCGGATTCGGCATCGACCCCAAGTTCCCGCTGCCCGACGCGCTCGACCTGCTTCTGACCGCGTACAAGGACACGGGCAGACAGGACTACCTTTCGATGGCGGAGAAGACGATGGAGGGCATGTCCGGCTACGGTATGTACGACCAGGTGATGGGCGGGTTCTTCAGGTACTCCGTCACACGCGACTGGAGCGTGCCGCACTTCGAGAAGATGACCGAATCAAACTCGGGCCTCATCGTCAACTGCATAGACCTCTACCGTCTCACCGGCAGTACGCGCTTCATGGACACAATAAAGAAGACGCTCGACTACGTTGACGCGTGGCTGTGGTCGGACGCGGGGCATTTCTGCGGGAGCCAGGACGCGGACGAGGAATACTACAAACTCGACATGGATGAGCGGCAAAAGCGTAAGGCCCCATACGTGGACAAGACTGCGTATGCCAACTTAAACGCGAAGATGGCCGTAGCTTACATGCACGCATACGAGCTGTTGGGTGGCGCGGCATACAGGGACAAGGCGCTTGCCGCGCTCGACTTCGTGCTCACGAACATGTTGGGCGCGAAGGGCGGGCTGTACCACTACTACGACGGTAAGCCGGGCAGGTCATGCTTGTTGTCCGACCAGTCGGCGATGGTGAAGGCGCTACTCTCAGCCTTCCAGACGACGGGCGTGAGGCGCTGGTTAGACGAGGCGGTGAAGCTCATCACGTTCATGGACGATACGTACTGGGACGGAGAACACGGGGGCGGGTACTTCGACCTGCCGGACGACCCCGAAGCAGTAGGCGCGCTGAAGTACCGTGTGAAGCCGATGAACGAGAACGCGGAGATTGCGGCGGCCCTGAAGGCACTGTACGTCATAACGGGAGACGAGCGCTACAGGGACCGCGCATACGACTGCCTGCTGCCCCACTCGAAGGCGTACAGGGAGTTCGGGTTCATGGCGGCGGGATATGCCCTCGCAGTGGACTATGTGTTGAAGCCGGAGACAGAGGTGACGGTGGTAGGAGGAGAAGGCGCGGACGACACGGGCGCTCTCATCAGGGCCGTCAATGAGGTCTTCATACCGCGCAGGATATTGCGTGTGCTTTATTACGAGAGAGACAAAGACGAGATTGGGCAGAGGGGCTATAACACTTCCGGGCGTGCGGCCGCGTATATATGCAGGGAGTCCGTCTGTACAGCCAGGGTGGAGGACGCGGGGGAACTGAAGAAGAAGCTGCGCGATACAAAATAAAAAGGGCCGACACTGCTTTTGTTCATCTTCGGCCACTTCGTAGCCGCAATGTTGCGGTCGGCCCCTACAAATCGGATTGGTGGGCGTAGCCCACCCTACATTACACTTCCACTTTTCTCAAGAATTCCGCGCTGGCCTCCGGGATGGACGGGTTGATGTACATGCCCGTGCCGAGCTCGAAGCCTGCCGCCTTTGTCACCCTGGGTACTATGGCGATGTACCAGTGCAGGTGCTTCATGTGGGCCTCGCCCGGCGCGCCTGAACGTATCACGTAGTTGAAGTCCGGGTTGTCCAGCCCCTTCCTTATCTTCGCCAATACCGTCTTCAAGACCAAAGCCATGTCGTCCAACTCCTCCGGCGTGGTAGAGCCGAAACAGGCCGAGTGCTTCTTCGGGAAAATCCAGGTGTGGAACGGCGAGAGCGCGGCATACGGGATGAAGGCCAGGAAGTGTTTGGTCTCCATTATCACGCGCACCCCCTCTTCGCGTTCGGCCCGCATCGTGCGGCACACTATGCAGTCCCCGTCCGATAGGAAGAACTTCAGCGCGTCATCGAAGCGCGTCCTCACCTGCGCCGGCGTCATGGGCAGGCCGACTATCTGGGAGTGCGGGTGCTCAAGCGACGTGCCTGCGGCCGCGCCGTGGTTACGGAAGAGTATCACGTGTTCGACGCGCGGGTCTGCGTGGAATGCGGTGAAGCGGTTGTGGTAGGTTCGCACAAGGCCCTTCACGTCCTCGGTCGGCTGCTGGGCCACGCAGAGGTCGTGACGCGGGGTCTCTATTATCACCTCGTGGAGGCCGACCCCGGCGGTGGAGAGCTTTAAGTCGTCCTCCTTCTTCCAAAGCTCGCCAGCCGAGTTAAGCGCGGAGAACTTGTTCGGGATGCAGCGCTGCGCCCACTGGCCTTCCTCAGGCACGCGGTAGTTATGAGGCGGGGTCTTGTCCTCGTTGCCGGGGCAGAACGGGCAGTTGGGCTGGAACTCCGGCACGTCAGTCGGCTTGGCCGGGTGCACGAAGTCCTCGGGCCGCTTCGCCCTCTCAGGGGCCATTATCACGTACTCGCCAGTTATCAGGTTCTTCCTTATCTCCGGCATGGCACCCTCCCACTATTGTCTACTCGCCCGCGATGAACTCCACGTTACGCTTCTCTTTCAGCGCGATGGCGCACATCTCTTTGAGGCCCGCGAGAAACTCCTTGCACTTGCCCTTGACCTCGTCGGACATCGGGGTCTTCTTAAGCACGCCTTCGAGCTTTTTTATGTCGGCCTTTAGCGCAGGCACGTCGGCGGGCGTGAACGTTATGTCCTCCGACTCGTCGGAGGCCTTGCCGAGGCTCGGGTAGTCCTCGATTGTTACGAGCTTCCTGAACAGCGCCCCGTGCAGCCTCTGGTCTATGTGCAGCGTCTTCTGGAAGCGGTACTCGTCGTTAAATATCCCAACGTCTAACGGCATCTATATATCTCCTGTCAAGTGAGTTGTCATTGCGAGGAGTCCCGCAACGCGGGCGACGCGGCAATCTCCTCCTTATAATCATCTACCATAGAATACTAAATACACGCCCCCGCGTCAACAAAAACACGCTACAGCGTCCTTTTGAACGTAAGCACGGCAAGCGACATCATAACGGCGGTGAACCCAGCCAGGAACAGCATGTCCCCGTACACGACCGAGAGAGGGGCCTGCTTGAACAGTATCGCCTTCAGCGCGTGTACTGCGTAATACTCCGGGTTGAACATTGCAAACCCCCGAAGCCAGCCGGGGAAGCTCTGCACCGGGTATACCGCGCCTGATGGGAAGAAGAATATGACGTTTAAAAAGCCTGAGAACACGCCCACCACCCTTGGGTGGTTTGCCCTGCCGAGGAGTAGGAACATCATGGACAAAAGCCCGAGCGTGGTCAGGGCCATTATGACAAGCACGCCTATGAAGTGGTCGAGGCCGTGGAAAAGCGTCATCCCGGTGATTAACCCGCTCGCAAGAAGAACGAGCAGCGCCATGCCGAGCGTTATGACGAAGCCGGAGAACACCAACCCCACCACTATGTCCGTCTTGGTGATTGGCGTCATGAGTATGGCCTCGTCAACGCCCAGAAAGCGGTCCATCACGAGGTTGAATACCCCTGTTATCATCGTACCCATGAATATCGCCATGACGACTACGCCGGGCACGAGAGTCTCGTCGTAGTCCACCATGCGGTAAAGCTCCACGCGCCGCGTGCTGACTTGCGTCCTGTCCGGCCGGATGGCCGTGAACCGAGCCCGCACCGAGCTTACGGCCTCTGTCACCGCCGCCGTCAGCGTGTTCTCGGATATTTGGTCCGTGTTGTCCACGAAGAGCCCGACCTCCGGCCCCGTGCCGAGCGATACCTTGCGCGAGAAGTCAGGCGGCACTATCACCGCACCCTTGTATAGACCCTGCCTGACGCCCTCGACCGCTTCGCCCTGGTCCGTGAGCCTCGTTACGGTGATGGTCTTCGGCCCGACCTCTACGGTGTTCATCACCTCGGACACACGCCTGCCGTATGAGCCTGCGTCCTGGTTGATGAAGGCGACCGGTAAATCTTTCAGCTTGCCCTGGAAGGAGTTGCCGAGTATCACGAGGTAGGCGAGCGGCATCACCACGCTCATGACCATGATGACCGGGTTCCGCATGAACTTGCGCATGTCGCGCTCTATTACCGCCGCTATCCGCGTCATCTACCTGCCCCATTTCTGCGGTACGCCCGCGCCCAACAACATGCTGACCTTGTGGGTCTCCTCCTCGCGTATCGAGCGGCCCGTGTGGTGTATGAACACGTCTTCGAGCGACGGGTTCCCCGGCAGGGCCGCCTTCAGCTCTGCTGGGCTGCCTGCGGTTATTATGTTCCCGTGGTCGATGATGGCCACCCTGTTGCAGAGGGCCTCTGCCTCGTCCATGTAGTGCGTCGTCAGAAACACGGTCAGGTTGTACTCCCGCATGAAGTCCCTGAGCATGTCCCAGACCACGTGCCTGCTCTGCGGGTCGAGCCCGGAGGTCGGCTCGTCTAAGAAGAGTATCTTCGGCATGTGTACGAGCACGCGCGCTATGTCCAGCCTGCGCCTCATCCCGCCGGAGTACGTTGCTACAAGGTCGTCCGCCTTCTTGTCCAGCCCGACCCGCTCTAAGAGAACTCCCGAGCGCTCTACACGCAGCTTCTTTGGCACCTCGTAGAACTTGCCATAGATGTTCATGTTCTCGCGCCCGGTGAGGTCCAGGTCGGACGACATGGACTGCGGCACCACACCTATCGAGCGGCGCACTTGGCCCGGCTCCTTGACAATGTCGAAGCCTGCCACGGTAGCCGTGCCGGATGTTGGCCGAAGGATGGTGGTCAGCATGCGTATGAGCGTGGACTTGCCCGCGCCGTTCGGGCCCAGGAAGCCGAAGAACTCGCCCTCCTCGACCGCGATGTTGACGTCGTTCACTGCGGTCAGCGTGCCGAATGTTTTGCGGATGTCTTTCGTCTGTACTGCGGGCATTGGTCTCCGTCCTACTGGCCGGGAATCGCCACTATCACCGTCATCCCCGGCTTAAGTATCCCCTCCGGGTCCTTCACCCAAAGCCTGGTGCGGAAGCTCTTTATGTCCTGCCTGCCGCGCGTGACGTCCCGCTCCACGGCGAACTCGCCCTCGCGGCCTATGTCGTATACCGTGCCCTCGAACACCTTGCCGGGTACGCGCTCGAGCGTGACCTGCGCCTTTGCTCCCACCTTCACGCGCGCCACGTCGCCCTCTTCTAAATCAACCCGCACCCACAGGCGGCTCAAATCAACGAGCGTCAGGATGGACGTGCCGGGCGCTACGACCTCGCCGGGTTCGAGCGAGCGGTACTCCACCGTCCCGTCCACCGGGGCGTAAATATTCGCGTATGATAGCCGGGCCTCCTGTAGTTTGTACTCCTCGCTCGCCTGACCGACCACGGCCCTGAGCGTGTTTATGTCGCCTTCGGACTTCTTGAGAGACGTCCTCGCAGCATCTACCCTCGACTTTGCAGATGCCACGTTCGACTTCGCAAAGCTCAGCTCCGAGGCCGAAGTGTCGCGTGCGGTCTGGGCATGGTCCAGGTCCTGCTGGGCGACTATGCCGCGTTTATAAAGGTCCGCCAGCCTGTTATAGTCTTTCTCCGCGCCGCTCGACTGCGCCTCAGCAGTGGCCACGTGCGCCTCGGAGCTTTTGACCTCGGACTCGGCTACACGCAAAAGCGCGCGCGCGTTGCCTACAACGTCATATCCGCTCTTGAGCGAGGACTCGGCGGAATTGAGCGCAGCCATCGCCTGACGTGACGCGGCTGCAAGGTCCTCGGACTCGATGGTCGCCACAAGCCCGCCCGCCTTCATGGCTTCGCCCTCCCTGAACAACACAGAGGTGAGCCTGCCCGCGACCTTCGATGCAATGTTCGTCTCCGTGGCCTCGACCACTCCCGTTGTGCGGATCGGGGCTGGGCCTTCATGGGCCGTGTAGCGGGTGTAGTAGTGATAGGCCGCCCAGGCGGCAAGGGCTACGGTCGCCAGTAGGATGAGCTTCTTAATCATCTTTAAAATCTATTACAAACAGCGGCAGATGTCAATCTCGAAGAAAAACATTGACATCCGGGGTGCCAGGCCGTATCTTTTACGCGATGGGATACTTTGACATTATAAAAGAGGGATTCAGGGTGGGCAACAGGAACCTCCTGGTGCTCCTGACCCAGTTCGTATTCATCGCCGTGATGGCGGTGCTCCTGCTTGTGCTCATAGTCGGGGCCGTCTTCACCGCCGCAGGCTCCCTCCCGCTATCCGGCCTAAAAGATATGGACCCCAAGGCGCTCGTCAATCTGATGGAGGCGTCATTTTCCATCATTGCCGTGGCAGTGTTCTTCGGCGTGCTGTTCCTTATAGTACTACTGATAGCGGGTACGTACGTTCACGCGGGTAACCTGGGCTGTCTTATACAGACCGCGCGTAAGGAGTCAGAGGGCTTCACCGCGTCCACCTTCTTCGCCACCGGAAACAGGTCGTTTATCCACATGCTGGGGCTCTACTTCCTGTGGGGCTGTATTATATTAGGCGTGGTGTTGGTGTTCGCCGGGCTCGGCGCGGCTGTGTTCGGCGCGGTGCTGATGCCCCTGAAGCATGCTGGCAGGCAGTTCATCGCATTCGGACTGGGCGTGCCTTTTCTGGTAGTGCTGATACTCGCGGGCATTGCGGTCTTTTTCCTGATGTACGCGGGCTCGGTGTTCTCCTACATGGTGCTGGTGGGGGAGAGGTGCGGGGCGTTTTCCGCGATGGGCAGGACGTACCGTTTTGTAAGGGACAACCTCTGGGACATAGTATTGTTCACGCTCCTGATGGCGCTTTTGATCATTGCGGCCAACGTGGTGACAAACGTGTTGTCCCTGCCTTTCAACATGGCGTCGCACGCGAGGCCCGCAGTTATGCTCGCGCTGTTGCCGCTGCTGCTGATAAGCGTAGCGCTCCAGTTGTACGCCGGGCTGATATGCTCCGCGTGCTTTGCAGTGTATTACGTAACGAGGACAAGGCCTCCTGAGCCGGTCGGGTTGGTCGAGACCGAGACCCCGCCCACGGAAGACGGCGATGCTATCACACAAGAACCGATGGAGGCGGACGTGCTGCCGCACGACGAGGACGGCGGACAGGACACGCCCCCGGCCCCTCCAGCGAGCCCCGGCCCATGAAATCAGTTGACTCGCGACCTGTTTTGTGTTATTAATCTCTAAGTAACAAGGGCGATTAGCTCAGTGGGAGAGCACTGCCTTCACACGGCAGGGGTCGCAGGTTCGAAACCCGCATCGCCTACCATATATTAAAAGGACTTACGGACTTCCGTGAGTCCTTTTTGCTTATTGACACCCGCGCCGGACAAATGCTACATTAAGTAACTATGCATACCAAAGAGATATGGCTGTTTATATTCATTGCCGGGGCCCTCGCCTTCAACTGGCCGTTCCTTGCGGTCTTCAGCGGTCATCTGCCGCTATATCTCTTTTTGAGCTGGGTTGCATTAATCACGGCCATACGTATCGTTGTCGGCGAAACCTCAAAAGACGGTAACGGAGAATAGTTGTTTACGCCCGCATCGCTTTTTTTGATAGTCTTAGGTTACATGCTGTTGCTCTTTCTGCTTGCGTATTATGCGGAGAAGAGGGAGAAGTCCGGCCGGAGCATCGTCTCTAACCCCTACGTATACTCGCTTTCGTTCGCGGTCTACTGCACGTCCTGGACTTTCTATGGTAGCGTAGGCAGGGCCGCCACCTCCGGGCTTTCCTTCCTCACCATATACCTTGGCCCCACTCTCATGGCCGCGCTTTGGTGGGTGGTGCTCCGTAAGATGGTGTTGATAGCCAAGGAGAACAGGATAACCACCATCGCGGATTTCATAGGCTCCCGCTACGGCAAGTCGCTGTGGCTCTCCGCCCTCGTCACGGTAGTGGCGCTTGTCGGCATAACGCCGTACCTGGGCCTCCAGATAAAGGCCATAATAAATACCTTCGACCTGATGGCGGGCGGTTCGGACGGGAGCCTCCCGGCGGGCTGGCTTATAGCGCTCCTGCTGGGCGTGTTCGCCATAATATTCGGGGCAAGGAGGCTGGACGCATCCGAGCGGCACGAGGGCCTGGTATTCGCTATTGCCTTCGAGTCGCTAGTAAAGCTGGTTGCGTTTTTGTGCGTGGGCGCGTTCGTCACATACGGAGTGTTCGGGGGGTACGGAGACATCCTTGACAAGATAGCCGCCACGCCATACTCGAACCTGCTCCATGTGGGGGGAGAAGGCTCCATATCCTTCCTCGAATGGTGCTCCTTGATGTTTCTTTCCATGATGGCCATAATGTTCCTGCCCAGGCAGTTCCATGTGGCCGTGGTGGAGAACTCCGACCCCGGCCACATAAAAAAGGCCATGTGGCTCTTCCCCGCATACCTGCTGCTGATTAATATCTTCGTACTCCCGGTAGCATTCGGCGGGCTGCTGCTTGGCGGAAGCCAGTCGCAGGCGGACAGCTTCGTGCTTACGCTGCCTTTGTCGCAGGGCCGGTACGCGCTCGCGCTCTTAGTGTTTCTGGGCGGGTTCTCCGCCGCGACGGGCATGGTGATAGTCGAGTCGCTCGCGCTAAGCACGATGGTGATGAACAGCCTGGTGATGCCCGCAATATTCAGGTTCAACCGCTTCAAGGGCTTTCCTACGGTGGTGCTTAACATAAAGCGCGCCGTCATATTGGGCTCTGTCTTCCTGGGCTATTTCTTCGCAGTCTCGGTCGGCGGGTTTTACTCCCTCGTGGACATGGGGCTGAAGTCTTTTGAGGCCGTCTCTCTGTTCGCGCCGAGCCTGCTGATAGGGCTCTACTGGAAACGCGGCAACAAGATTGGCGCGATGGCCGGGCTTCTTGCGGGCTTCGCGGTATGGTTGTACACCCTGCTGATACCCGCGCTGATAAAGGGAGGCGTCATAGGCGAGTCCGGGTTCCTGCATACGCTTTTCACCTCCGGGGCAGGAAACCCGTCCGGGCTTCTGGGCGTGGGGGGGCTGGATAAGTGGAGCCACTCACTTTTCTGGAGCCTGCTGGTAAACGTGATGCTGTACGTGGGTCTGTCCATATTCACCAGCCGTACGGCGGAAGAGGAAAAACAGGCGCTGATATTTGTAGACTCATACTCTCCGGGCGTGAGCGGCGCGCCCGGCGGCGGCCACGGCATCTCCGAGGTGGAGGGCCTGCTGGGGCAGTACATCGGGAAGCATGAGGCCGCCACAGCCGTAGTTGGCTTCCTTGCGAGGAAGGGCGTTGCGAGGGAAGCGGTGACACCTGAGGTGCTTGCAGAGCTTTGGGACGAGGCGGAGAAGATACTCTCCGGCGCTCTCGGCTCCGCGATTGCTACCCTGATACTGAAGGAGAGGCTGATACTCACCGAGGACCTGTCGAGCTCGATAAGGCAGATGACGGACAGGCTCAGGCTTTCAAGGAACGAGCTGGAGGAGGCCAACCGCGAACTCGGCTTCCTGAAGGAGTTCAGCCAGAACATAATAGAGAGCGTACCCGTCGGCATAGCAACGCTCGACCGCGACCTGAGGGTGACGTACTGGAACAGGGAGATGGCCTCCATCACCGGGGTAGGCAAGGCCGAGGCGCACGGCGCTTCCATAAATGACCTCCATGCCTGTATCAGCCCCGACGTGCTCGGCTCCATGCATGAGGGCGGCGAGTTCATATGCGCACGTACGCATCCGACGTCCGCCACAATCAAGGTATCCATCAGCCAGTTCAAGGACCCGCGCGGCGGATACGTGCTCTTGTTCGAGGATATAACAGAGAAGAAAAGGCGCGAGGGCGAGCTCCTCCAGGCCTCCAAGTACGCAAGCATCGGCAAGCTTACGGCGGGCATATCGCACGAGATAGGCAACCCGCTCGCCTCCATATCCTCGCTCGTGCAGGAACTGCAGACTGAGGATACCTCGGATTTTTCGAAGGAGGCGCTTAAGACGGTCAACACGCACATAGAGAGGATAGTGCGCATAGTCAGGAGCCTGGGAGACTTCGCAAGGGTATACAGCCCGGAGAAGGCGCCCACCGACATAATGGCCATACTGGAGAACACCCTTAACCTCACCCGCTACGACAAGAAGTTCAAGGGCATCGAGGTTGTGCGGGAGTTAGGCGAGGTCCCCGCGCTCAAAATAAACCCGGACCAGCTCCAGCAGGTGTTTCTGAACCTTATATTAAACGCGCTCGACGCTATGCCTGGGGGCGGGAGGCTGACCATAGGTTCGAGCCGGAAAGACGGCTTCGTGGACATATATTTTGCGGACACCGGCACCGGAATGGACAAAGAGACCGCAGAGCGTGTGTTCGACCCGTTCTTCACCACAAAGGCCCCGGGCAAGGGTACGGGCCTGGGGATGAGCATATGCTACGGCATAGTCAAGGAGCACGGGGGAGTTATAATTGTTGAAAGCGAGAAGGGGCGCGGGACGACGTTCACTGTCAGGTTGCCGGAGGGATAAATCAATCATCATAACTCCCCCATCCCCCTCTTATCTTAAGAGGGGGACTTGAGGGGGCGTTACTGGAGGTGTTATGTCAGAGACCATTCTTATCATAGACGACGAGGAGACCTTAAGGGAGTCGCTTTGCCGGCTCCTGTCGAAGGAGGGGTACGCCGTCAGCTCAGCAGGCAGCGGCGAGGACGCGTTGGCCCTGATTGACACGGGCGGGTTCGACCTGGTCATCAGCGACATCATACTCCCCGGCATCGACGGGATAGAGGTGCTCAGGAAGGCACGCGAGAAGTATCCCGACCAGATGGTGATAATGATAACCGCCTATGCGTCGCTTGAGACTGCCCTGGAGGCGCTCCGTGCCGGGGCCTACGACTACATAATGAAGCCCGTACTGCACGAGGAACTGAAACTCCTCGTGAGAAACGCGCTCAGGCACCGCTCCTTGCAGGCGGAGAACAAGCTCTTAAAAAAGCAGATAGAGCGCGACTACGACTTCAGCCACATCATAGGCGAGAGTGAGGCCCTCAAGCGTACGATGGAAGAGGTCACACTGGTTGCGGACACAAAAAGCAATGTGCTGATAACCGGCGAGACCGGCACGGGCAAGGAGCTGATAGCCCGCGCGATACATTACAACAGCATGAGGAAGTCAAAACCCTTCGTCCCGATCAACTGCGCATCCATACCTGAGAACCTGCTCGAATCGGAGCTCTTCGGACACGTCAGGGGCGCGTTCACGGGCGCGGTAACCGCCAAGAAGGGGCTCTTCGAGGAGGCCAACGGCGGGACGGTGTTCCTGGACGAAATAGGCGAGATGGGCACGTCGCTTCAGGCAAAGCTCTTAAGGGTGATCGACGACCGGCAGGTCAGGCCTGTGGGCGGCACGCTGTCATCGAAGGTCAACCTCCGCTTCATCACCGCTACAAACAAGGACCTCTCAAGGGCTACACAGGACGGCTCGTTCAGGGAGGACCTCTACTACCGCATCAACACCATAAACATAGCGCTCCCGCCTCTCAGGGAGAGGCAGGAGGACATCCCGCTTCTTGCCCGGCATTTCCTTGAGAGGTTCGCATCCGAACTGGGGAAGCCCTTGAAGTCCATAACCCCTCAGACCATGTCCGTCTTCGAAGGGTACCCCTGGCCGGGTAACGTAAGGGAGCTAAGGAACATCATCGAGAGGGCGGTCTTGATCTCGGACACGGACATGATAAAACCGACGCACCTGCCCAAGGGCATGAAGAAGACGCCGTCCGTGCTGGAAGACGCGGCCCTGCAGGGCCTGACTATAGAAGACTATACGAAGTGGGTCATACTGAAATACCAGGACACCATGAGCGAGCAGAAAATAGCCGACATGCTCGGCGTCACAAGGAAATCGCTGTGGGAAAAGCGCAAGAGGTGGGGGCTTGAAAAGCCGTAGGTGCGCTGTTGCGCTACTATAAGTAATGTAATCAGGTATTGATGTTACTTTTTGTAATGTGGACGTAACTGTCTGAATTCAAATATAAAAACGGTTAGTCTATAGCCCATACTACTTATTGTAGCGTAGGCGTTTCTGCGGTTCCCGTCACCTTTAAAATCCACACGGCCACCTGACCTGAAATTACCTGCGTTATCAATGTGTTAACGATGAGTTGAGAAGGCCTCCCGGTCTGGCACCGTTGTTGCATTTATGGTTGCCAGGGAGGGTCTCAGGTTGTCGCTCATACTGGAAGATGTAGTCGAGTTCCTCAGGGACGTGCCGCCGTTCCAGTTCCTGGACGAGCGCACGCTTACGTCCGTCGCCAGAGACGTATCCCTCGAGTTCTACCCCAAGGGTACATTGATACTCAAGCAGGACGGAAACCCCAGCCAGCACTTGAGCATCATAAAAAAAGGCGGGGTTAGGATATACCTTGTCACAGGCGAGGGCGAGGAGATGGTCATAGACTACCGGGGCGAGGGCGACTGTTTCGGCTTTTTGTCCATTATAGGCGGGGACCACTCCCGTTCCAACGTGGTCTCGGTGGACGACACCGTATGCTACCAGCTGGGCCGCGAGGCGGTGCTGAGGCTCCTCGAATCCAACCCCTCGTTCACCGAGTTTTTTTTAAAGACCGTCCTAATCAAGTACATAGACAAGACGTACAAAGAGGTGCAGGACAGGAGCCTGCTCTATGGTGGCGGGGACAAGGTGCTCTTCACCACACCGGTGGGCGAGCTTGCCGTAAAGAAGGCCGTATCGAAGAGCCAGGACATAAGCGTCCAGGAGGCGGCCCGGGCCATGTCCTTCAACAACATAAGCTCGCTCATACTGACGGACGAGGACGGGATGCCGGTGGGCATAGTGACGGACCGCGACTTAAGAGGCAAGGTGGTTGCCAGGGCGAGGGCGTTCGATAGCCCGGTGAAGGACATAATGAGCCGTTCCCTGGTCAAGGTGGACGCCATGGACTACTGCTTCGAGGCGCTCCTGAAGATGATACGCTACGGCATACACCACCTGATAGTGGTAGAGTCGGGCCGTGTGAAAGGCGTAGTCACAAACCACGACTTCATGCTCCTGCAGGGCACCTCGCCCGTATCGGTGGTCAGGGACATAGAGGGCCGCCAGACGGTGGAGGAGCTTGCGTCCGCAGCCGGGAGGATAAACAAAATAGTCGCCCTGTTACTGAAAGAGGGCGCGCGGGCAGGCAACATCACGCGCATAATAACCGAGATAAACGACAGGCTGGTCAGGCAGGCGATAGAGATAGTGTCGAGGAAGCACGGTCCGGCCCCGCTGCCATACTGCTGGGTCTGCCTGGGGAGCGAAGGCAGAAAAGAGCAGACCTTCAAGACCGACCAGGACAACGCACTCATATACGCCGACCCCGCAAGCAAAGAAGAACAAGATGCGGCAGAGAAGTACTTCGCCTCTTTCACGGCGGACGTAAACGATGCGCTCACAGCATGCGGGTTCCCCGCATGTACGGCGGGCTACATGGCGAGCAACGAGCGCTGGCGGCTGCCGCTCAAGGGGTGGAAGAAGCTCTTCAGGGACTGGATATACGACCCTACTCCAGAGGCGGTACTCTCCTCGCTCATATTCTTCGACTTCCGGGCCGTCCACGGCGACATATCGCTCGCAGAAGCACTGCGTGACGCGCTTTTTTCGATGCTGAAAGACCAGGGCGTGTTCCTGGGCTTCATGGCCAACACGATTATAAAGAACAGGCCGCCTATCGGCTTTTTCAAGCAGTTCGTGGTCGAAAAGGGAGGGGAGCACAAAGACGAGCTGGACCTGAAGGTAAAGGGGCTGTCGCCCCTTGTGGACATAGCGAGGCTGTTCGCGCTTGAAAACGGCGTAAGGGAGACCTCCACCGTCGAGCGGCTGCACGCGCTCAAGGAGAGGCACTCCATAGTGGACGAATACTCAGACGAGTTGGAACACGCGTTCGAGTTCATAATGCTGCAGAGGATACACCGCCAGATGGGGCGCATGGAGCAGGGGCTTTTGCCTGAGAACTTCATAAACCCGGAGAGCATGAGCGGGCTTGAGAAGCGCATGATGAAGGAGTCTTTCAACCTCATAACGAAGGTGCAGGACCTCGTTATCGAGAAATATAAACCCATGATATGGTGAGAAAATTGAACTTCTTTTTTGGTAAAAAAACTGAGGCCGTGTATGAGGACTCCGCGCCCTTAAGGGCTGCAAACTACGTGGTGGTGGACACCGAGCTTACCGGCCTCGACGAAAGACGTGACTCGATAGTATCCATAGGGGCCGTGAGGATGTCAGGCGGCAGGATAGACCTGGGCGGTGCGTTTTATGCCATGATGGAGCCGGAGACGGCGCTCACGAGGGATAGCGTGGTCATACACGGCATAACGCCGTCCGAGGTCTCTGGCAGGCCCGGCATCGGGGATACGATGTCCGGGTTCATGGACTACATAGGCCAAGACATAATCGTGGGCCACTTTGTGGGCATAGACATGGAGTTCATCAACAAGGAGGCGGCGAGGACCGTCGGGCACAAGCTGACCAACCCCGCCGTGGACACGTACTCCATCTGCCGCTGGCTTGCGCGGCACAATGGCGGCAGGGCGCTGCCGGACAGCCACGACCTCTACGACATAGCGATGGGGATGGGCATACCTGTGCGGGGCGCGCACAACTCCATGATGGATGCGTTCATCACCGCGCAGGTGTTCCAGATGTTGATGCCGAGGCTCGCCGAGGCGGGCATAGAGGACCTGGGAGAACTTGTAGAGTTGGGGGACCCTTTCAAAGGAGGTGACAGGTTCAACCGTCCGGTGGACGCGTACTGTTTTTAACCATCATAATATACATCGGGAGGCAGGCCATGGCAGGCAGGAATACAAAACTCGACATACTGGAAGACGCGGACTTCAAGGAGCTGTCCTCAAAGAAGAACGCCATCTCCATCACCCTGACGGTGATAGAGCTTGTGGTGTACTTCGGGTTTATATTTTTGATAGCATTCAACAAGCCTTTTCTGGCGTCCAAGGTCACGGAGACGATGACCATAGGCATACCTATAGGACTTGGGGTGATACTTCTTTCGTGGGTACTGACCGGCATATACGTGCACTGGGCCAACACCAAATACGACGCGATGGTGGAGAAGGTCAAGCGAAAGGTGGGAGAGTAAAATGCACGAGACCATAATAGGACAGACCAACCCAGTTGCAATAACCTTCTTTATCATCTTCGTGCTCTTAACACTCGGCATCACGTACTGGGCGGCAAAGCGGACCCGCACCACCAAAGAGTTCTACGCGGCAGGCAGGAGCATCACCGGCTTCCAGAACGGGCTTGCGCTCGCGGGCGACTACATGAGCGCGGCGTCGTTTCTGGGCATAGCCGGGCTCGTATCCACCAAGGGCTACGACGGCCTGATATACTCGGTCGGCTGGCTTGTAGGCTGGCCGATAGTCCTGTTCCTGATAGCAGAGCCCCTGAGGAACCTGGGCAAATACACCTTCGCGGACGTGCTCGCCTACAGGCTTTCCCAAAGGCCTATAAGGACGGCGGCGGCGGCGGGCTCCATGATAACGGTGCTTTTGTACCTCATCGCGCAGATGGTCGGCGCGGGTACTCTCGTCAAGCTGATGTTCGGGCTGCCTTACGAGGTGGCCATAGTGGTGGTCGGTGCGCTTATGATCTCGTACGTGCTGTTCGGCGGGATGCTCGCAACCACCTGGGTGCAGATAATCAAGGCGGTGCTGCTCCTGGGCGGGGCTACAATACTGGTCATCATGACCCTTTCGCAGTTCGGGTTTTCCTACGGCGAGCTATTCGGCAGCGCCGCCAAGAAGTACGGGGACTCGTTCCTGGAGCCGGGCGGGCTTGTGACGAGCCCATTGGACGCCATATCGTTAGGCGTGGCCCTTATGTTCGGCACCGCAGGCCTGCCTCACATACTTATGAGGTTCTACACCGTGCCGAACGCGAAGGAGGCGAGGAAGTCCGTTTTCTACGCTACCGGCTTCATAGGCTACTTCTACATACTCACATTCACCATAGGCTTCGGTGCTGCGGTGCTGGTCGGCAAAGACGTCATAATGGGCATTGACAAGGGCGGGAACATGGCAGCTCCGCTTCTGGCCGAGGCCCTGGGCGGCAACGTATTCCTGGGCTTCCTTGCAGCGGTCGCATTCGCCACCATACTCGCGGTCGTCGCGGGCCTTACACTCGCGGGCGCATCCGCCATATCGCACGACCTGTACGTAGGCGTCATAAGGCGCGGTGTGTCGGCAGAGAAAGAAGAGGTTAAGGTCGCAAAGGTTGCTACGGTCTCCCTTGGCGTGGCCGCAGTGCTTCTTGGCATACTGTTCAAGGGCCAGAACGTGGCGTTCATGGTGGGCCTCGCCTTTGCCGTTGCCGCGAGCGCGAACTTCCCTGCGCTACTGATGTCCATACTCTGGAAGAGGTTCACCACGGCGGGCGCGGTTGCCAGCATAGCGACCGGCCTCGTGCTTTCTATCGTGCTGATAGTCTTAAGCCCCACGGTGTGGGTGGACGTGTTCCATGCCAAGGAGAAGGCGGCGGTGGAGGCCCAGGTGAAGGAGCTTGAGACGGCGTCGAAGGCGCGTGTGGCTGAGCTTGACAAGCAGAGGCTGTCGGCCCCCAACCCGACTGCGGAGCAGCTCGCGGCGGCGACGATGGCCGACAGCGCAATAGCCGCTGAGAAGGCAGGGTTTGAGGCAAAGAAAAAAGAGTTGAATTCCACCATCCCACCTGCTATATTCCCGCTTAAGAACCCCGGCCTGATATCCATGTTCGGGGCGTTTTTGGTCGGCATACTCGTATCCCTGATGGGCAACGAAGTGTCGGCGCAGGAGAAGTTCGAGGAGGAGAAGCTGAGGACGTACGTGGGCATCGGGGCGGAATAGTCAGTTAAAGGAGGAATAGCATTATGCGTTATATAGCGGTAATGGCGGCGGCGCTGCTGATGACAGGGTTAATGGCTGTGTCTGCCTGGGCGGGCGGGCAGTCGGTAAGCGGCGCGCTTGCCGAGGCGCTTTACAAAAAAGGCGTGCTGGACGACGCATCGTACAACGACATAAAGAAGGCTGAGGGCGAAGGCGGCGAGCAGGCCCTGAGCAAGAAGCTGATAGAGACCCTGCATAACAAGGGCATATTAGACGACGAGTCTTACGCCAAGCTCGCCCGTCAGGCGGAGGAACAGCCGGGCCCGGTAGCGGTTGCAACCCCGCAGTCCTCGCCTTCTTCGGCGAAGCCAGGCGAGGCCGAAAGGCCATTCGACAAGGCGTTTGCATCGGTCGAGGAGGGTTTTGCAAGGCTCGGCGGCGATACCGTAAAGCTTAAGATTGGCACATGGACACAACTGGGTTTCGTGAGCGACAACATAGGCTCCAATACTGGCGCGCTTCCTTCCGCAACGTCGTTCGTGGCCAGGTCCGGCAACCAGTTCTACATCAGGTTCGCGCGGCTGTACTTCAACGGGACTCTAAGCGACAAGGTCGGCTTCAGGCTGATGGTGGACGCAAACGGCGGGGCGCCAGGGTCTCCACTCAGGGACGCGTTCGTCTGGTTCGACTACATACCCTACACACGCGTTACCCTGGGCCAGTTCCTGACCCCCTGGGGCGACGAGACGTGGAGGGCGCCCTTCGACCTGCCGATGATAAACTACTCGATGGCCGCAAACCTTATGCAGTTCCCCAACTTCAGGGACATAGGCCTGATGGCCTCGTCCAAATACAGCACGAAGGTGGGCGAGCTCCCGGTGGGCGCAGGGTACTCGATGGCGCTCATCAACGGCAACAACATGAACGCCGCCGACAACAACAACGCCAAGGACTTTATGGGGCGCGCATGGGTGAACCCGTTCGTACCCGGCCTCTCGGTGGGCGGCTCATGGTACGTCGGCAAGACCTCGAACTTTGCGGGCGCCATCGGGAACAAGAGGTCCAACACCCGCTGGGGCTTGGAGCTCGACTACGCCCCTACGTTTGCAAAGGGCCTTGCCGTACGCGGCGAGTACCTTGCGCAGAGGAAATGGATACCGAGCAACAACCAGAACGTAACCGGGGCTTCCGCCTTATACAACTTCAGCGGAAACCCTTCGGCACCCCCTGTGGCGCTCGCGCTCGCGGCGGCGGACAACAGGTTTTGCCATGCGTACGGATGGTACGCCTCCGCGCTCTACAGGCCAAGCGGGTTCGAGGGCGGGCTGAAGTTCTTAAACGACCTGGAGCCGACCTTCCGCTATGACTTCCTGGACGAGGACACGAAGGTAAAGAATAACTCGCGCGACAGGTTCACGCTGGGGGTCAACTACTGGCTGAACAAGTACACGAGGTTCCTGGCCAACTACGAGTGGATAAAGGCCGACGGGGCCCTGAAGACGAGGGCCATGATGAACACGAACAACTTCGGGCACAACGTGTTTACCACGAACGTGCAGATATGGTTTTAGGGGGTACAGATGTCTGAGGACAAAGGCATATCGGTATTCTCGGATGAGCAGAGGTCCTTCGCGCCCAGGGAGAAGTTCTCGAAGAACGCTCATATAAAGAGCATGGAGGAGTACGAGCGGTTATATAAGTGGTCTATCGAGGACCCTGAGGACTTCTGGGGTGAGATGGCCGAGCAGAACCTTGTATGGTACAAGAAGTGGAACCGCGTACTCGACTATGACTTCCACAAGCCTGAGATAAACTGGTTTGTAGGCGGCAAGCTTAACGCATCTTACAACTGCCTCGACAGGTACGTGTCGAGCCCCGCCTTCAGGAACAAGGCTGCCCTGATATGGGAGTCCGACGGCGGCAGGTACAAGACGTACACCTACCAGCAGCTCTACCGCGAGGTCAACCGCTTCGCCAACGTATTAAAGAAAAAGGGCGTCAAGAAGGGCGACAGGGTGACGATATACCTGCCGATGATACCTGAGCTGCCCATCTCCATGCTCGCATGCGCGAGGATAGGCGCGATACACAGCGTGGTCTTCGGCGGGTTCTCTGCTGCGTCTTTGAGGGACAGGATACAGGACTGCAAGTCCACACTGCTCATCACGGCAGACGAGGGCAAGCGCGGAGGCAGGTTCGTGCCACTCAAGACCAACGCGGACGAGGCGCTGAACGAGTGCCCCACGGTCGAGCACGTCATAGTGGTGGACCGCTCAGGCCGCGCCACCATAGACATGGAGCCGGACAGGGACACATGGTGGTTCAAGGAGATGGAGGCCCCGGACATAAGCAACTACTGCGAGCCTGAGTGGATGGACTCGGAAGACCCGCTTTTCATCCTCTACACCTCCGGCTCCACCGGCAAGCCCAAGGGCGTGCTCCACACCACCGCGGGCTACATGCTGTACACCAACCTCACGTTCAGGTGGATATTCGACTACAAGCAGGAAGACATACACTTCTGCACGGCGGACATAGGGTGGGTGACCGGCCACAGTTACATAGTGTACGGGCCGCTTTCAAACGGGGCCACCTCCCTTATGTACGAGGGCATACCCACCTACCCGGACGCGAGCCGCTTCTGGCAGATAGTGGACAAGTACGGCGTCAACATATTCTATACCGCCCCCACCGCTATCAGGGCACTCATGAAGGAGGGCGAGAAGTGGGTGCAGGGCTGCGACATATCATCTCTCAGGGTGCTGGGCACGGTCGGCGAGCCTATAAACCCGGAGGCCTGGATGTGGTACCACAGGAATATCGGGAAGGAAAAACTCCCTATAGTGGACACATGGTGGCAGACCGAGACCGGCGGGATACTCATCTCACCGCTGCCGGGAGCCATGAAGCTCAAACCGGGTTCTGCCACCCGCCCGTTCCCGGGCATACAGCCCAGGGTGGTCAAGGAGGACGGCTCCCCCTCGCCGGCAAACGAGGGCGGCTACCTTGTGATAGAGAAGCCCTGGCCTGGCATGCTCCGTGGTACGTACGGCGACCCGGAGAACAAGCGCATCAAGGAGGTCTACTTCAGCCGCTTCCCCGGCGTGTACTTCACCGGCGACGGTGCGAGGGTGGACGAGGACGGCGACTACTGGCTGATGGGCAGGATCGATGACGTGCTTAACGTGTCCGGCCACAGGCTCGGCACCGCAGAGGTAGAAAGCGCGCTGGTGTCGCACGAGGCGGTTGCGGAGGCGGCGGTGGTAGGCTACCCCCACGACGTCAAGGGCGAAGGTATATATGTATACGTCACGCTGAAGGAAGGCATTGAGGCGTCGGACAACTTAAAGAAAATGCTGGTCGGCCACGTCAGGACCGTCATAGGCCCGATAGCCACGCCGGACAAGCTGCAGTTCGCCCACGGGCTCCCCAAGACCCGGAGCGGCAAGATAATGAGGCGCATCTTAAGGAAAATAGCCTGGGGCGAGGTATCCGAACTGGGCGACACAAGCACGCTTGCAGACCCGACCGTAGTGGATGACCTTGTGAAGGGCAGGCTGTAGGAGTTACTGTAGTTTAACGGTTGACTTTTTCGCTCACACACGGCAGGGGACGCAGGTTATAAACCCGCATCGTCTGCCATAATAATAAAGGACTTACGGACTTCCGTGAGTCCTTTTATTATGCCCGAACTGGTCACTTTAGCAAAATGCATAGGATATAATCCGGCCCGCCGACGGTAATATAAACTGCGCTATATTTTTTCCATGAATCGTGATACATTATCCACATCCGTGAACTTCGGCTGTTTTTTAACATCATCAGATGGCGGACGAAATAGAAAACAACTCATTACCCACGCGCTCTCCAGAACGCGCCGCCGAGCTGGCGCCCCGCGCTACCGAGGCCGCCCGCGCACTTGTCGAGGCGGTCAGGCTTGTTAACGCGGAGAACGCCACCGACCAGGACAAAAAGAAGGCACGCGAGGCTCTAAAGGAGCGGCTCGAAGCCTTCCTCGGCGAGGAGCCAGTCCTCTGTCTTGCGGTCGGCGAGGCCGGCCTGTCGTTTACGGACGCAGGGGGCGCACCAGCCGCAGGGGAGGACGCCTCCCGGATGTTCGGACACGGTATCCGTGAGATACGGTTCGGGTGCGGCGTCACTGCGGGCGAGCTCGAGGGCCTTGTAGAGACGCTCGGGCTTGGTGGTCGGCGGACAGACGTGCATGACGACCTGGTCACGCTCGTTGCAGACAGGGATTTCGCGCATATATCCATATCTTCCGTGGACGAGTACGAGGACGGCGAACAGGCGCAGACAGAGGAGATAATCTCACAGGGCGACGAATCTGACACGCTATGGGAGATGGACCGCTTCCGCGAGAGGCTCGCAAGGGGTCTCACCGGGACTTTGCCCGGCGAGCTTGCGCCGCCAGTGCCTGCCGGAGCGGCCTTCGGACTGCCTGATGACGCGACACAGCTTTTCGAACTGGCGGTGATATTCCTTGAGATAATGGACAACGAGAAGGACCACGGGCGGTACGGCCGTGTAGTCGACAGCCTCGGCAAGGCGCTGGACCTGCTGTTTACCATGGGCGCGATAACGCATGCGACCGAACTGGTCAGGCGGCTCAAGGGTATCTCGTTTCGGACCGAGCATCTGGAGCGGTTGGCAAAAGTGAAGGCCCTGTTAGGCTGGGCGTCGGCGCCCGGTACCATCGAAAGGCTCGGGCGATACATGTCCAAGGGCGACAACGAGGCCGAGCAGGCCGGGGCCTACCTGAAGCTGTTCGACAAGCGCGTGCTGCCAGCGATGATTACGCTGCTCGAAACACTGACGAACCGGGGCGCGAGGCTTATAGTCGAGGAATCCATAGTCGTCCAGTGCGACAAAAAAGGGGCGGCGCTCCTGCCGTATCTGGAACACGAGACCTCGCACGTCGTCGCAAGCGTAGTGAGCGCGCTTGGGGTTATCGACGACCCGGCGAGCATACCTGCGCTCGGTGGCTTGCTGGCTCATAAGGATTACAAGCTGCGCAAGGAAGCCCTGCGCGCGCTCGCGAACAACGAGTACGGCAAGGCGACCGACTACATAGCCTCGGCGATGAAGGACGAAGACCCGGGCATCCGGGTGCAGGCCGCGAAGCTCATCGTGGAGCGTGCCCCGAGCATGGCATACGGGATGCTCGTAGATATAGTTTCGGACAAGAAGTTTGGCGAGCGCAAGTTCGACGAGAAGAAGTCTTTCTACCAGCTTATCGGCAAGTCCGGCGGACAGCGCTCGGTCGGGTTTCTCTCCGAGAAGTTCAAGAAGGGCGGCCTGCTATACTCCTCCAACCGTGAAGAGGACCGCGCCTGTGCCGCCTACGGCTTGGCGGCTGCCGGCGGCGCCGAGGCCAAGAACTTGCTCAAGTCCGAGCTCGACTCATCTTCAAAGGCCCTTAAGGGCGCCTGCACGGAAGGGCTGCGGCAGATGACGGGGAAGAAATGAACTCAAAATCTACAGATGCCGCCGGGGCATATGCCCGTGCATTCATACGTGTCAGGCGGATTTACGAGGACGCCGCCGCCGGACGGCCCATTGAGTCCAGGTGGCTGAAGCGGGCCGTGCTTTCGCTTGCGGAGGCCGCAGTGGCGGATGAGGCACGGTTGCTTCGGCTTACGGCCTTGCGGGGCTACGGGGATGAACTTCCGAGGCATTACACGAACGTATGCGTGCTGTCGCTCTCTCTCGGGAAGCGGGTCGGGCTCTCCGGCAGGAGGCTGCTGCGTCTCGGTATGGCCGCCCTCCTGCACGACATAGGCCGCTCAGGTATGCCGGACGACCTCTTCATAGGCAACTCCGAGCCGGACGACGATGCGCTGGAAGACCTGAACACCCACCCTGTGAAGGGCTTCGACCTACTGCTGAAGCTCGGTGGCCTGGACAAAGATACAGTCCCTGCGATACTCGTGACATACGAGCACCACATGAACCTCGACGGTACTGGTTACCCGCCTCGTGACAAAGCGAGGCAGCCGGATATCTTTTCCCGCATCGTGCGCATCGCCGACAACTACGACTCATCGACGTCCACGGGCGTATACGGCAGGCTCGCGCTCAGGCCGGACAAGGCCCTGGAACTGATGCGCAAGCGCGCAGTGAGTTATTACGACCCGGATATTCTAAGTGTGTTTGCGCTGATGATGGGCGCTTACCCGGTAGGCTCGCTCCTGCTTCTGTCCGACCAGACCGTCGGAGTCGTCTGTGAGGCAGGCGGAGAGGGGGATGGCTACGCTCGGCCGGTCGTCCGTCTGGTCGCTAAGGTACCGTCCCATGCGGGCGAGCCGGAAGGCGCGGAGGACGGCGAGGAAGGACTCCCCATCGGCGGCGGCCCGCCGGTAGACCTGGCGGAGAAGGACGCCGCCGGAGGTTACGCGCGTGAGATAGCCGGTTCGCTCGACCCGTCGCTCTGCCGCCTGAACGTCAACGCCGCGCTGCTTCAACCGCACACGTTCACCCGCCAGGGCGCATTACGCTGATATTCCCATCCTGTGCTATACTACATAAAGTAATTCCATTTGAGTCCCAGGCAGCGTCCGAGCACTACGCCTCATATAGTCACCTTAAACAACCGTAAACAAAGGGCCGTCGTTATCGGCGCATACCTGTCATGGGAGGTGCTGCATGAAGATACAGACAAGGATACTCCTTCTCATAGGCGTCATAATAGTGCTCTTCTCCGGCTGGCTTGCGCTTCAGATGCGAGAGGAAGGGAAAAAACTCTCGGCGATATCAGACGAGACCGTCAGGGAGAAGAAGGTCAGCTTCGCCAGGTCCATGGAGCTCAAGGGGACCAACCTCAAGGGCCTGGCCAACGACTACAGCTATTGGGACGAGATGGTCGGCTTTATAAAAAATAAAGACGCTTCCTGGGCATACCCGAACTTCAAGTCCGGCCTTGCCACGTTCAAGGCGGATGGCATGTGGGTACTGGACCCTGGTTTCGGCGAAGTCTATTCACTTTTTTCAAAGAAGGCCGGAAGTCTCGGTACGGGGTTGGATAAAAACAACTACAAGACGGCCTTCGACCGCGGCCTCTTCCCCCATTTTTTCGTTATGACCAAGGCGGGCCTGCTTGAGTTTCGCGGCGCCCCGGTCCAGCCGGTAAGCGACGTGGAGAGGAAGTCGAAGCCGAGTGGGTACCTTCTCGCCGGGAAGCTATGGACAAATGCGGACGTAGACGAGCTTGCCAGCCTGACCGGGTGCAGCATAGAGATAAAAGGCATGACGGGGCCTGAACCCGCACGCATCATCAAAAACGGCGAGGTCCGCTTCACCGAGGACCTCGCGGGATGGGACGGCAGGCCCTCTGTCGACGTGTACCTCAACACTATACCGGGGTCCTATAACGACATTACAAAGGCGATGAAAAGACAGATGACGTTCTTTGTAATCTTCGCGGCTGCCATTCTATGCATCATGTCGTTCGCGATGATCAAGTGGGTGTCCAGGCCGCTTGCCAGGATATCGAGGACCCTTGCCGAGCAGAACCCCACGCTGCTTGCAGGCATGGAGGACGACCAGACAGAGTTCGGCATGACCGCAGGCCTGATAAAGCGGTTCTTTGAGCAGAAGGCCGAACTGGAATACAGGAACATCGTGCTCGCGACACAGCAGCACGTCTCCCCGGACGGGGTACTTGTGGTGGACGAGGACAACACCGTCACGTCCTGCAACCGGAGGTTCTCCGAGATTTGGGGGGTGAGCGATGGACTGATAAAGCCGGGCATGTATGAACCTGCATTGTATAGTGCGGCCTCCAGCACAAGCGGCCAGGAGAAGCTGAACTCGTGCCTGAAATGCATGGATGGCCGGAGGGACTTTGCAGGACGGGACGAGTACGCCCTTAAAGGCGGTACGGTAGTGGACGTATACACTACCCCGATGCTCGGGCCGGACGGGAAATACTACGGGAGGGTCTGGTACTGTCGCGACATAACCCACAGGAAGAAGACCGAGGCCGCCCTCCAGCAGGAAAAGAACAAACTGGAGACGATACTCAACAACATAACGGACGGAGTCAGCATACAGGATGCAGGCTTCAGGGTTTTATACCAGAACCACTCTGTGGTCGAAATGTACGGCGCGCACACCGGCGAACACTGTTACAGCGCGTATGAAGACAGGCAGGAAGTATGCGACGGCTGTCCCGTAGCGGCATCCTTCAAGGACGGAGCAGTGCACACCGCGGAAACGACTATGACGGTAGGCGGCAGGACCGTCCATGCAGAGATAAAGTCCGCCCCGCTGAGGGACATGTACGGGCGGGTCGTTGCCAGCATAGAATCCATCCGAGACATCACCGACAGAAAGCGGAGCGAAGAGGAGATAAAGAGGCTGAACGAGGAACTCGACGTTAAGAGGATGCGCAAGGCGGGTTAGTCAGGGTGAGCAACGGTCGAGGGTCGTATGCCGGACGGGTATAGAGACGACGTTAGATAGATAATCGGAGTTAAATGTTTGACTGTAATAGAAAGAGGCAGCCGACCTGCAAAGCCTTTCAGGGCCTTATCACGGCACGCAGCCACTTGTTATTCGCATGCGCATACCTTTTCGTCATTGCCTAATATATAGGCATCTGCCGGTGTGGTGTGGTTTTATTGTACAGGACCTCCCGCAAACACAGGCCGACCTGCCTCGTTTTTAATCGCAAAAAACATAGTCTTATAATCGTGTTGCAGATATTAGTGCGAAAAATCCGAGTTTGGCACGTTTCTTGTATTACTTTGGGGTATGACAAAAGATTCAGACAAAAAGATAATCGAGCTTACCACCTTGTACGAAGTGGCGAAGCTCGCATCGTCCTCGCTCGACCTGGACTCTACGCTCGAGTCGATACTCCACGCCCTGTCAATATACCTGGAGATGAGACGGGGCACGCTCACGCTCATAGACCCGGCCACCAATACCTTGCAGGTGCGGGCATCCTATGGTCTTACGAAAAGAGAGATGGAGCGCGGTACATACAGGGTCGGAGAGGGGGTCACCGGCAAGGTGTTCGAGACGGGCAAGCCGTTTATCGTCCCTGACGTAAAGAAGGAGCCGTTGTTCCTCAACCGGACAGGTTCGCGCGGGGACATAAAGAAAGAGAACATATCCTTCATCGGGGTGCCGGTAAAGGTCAGGAACAAGGTAATAGGGGTGCTGTCCGTAGACAGGCTTTTTTCGGTGACGGTAAACTGTGAGGAGGACGTCAGGCTCCTTAACATAGTCGCGTCCATTATAGGACAGGCGGCCATGCTCCACCGCATGGTCGAGGCCGAGAAGGAAAAGCTCGTAAAAGAAAACACCCGCCTGAAGACCGAACTCGGCATGAAATACAGCCTGCCGAACATCATCGGCAAGACGGACACGATGCAGGAGGTCTTCCAGTCCGTGATGACGGTCAGCAAGAGCCGCTCCACCGTGCTCATCCGTGGAGAGAGCGGCACCGGCAAAGAGCTGATAGCCAAGGCGATACACTACACGGGCAACAGGAGCAAAGGCCCGTTTATAAAGTTCAACTGCGCAGCCATCCCGGAGGGGCTTCTTGAGTCCGAGCTGTTCGGTCACGAAAAAGGCGCGTTCACCGGGGCGATAGCCGCGAAGAAAGGCCGGTTCGAGGCCGCGCAGGGCGGTACGATATTCCTGGACGAGATAGGCGACCTGCCTCTTGTGCTCCAGCCGAAGATGCTGCGCGTGTTGCAGGAGCATGAGTTTGAACGGGTCGGCGGGGACAGGACTATCAAGGTGGACATGCGGGTCATAGCCGCTACCTCCAGAGACCTTGAGAAGCTGCTCTCGACCGGCCTGTTCAGGGAAGACCTCTATTACAGGCTGAACGTAGTCCCTATATTTATACCGCCGCTCAGAGACAGGCACGAAGACGTCCCTGAACTCGCGGACTACTTTGCCGACAAGTTCGGCAAAGAGGCCGGTAGGAAGATACGTCTGACCCAGGACGCAGTCATGGCCCTCACCCGCTACCCCTGGCCGGGCAACGTGCGTGAACTCGAAAACGTCATCGAGCGTTCGGTCGTAATGGCCGGAAAAAACGTGATAGACGCGCCCGACCTGAAGCTCGTGCCGGTACAGACCCGTAGCGCGGGCGCGGTCGCAGTTGGCAAGGCCGAAGGGCTCGTTGGCACAGTCCACGACATAGAGGAAAAGGCGCTCAGGGAGGCCCTTGTCCGCACGGGCTGGCGGCAGGCTGCTGCTGCGAGGCTCCTCGGCTTGACGCCTCGCCAGATAGGCTACAAGATGCAGAAGTACGGCATTATCCCCCCTGATAATTCGTATTGACCAAGACAGACCTGCCCCACCTAATTGTAGCTAATCCTACAACAATGTAGCACATGGACGCCAGCTATCCCCTTGGGCACCGCCTCTTATAACCCATAACGCGTTGATATTACGCCATAAGCTCGTAATGTGCGGCTCTGGCACGGTATTTGAAATACATGTATGCATAGCGGACTACAAATACCATCAGAGCGAAGGGGGTGACAATGCAGCGGCAATTACGCGGGACTGGAGTAAATCAACAAGTTAATGACCAACACGGAGGAATATAAAATGAAAAGGTTCATGGGCACTTTGTTTATGGCGGCGATATTTTCGCTCCTTGCATCCGGGGTCGCTCTGGCTACCCCGTCCACGCAGATATGGATACCCTCTACGGACATCCAGGCGTACAAGACGCTGCACCTCGGCATCGATAACTACATAAGGGTCAAGAAGGACTCTACCGGCAACTACTGGCCGATTATAACGGACATAGGCCTGACGGCGGGCGTGCTGCCGTTCGAGAAGCTCCAGATGGAGGTCGGCGTGGACTACATACGTTACGGGTCGTCCACCTACGACAACGCCCCGATATATTTCAATGCGAAGCTGGGCACGCCTGAGAACTCGATGTTCAACAACTCGCCCGCCCTCGCGGTAGGCGTGTACAACGTGGGGACGAAGGGCGGAAACGTATTTCACAACACCCAGCAGGACATAGTATACGGCCTTGCGGCCAAGTCCGTGCCCATCATAGGCAGGATATCAGCGGGCTGGTATGCGGGCAACGGCGGGAATATCAACTTCAAGGACCACCACGGCAACACGGACAACAACGGGGTGCTTCTGTCGTGGGACCGCGTGATGAGCGAGATAGACGACAGGCTATGGCTGGGCGTGGACTACCAGGGCGGTGACAACGCGTACGGCGCGGTGAACGTAGGCGCCTCCTGGGCCTTTTCCAAGAACGTGTCGCTGATAGTAGGCTACGACATATACACGAGGAAGGCAACCGGCGGCCAGCCTACGTTCACGACGCAGCTGGACATAAACTTCCCTTAGGCGCGCAGGCCGGGAAACACAGGCTATTTAACAAGCGAGGTGTAAAGTGAAAAAGTATTTATCGTTACGCAGTTTCCTGGTGGTCATAGCCCTGACTATACTGGTCGGGCTGACCACGGCTGCATATTCAGCTACAGAGCCTCAGGCCGACCCCTCCGGCGCAAGCACCGGCGGCGCGGGCGACGTCCCGGGTGCGAGCGCGAACGCGCCCTCGGCGGACGACCTGGCAAACCTGGGCAAGACGGAGCCGCTCGCGGCAAAGCTTGCGGACACGGTCGGACACAACCGCATATCCATCAACATGGTCTGGACGCTCGTATGCGGCTTCCTGGTCATGTTCATGCAGGCGGGCTTCGCTATGGCGGAGACAGGTTTCACCCGCGCCAAGAACGCGGGCCACACGATGGCGATGAACTTCATGATATACGGGCTCGGCCTTCTCGGCTACTGGATATGCGGCTTCGCGCTCCAGATGGGCGGCGTGGGCGGCGTGGCCACCCTCGGGGGCTGCACCACGCTGAACAACGAGTTCACCGTGCACCTGCTGGGCCACGACTTCGGGCTGTTCGGACTGAAGGGTTTCTTCCTGTCCGGCAACACGTATGACGCGGCGATATTCTCGCTGTTCCTGTTCCAGATGGTGTTCATGGACACGACTGCTACCATACCTACCGGCTCGATGGCGGAGCGCTGGAACATGAAGTCCTTCTTCGTATACGGCTTCTTCGTATCCGCCATACTCTACCCCATCTACGCCAACTGGGTGTGGGGCGGCGGCTGGCTTTCCCAGCTGGGCAAGAACTTCGGGCTCGGACACGGGCATGTGGACTTCGCGGGTTCGTCCGTAGTGCACATGACCGGCGGCGTGGCCGCGCTTGCGGGCGCGATGGTGCTCGGCCCGCGTCTCGGCAAGTTCAACAAGGACGGCTCGGCCAACGCGATACCCGGCCACCACATACCGATGGCGGTGGTCGGCTGCTTCATACTCGCCTTCGGCTGGTTCGGGTTCAACGCGGGCTCGACCCTCGCAGGCACGGACTTAAGGATAGGCGTGGTAGCCACTAACACCATGCTGGCGGGCGCGGCGGGCGCGTTCTCATCGTGGGTCTACATGTGGGTCAGGTACGGCAAACCGGACATCTCGATGTCGGCCAACGGGCTGCTTGCCGGCCTTGTAGCCATCACCGCGCCGTGCGCGTTCGTGACGTCGGTGTCCGCAGTGTTAATAGGCACAATAGCCGGCATACTGGTATGCGTGAGCGTGTTCTTCGTAGAGCGCACCCTCAAGGTGGACGACCCGGTCGGCGCAATCTCCGTACATGGGGTCAACGGCGCGTGGGGCGTGCTCGCGCTCGGCCTGTTTGCCGACGGCACGTACGGCGCAGGTTTCAACGGAGTGGACGGCGCAGTGACGGGCCTGTTCTACGGAGACACCTCCCAGTTCATAGCCCAGTGCATCGGCACTACCACGAACATAGTGTACGTATTCATAGTGTCGTACGTGTTCTTCAAGGTGTTGGACAAGGTGGTAGGACTGAGGGTCCCGGCCGAGATGGAATTGGAAGGCCTGGACCAGGCGGAGGTCGCGGTCAAGGCATACCCCGAATTCAACCTCCGCAACTATTAGGAGGAAGGCGATGAAAAAGATAGAGGCTATAATAAAGCCCTTCAAGTTGGAAGAGGTGAAGGACGCCCTGAACAAGGCGGGCGTGACCGGGATGACCGTGGTAGAGGTAAAGGGCTACGGCCGGCAGAAGGGCCACGTGGAGCTTTACCGGGGCGCGGAGTACGACGTATCCTTCGTGCCCAAGGTGAAGGTCGAGGTGGTGGTAGCGGACGCGATGGTCGAAAAGACACTCGCCGTCATAGAGGAGACGGCCAAGACCGGCAAGATAGGCGACGGAAAGCTGTTCGTATACGAGGTCACTGAAGCGGTACGCATAAGGACCGGCGAACGCGGCGAAACGGCGATATAACCATTAAGGGGGTCGGCTTCCAGCCGGCCCCCTTTGTTTTTGACCGTGCTTTTCTTTCACGACTGAAAGGTGCAGGGGATGACAACGTCTGCGTGGTTCATTTTTGTTGCCGCGGCTATTTTGGAAGTATGCGGCGACGCCGTTATCAGAAAAGGGCTTCGCGGCGGCATCATATGGTTAATAGTCGTCGGTTTCATGATGCTGGGCTGTTACGGTGTGGTGGTAAATACGGTCAAGTGGGACTTTTCAAGGCTGCTTGGGGTCTACGTCGCCGTATTCGCCGTGATAAGCGTATTGACGGGCCGACTCGTGTTCAAGGAAACTATACCCGTCTCAACATGGCTGGGCCTCGCCATCATAGTCATCGGTGGCGCGGTAATCCATGCAGGTCATAGTTAGGCCGACAACCCCTCCCCGACATTTTTGTAGCGTCAGATACGTAATTGAACCGGCCATCCTCTTTGACTCCAGCCGCATATCCTTTATTCTCAGTCATTTGCGCGTATTTGAATTCTGGCACGGCTTTTGAATATATAAAGGGCAACGACATAAAAAGGAGCCACGCCATGGAAAAGACAACGACCAAAGTAATTGAGGACAAAGGCTACAAGCCATCATCGCCGGATAAACCGGCAAAGAGGTTTTTTGTGGAGACCGACACCTACAGGTGGGAGGTGTACGTGTCCCGCTACGAGATAAAGGAGACGGGCACGCCGGTATACCACGCAGTAACACCGGAAGGCCATTCGGCATACGGCATGACGGCTAACGAGACGGTAAACGACATCGCGGGCATCATGCGGCAGAAGCTCGCAGCCGCTGTAGTTAAGAAGGTGCCGTTTGAGGACGTGCGCGATTACCTGGACCCGATGTCCGCCGCGCGCGAGGAGATAAGGGCCTCGGAGATATATTCACGGAAGCCGCTCCTTACAAGGATATTCGGTTTTTAGGCGGTTGTTACAAACCAACGGAGGTGACGGATGAGACAGGTGGCAATATACGGTAAGGGCGGGATAGGCAAGTCAACCACTACGCAGAACCTGGTGGCGGGCCTCGCCGAGGCGGGCAAGAAGGTGTTGATAGTCGGGTGCGACCCGAAGGCGGACTCGACGAGGCTTATGCTCCACGCAAAGTGCCAGACGACGGTCATGGACCTGGCCAGGGAGCGTGGTGGGGTAGAGGAACTGGAGCTGTCCGACGTACTTCTTACAGGCTACAGGGGTGTCAAGTGCACCGAGTCCGGCGGCCCTGAGCCGGGCGTGGGATGCGCGGGCAGGGGCGTCATCACGGCCATCAACTTCCTGGAGGAAAACGGGGCGTACACGCCAGACCTGGACTTTGTGTTCTACGACGTCCTGGGCGACGTGGTATGCGGCGGGTTCGCCATGCCGATGCGCGAGAAGAAGGCGCAGGAGATATACATCGTCACGTCGGGCGAGATGATGGCCATGTACGCTGCGAACAACATATGCAAGGGTATCGTCAAGTACGCGGTATCAGGCGGGATAAGGCTCGGCGGGCTGATATGCAACTCCCGCAAGGTGGACAAGGAATACGAGCTCATCGCTGCACTCGCTGACAAACTCGGCACGCACCTTTTACACTTTGTGCCACGCGACAACGTGGTGCAGCGTGCGGAACTCAAGAGGATGACTGTGATAGAGTACGAGCCGCAGGCGGGTCAGGCCGACGAGTACCGTACGCTCGCGAGGAAGATCTCCGAGAACAAGAACATGGTGATACCCAACCCGCTCACGATGGAAGAGCTTGAGGAACTGCTCATAACCTACGGCTTCATGGACGCCGAAGAGGAAGCGGCCGCTGCCGCCAAGGCATAAAGGAGAAACCGCATGAAGACCACCGAAGTGAAGGGTTTCATAGAGGAGCTTTTAAAGGCATACCCGGAGAAGGCCCGCAAGAACCGCGCTGCGCACCTGATGGTCAAGGAGGCGGAGCCTGCGGGGTGCGCGATGCCGGACACGGTGCCAGACACTTTGACAGACAACGGCGCACCAAACTGCGGGGCATGCGCAATCAAGTCTAACGTGAAGTCGATACCCGGGGTTATGACGGCGCGCGGTTGCGCATACGCAGGCAGCAAGGGCGTGGTCTGGGGTCCGATACGCGACATGGTGCACCTTTCACACGGTCCGGTGGGCTGCGGATATTACTCCTGGAGCACCCGGAGGAACCTGGCGCAGGGAAAACCAGGCGTTGACAACTTCGTCCCGTTCCAGTTCACGTCGGACTTTCAGGAAAAAGACATAGTGTACGGCGGGGCGCAGAAGTTAGAGGAGATATGCCGGGAGATAAAGGGCCTGTTCCCGGAGGCGAAGGGAATATCGGTACAGTCTGAGTGCCCGATAGGGCTTATAGGAGACGACATCGAGGCATCGGCGAAGCTTATGCAGAATGAGCTCGGCATGCCGGTCATACCGGTCCGCTGCGAGGGCTTCAGGGGCGTAAGCCAGTCGCTCGGACACCACATAGCCAACGACTCGATAAGAGACCACGTCCTGGGCAAGGGCAAGCTTCCCGACCCAGGCCCATACGACGTGGCCATCATAGGCGACTATAACATAGGCGGCGACGCATGGGCATCGAAGAAGATAATAGAAGAGATGGGGCTCAGGGTGGTGGCGATGTGGTCCGGCGACGGGCAGATAGAGACTATGAAGCTGACCCATGCGGTGAAGCTGAACCTCATCCACTGCTACCGCTCGATGAACTACATAGCGCGGCACATGGAGGAGGAGTACGGCATCCCCTGGATGGAATATAACTTCTTCGGGCCTACAAAGATAGAGGCGTCCATACGCGCAATTGCTGCCCGGTTTGATGACACCGTACGCGAAAACGCGGAGAAGGTCATAGCGAAGTACCGCCCCTCGGTTGACGCGGTTTTGGCGAAGTACCGTCCGAGGCTGGACGGGAAGAAGGTGATGCTCTACGTAGGAGGCCTGAGGCCGCGCCACGTCATAGGCGCGTACGAAGACCTCGGCATGGAGCTGATAGGCACAGGCTACGAGTTCGGGCACGCGGACGACTACCAGCGCACCATCCCGCAGGTCAAGGAGGGCACGGTAATATACGACGACGCGACCGAGTACGAGTTGGAGGAACTGGTGAAGGGCCTCAGGCCGGACCTCGTCGCCGCTGGCATAAAGGAAAAGTACGTATTCCAGAAGATGGGCTTCCCGTTCCGGCAGATGCACTCGTGGGACTACTCTGGCCCGTACCACGGCTACGACGGCTTCCCCATATTCGCCCGCGACATGGACATGGCGGTCAACTCGCCGACGTGGAAGCTGGTGAAGGCGCCGTGGTAGTCATTGGCAAAATTATAATCCTGGCGGAGGAAGTGTTATTAAAGGGCTGTCATATTGAGCGTAACAATAGACTATGCGGCAACCGCAGGGTTGCGAATAATGACGGCCCGGCAATAACACATCCGAGCCATACTGCATTAACGCGAGGGTATACGACATGAACACCGCAGAATGGATAAATACGGTCGAGTACAAGGAGCTTAACTTCGCCCGCAAGTCGTTGATGATAAACCCGACGAAGGCATGCCAGCCACTGGGCGCGTTCTTCTGCGCTGCAGGCTTCGAGGGCACGCTGCCGTACGAGCACGGCTCGCAGGGCTGCGCGGCATACTTCAGGAACAACCTGGCGAGGCATTTCCGTGAGCCGTTCCCGGCGGTCAGCGACTCAATGACCGAGGACGCGGCGGTATTCGGCGGCAGGGCCAACATGATAGAGGGCCTGAAGAACGCGCATGCGACATACAACCCGAAGATGATAGCAATGTGCACCTCCTGCATGGCTGAGGTCATAGGCGACGACCTGAAGGCGTTCATATCGAACGCGAAGGAGGCAGGTTCCATACCCAAGGACTTCCCGGTAGCTTCGGCGCACACCCCGAGCTTCATAGGCTCGCACATCACAGGTTACGACAACATGCTGTTGGGAATAATAAAGACGCTGTCCGAGGGCGTATTCAAGGAAGGCGCGCGAAACGGGAAGATAAACATAATACCCGGCTTCGACGCACACGTCGAGAACATCCGCGAGATAAAGAAATACATGGCCATGATGGGCGTGCCCTGTACCGTGCTCGCGGACAACTCCGAGGCGTTCGACTCCCCCCTCACCGGCTCGTACAGCATGTACAAAGGCATGACCACGCTTGCTGATGCGGCTGACTCGGCCAACGCCATCGGCACGGTCTCGATGCAGGCATACGCCAGCACAAAGACCATGAAGGAGTTCGGTACGGAGTACGGCCAGAAGACCGCTGAATTCAACTACCCGATGGGTATAGGCGCGTTCGACGCCTTCCTGATGAAGGTCTCGGAGATTACTGGCAGGCCCATACCCGAATCCATCAAGGCGGAGAGGGGACGTGCGGTGGACGCTGCGACCGACGCGCACCAGTACTTCCACGGCAGGCGCTTCTCGATATTCGGAGACCCGGACCTGATGCTCGGCCTCGTCGGCTTCCTGATGGAGATGGGCGGCGAGCCGGTGCACATAGTGTCCACCAACGGCACTAAAAAATTTACAAAGGAGATGGGGGCGCTGCTCGCGTCATCGCCATACGGTTCATCGGGGCAGGTGCATTCGGGTAAAGACCTCTGGCACATGCGCTCGCTTCTCATGACGGAGCCGGTGGACATGCTGATAGGCGATTCGCACGGCAAGTACGCAGCGCGCGATGCAGGCATACCGCATGTCCGGGTAGGCTTCCCGATAACCGACCGGGTGAACCTGCACCGCTACGCGACCCTCGGTTACAAGGGTACGCTGAACCTTATCACATGGATAACCAACGCATTCCTGGACGAACTCGACAGGAAGAGCGACGACGCACATTTCGAGCTGTTGAGATAGGGCATAAGGGGTTTTAATGAGTGCCGTCATCTTGAGCGTAGGAAGTAAATATATCGGAGAGGCCGGGTTGCGAATAATGACGGCACGAAGGGAATACCCCTTCTGCCCCGGGAGAAATTGATGTCCACTGTGTCTGAAAAGGTATTCCAACATTCCTGCCGCCCTGACTCTGCGGCGGGCGTATGCCGGAGCAGGGGCGGAGAGTCCTGCGCCTTCGACGGGGCGATGATAGTGCTCCAGTGCATAGCGGACGCGGCGCACCTCGTACACGGGCCGATAGCCTGCTTCGGGAACTCATGGGAGTCGCGCGGTACGGTGTCGGACAAGGGCATACTCCACAAGCGTGCATATACCACGGACGTCGGCGAAATGGACATAGTATACGGGGCCGAGGACAAGCTCCTGACCGCCATACGTGAGACAGTCAAGGATTCGGGGGCGAAGGCCGTGTTCGTATATTCCACCTGCGTGACCGGGCTTATAGGCGAAGACGTGGATGCGGTATGCAAGAAGGCGGAGGCTGAGACCGGCGTGCGGGTCATACCGGTACACGCGCCTGGCTTCATAGGGCCTAAGAACCTGGGCAACCGGGTTGCAGGAGACGCGCTGCTGGAGCATGTCATCGGTACGGGCAAGCCGGAGGCCGTCACCCCGACCGACATAAACCTCATTGGCGAGTACAACATTGCGGGCGACCAGTACCTCGTCGAACCGATACTCAAGAGGGCGGGTATTAACGTACTGTCGAGGTTGACGGGCAACTCTACCTTCCGCGAGATTACATATGCGCACCACGCGAAGCTCAACGTGGTGGTATGCGGACGGGCGCTTATCAATGTAGCCAAAGAGATGGAACGCATGTACGGCATCCCGTACGTCGAGGTGTCTTTCTTCGGTAAGACAGAGATGAGCAGGGCGCTCTTAAGTATGGCATCTGCGCTGAAAAAGATTGGCACGGACATTTCAGGGTGCGTCGAGTCAGTCGTTTACGAAGAGGAGGCAATTCTGGCGGAAAGGCTCGCGGAGTATTCTTCACTTAATGGCAAGAAGGCCGTCCTGTACACGGGCGGTGTAAAGAGCTGGTCTTTCATAAGCGCTCTACGGGACCTGGGTATGGAGGTCGTAGCGGTCGGCGCGAAGAAGAGCACCTACGAGGACGAGGAGAAGATGAAGGCGCTCCTGGGCCCGGACGCGCCGATTCACGAAAACATGACGCCCAAAAACATACTGATGCTTATGAGTGAACACGAGGCGGACATACTGGTTGCGGGCGGAAGGAACCAGTACCTTGCAATTAAAGAAGGCTTCCCGTTCGTGGACGTGAACCAGGAGAGGCATACGGCATACGCGGGCTACGACGGCTTGGTTAACCTCGCTGGGAGCATAAAGTCTGCGCTCGATTTTTACGGGCGCGGCGTATCTGTCGAAGAAACGACAGACCGCAAGCCATGCGTGTCCATCAACAGAGACGCAGTAACCGTCAACCCCTTAAAGCACTCCCAGTCCATAGGAGCTGCGATGGCCCTGCAGGGCGTGGACAAGGCGGCGGCAATACTGCACGGGGCGCAGGGCTGCAACTTCCTTGGCAAGGTACTGCTCACGAAGCACTTCCGCGAACCCATCTCTATGGTCAGCACAAAGCTGTTCGCCGAGGACGTGGTCATGGGCAGCGAGGAGCGTCTGGCCGCTGCAGTTTCTGACGTGATGGCCAAGAATGCCCCTGAGCTGATTGGCGTGCTGACCACCGGGCTGACCGAGGTGAAGGGCGAGAACGTGGAGATGGCGCTCTACGGGTTCAAAGATGGGTCGGCGGAGGTGTTGCATATATCCACCCCGGACTACAAGGGCGGCATGGAGGAAGGCTACGCGGCGGCGGTGGAGGCCCTTGCTGCGCTTGCGACGCCCGGCAACAGGGTTACCAACCAGGTCAACATAATTGCAGGCTGCGGGCTCACGCCTGCGGACGTGGAGGAGCTGAGAAGCATCATCGAGGACTTCGGGCTAACGCCGGTAATGCTGCCCGACCTCGCTACACTCGACGGCAGCAGGCAGGGGTTCTCGCCGCTTGCATCCGGCGGGGTGTCCGTGGAGGCTATACGCTCGATGGGCAAGGCGGTAGCCACTATAGTAATAGGGCCGAGCCTCAGAGGCGCGGGGAAGCTTATAAATGACAGGTGCAATGTACCGTATATCTTACTCGACGGACTAAGCGGGCTTGCCTCGTCCGACAAACTCATGCAGGAACTTTCAAGGATAAGCGGACGCGAAATGCCAAGGCGGCTGATAAGGGAAAGAAAAGTGCTCGTTGACGGCATGAGGGACGCAATGGCGACGCTCGCGGGAAAGAGGGTCGCCCTGGCGCAGGAGACGGACACCGCCGTGGCGTTGTCCGGGCTGATTTCCGAGACCGGCGCGGGCGTAGCGCTTGCAGTGGTCCCGACCGAAGGCCGGGGCGTGGACAGGATAAAAGCGGACGAGGTCGTGGTCGGCGACTACTCTCAAATAAGGGGAGAATTTGACATTTTGATAACTGGCTCGCACGGTGCGCAGGCGGCCGGGTCACTCGACATCCCGCACCTCGTGTGGGGCTTCCCGGTGTTCGAGCGGCTGGGTTTCAATAATTCGCTGAGTGGGGGGTACAGGGGCAGCCTCGATATGATAAACCGGATTGGCAACTCGCTTATGGAGGTGGAGAGATGAAGGTCGCCTTCGCCACGACGGACGGTGTACACGTGGACGAGCACTTCGGAAGGGCAGGTAAGTTTTCGCTGTACGAGTTCGGCAGGGATGGTTACGAATGGATAGGGCTCAGGGTGTTCGCGGAGGGCAGGGATGCGGCAGTAGAGTCCACGAAGGGACTTGGCGCGGCACACGACCAGGCCGTGGAGGACAAGGTTGAAAAACTTTCGGACTGCAAGATAATATACCTTATTGCAATAGGCGGGCCTTCGGCGGCGAGGCTTGCGAGGAAGGGGATAATGCCGGTCAAGGCGGCTGAGGGCGCGTCGATAAAGGAACTGGTCGAGGGCCTGATGGTGACGATACAGACGTCGCCGCCGCCCTGGCTCAGAAAACTGGTGTCGTAAACAATACAGGAGGGACTCAAGATGAAGATAGTAAGGGCAATAATAAGGCCGGAAAAAGAAGACGACGTGGTGCTGGCGTTAGAGGGCGCGGGGTTTCCCGCCATGACCAAGGCCCATGTATTCGGGCGCGGAAAGCAGAAGGGCCTCCAGGTCGGCCCGATACACTACGACCTGCTGCCGAAGGTGCTGCTGCTGCTCGTGGTGAACGACGAGGACGTGGAGAGGATAATGTCCGTCATCGCGGACAACTCTAAGACCGGCTTTATCGGCGACGGCAAGATATTCATATCGGACGTCGAGAGGGCGTACACGGTCAGGACGGGAGAGGGGCTATGAAAGAGATCATGGCGGTGATAAGGCAGAGCAAGGTCAAAGAGACGATGGAGGCCCTCGCCTCATTGGGGGTGACGTCCGTGACCATCCACAGCCTGAACGGGCGCGGCAGGCAGGGCGGCAATATCATGGAGTGCGTGGACCCCCTGATGGACGTCAACGTGGAGTACGTCTCGAAGATATACAAGTTCCCGACCCCGTCCTCTATGGCCGGGGCCTCGACGCTCACCAAGCCTGTGTTCTGGGTGCCGAAGTCACTCCTCGACATCGTAGTCTCGGAGGTCCCGGCAGAAAAGGTGGCCGAGGCCATAATGTCCGTGAACCGCAGTGGTGCCAAGGGGGACGGCAAGGTGTTCGTCCTGCCGATAGCGGACGCGATGAGGATAAGGACCGGCGAACGCGGCGACGCGGCTATCGTATAGGGGAGGCGATATGTCTACAAAAAGCATTACATGCGGCGGCAGTGAATGGACACCGCAGTTCGTGGTCTCGATAGATAATGAGAAATGCATCGGCTGCGGACGCTGCTTCAAGACATGCGGCAGAGGAGTCCTTGAGCTTATCGAAAAGCCCTATGCAGGCGACGACGAGTACGGCGACGACATGGGCAACAAGGTGATGTCCATTAGGGACAGGGACGACTGCATAGGGTGCGGCGCGTGCGCGAGGACGTGCACCAAGAAGTGCTACACGCACGCGGCTGCATGAGGTGAGCGGCATGAAAGAGACAGATGATTCCGCCGCCCCCGACACGCTAAAAGGGTTCGGCGGACGCCGTGACGAGTTCGATGACCTGCTGGGCCTGCTCTTAGACAACAAGAGCGGCCCGGACCACGAGGCCGAGATGATGGCGCGCTGGGTAGCGGTCTCCTGCCTGGGAGAAAACCACCTCTGGCAGGACATGGCGCTCCCGAACAGGGGGGCCTTGTCTTCGCTCATGGAGACGCACTTTAAGCCGCTATTCGACAAGAACGTGGACGACATGAAGTGGAAGAAATTCTTTTACAAGCAAATATGCGTAAAAGAGGGCTTCATGCTCTGCAAGTCGCCGAGTTGTAGTGAATGCGTAGACTACGACAAGTGCTTCGGGCCTGAGGTATAGAGCAAAGAAAGTAAAAGAGGTCTTTATGGTGCATATCTGCGACACTACATTGAGGGATGGCGAGCAGGCCGCGGGCGTGGTCTTCACCGCTGCCGAAAAGGAGACGGTAGCCCTTATGCTCGATGCGGCGGGCGTGGTCGAGATAGAAGCGGGCACACCTGCAATGGGCCGCGAGGAGCAGGACGCGGTAAAGCGGGTGGCGGGTCTCGGGCTTCGAGCCAGGGTAAGCGCCTGGAACCGCGCCGTCATCTCCGACATAGACGCCTCGATTGCCTGCGGAGTGAACGCTGTCAGTGTATCTCTGCCGGTCTCCGACCTGCACATAGCACGCAAGCTGAACCGCGACCGTGGCTGGGTGCTCTCCGAGCTGAGGCGGGCGGTATACTACGCCAAGGACAAAGGTCTTTACGTGTGCGTGGGCGCTGAGGACGCATCGAGGGCCGACGAGGGCTTTCTCGCTGAGTACGGACGGGCGGCACAGTCCTGCGGGGCGGACAGGCTTCGCTTCGCGGACACCATTGGTGTGCTCGACCCGTTCCAGACTTTCGATAAGGTACGCCGTCTTGTGCGGGCCGTGTCCCTGCCGGTCGAGGTGCACACGCACAACGACTTCGGCCTTGCAAACGCAAACGCGCTCGCGGGTATACGCGCCGGGGCGGACTACGTCAGCGCGACGGTGCTTGGGATTGGGGAGCGGGCCGGCAACGCGGCATTGGAGGAGGTGGTGATGGCCGCACGCCACGCGCTCGGAGTTGATACCGGCGTGGACGCGGCAAGGCTTGCGAGGCTCTGCTCATATGTGGCAAAGGCGTCAGGGAGGCCCATACCGGCTGGCAAGCCGATAGTGGGCGGGCGCATCTTCCATCACGAGTCGGGCATACACGCGGACGGTGTTCTCAAATGGGCAGGGGCATACGAGGCATACCCGCCCGAAGAGGTCGGGCAGTCGAGGGAGATAGCCATAGGCAAGCATTCCGGCAGGAGGTCCCTGATGCACCGTTTCAGGAGGCTCGGCATCGAGCTGAGCCATGATGAGGCGTCGGGCCTGCTCATGGAGGTTCGGTGCATAAGTGTGGGGCTTAAGCATGACCTGTCGGACGATGACCTTTTGAAGCTCTATAAATCCAGGCCAGCGGCCTGAGGGAGGTAGAAGATGAACGCAGGGTGCAGGGTAATGGACGAAAACACCACCGGGCTGCTTGCGCGCCACCCGTGCTTTTCGAGGGCGGCCCACCACAAATACGGCAGGGTGCACATGCCGGTCGCCCCGGCGTGCAACATCCAGTGCAAATACTGCGTGCGGAAGTTCGACTGCGCAAACGAGTCAAGGCCGGGGGTATCGAGCAGGGTGCTGTCGCCGGTCGAGGCTATGGACAGGATAGAGGCCCTAACAGGCCGCGACCAGAGGCTGTCCGTCATAGGGATAGCCGGGCCGGGCGACCCGCTGGCGAACGACGCCACGTTCAAGCTCCTGAAGATGGCGAACCGGGAATACCCCGAACTAATCCTGTGCCTTTCCACTAACGGGCTGCTGCTTCCTGAAAAAGTAGGCGAACTCGTTGGCTCCGGCGTGAAGACGCTTACCGTGACGATAAACTCGACTTCCGCATCCGTAGCTGAGAACATATACTCGTGGGTACTGTACAAGGGGTTATTGTACGAAGGCGCGGAGGCGGCGAAACTGTTGGTGGAAAACCAGTGGAAGGGCCTCGAAATGGCCGTCGCCGCCGGGCTCTATGTCAAGGTAAATACCATATTCATACCCGGTATAAACGAGGCCGAGATACCGTTGGTAGCGAAGCGCGCTGGCGGGCTCGGCGCTACGACCATGAACATCATGTCCCTGATACCGCAGGCGGAGTTTGCCAACGTCCGCAAGCCTTCCGCGCAAGACATAGCGGCCATGAGGAACGAGTGCGCTCCCTCCATCAACATGATGAGCCACTGCCGCCAGTGCAGGGCCGACGCTGCGGGGCTTTTAGGCGAGGACAAGGACATGGAGATGGAGGCCCTTCTGGCGAAGATAGGCGACGAGTACCTGGAATATATAGTATAAAGCTGCTCTTTCTGGCATTATCGGGTGCGAGGTAATAAAGAATACGGCGGCGGGAACATTTGGGGAAAGTCCGCAAACATTGCACGTAAGCGGTCGTTTTTAAAAATAAAATAATGGTGGAGGCGGCGGGAATCGAACCCTAACAAGCCTCTTCAGCCAAGCTACTTAAAATCAAGCAAATATCAATGGTTATATATAGTTACTCCCGACTTTCTGTCTGTGTTCAGTCCGATAAAGTACAGCGAAAGTCGGCCAAAACCGGCCTGTATAGCGAAAGTTTAGCGAAAGTCCATTGTCATGTCAACGCAAAAGAGGAGCTGTAGCCCCTCCTCTGCGGACGAATGCTGTAGTTGTTTTTCGCGTCTATCCTTCTGACTATCACCTCCTTATTTATGGAACGGAATGGCCTTCAAAAGCGGGAGGGGGGCTCTCTCCCTGTGGAACTGAAGCATTCGGGTCAAATACAATTGAGGTATATCCCTCAAATGAGGTTTCTATCGAATTAATCTGAGGGTTGCCCGCCGTTCCGAAACCATAGCTATGTGAATGGCACATTATACAGTTTTTGCCATTATAATTTTCGCCGTCCGACGTATGAACATTCGATACTGAACCGTCATTCCTGTAGTAGTTAGTTTGCGTGTGGCAGACTTCGCAGACGCCATCGTAAGTAGAATTTCCGTCCGCAAAAGAATTAGTGCCCGTATGTCTTTTAAATATCACTGTTCGCTCAGAATGACTCGGCGTTCCGACCTTGTTTCTGGTGTCAGCTATATTATCGTTATTTTTGTGGGCGCTGTGACACACAAGACAGTTGTTGTTCTTATGAGTTTTCTGTGTGTGACAATCGCCACATATACCGTTGTTTTGCGACGACACCCGAAGGGCCGGGTAATCGAGAGTTACATAGATATATTGGGCCGAGGATTGAGCAGTTGTGAACTTAATCAACCCGCTTGTTTCATTAAAGGTGTATTCTGTCGGGTTCACCAGATTTGCCTTCCGTGCCCTTGTGTATGTCGGGCTGGCAGTGACTCCAGTGCTTCTATAAACTTTCGGGATTAAATATCCATAAATGCTCCAGCCTTTCCTGACCAATTTGTAGGTCTTGAAATTAACTGTGCTTGTGTTCTCCCATGTTCTTCCATAGTCCTCGCTCTTCTTCATTGTGTTGTGGCATGTCATGCAGACCACCTTTTTGTTATCTTTAAGTCGTGAGAACATTTCGTTATTGGTCTGGCTTGCGGTTATGTTGCCATATGTAGGCTTCCGGTCACCTTTAGACGAGGAAGAAGTTACATTCACCATCGTGCCATGCTGAAGACCGTAAAGGGCCTTCTCGTGAGCAACCCCCACAGGGTTGTGGCATGAATAACAGAAGGTCTGCTCCTTCCTATAATTAGCCGACAGAAATTTGCTGATATACGATATCTGGGTGCCCTTTGCATCCCTATTAGTATGGCAGAAATTGCATTTGCCGTTGACTGTTGTATTGACCGTGGTGACTGTATAGAAATCCCATTTATAATGTTCAAGCTCCGGATTGCCATATGCAGTAACGGTAACGGTCTTGCCGGTTGATGGAGTTCCGACATTTAACACGTTATCGGTTGCCCTGCTCTTAATAGTGAAGGAACCTTTTATGGGTAATATCCACATGTAATTCCACGACGCGGTGCCGGTGGCGTCATACCATGTTGAGCCTCCATCAGCCGAGACCTCGACTTTTTTGACACCTGAACCTGTATCATTAGCAGTGCCAGTTACGGTGTAGGTCGTCCCTATTATACTCGCACTATTTGAGGGCGCCGATATAGTAGATGTGGGGACCGTTTTGTCTACAGTCACCGACTTGCCCGTTGCCGGGGTTTCAAGATTTAGTGCGTTGTCTGTTGCACGGCTTTTTATGGTAATCGTGCCACTGGCGGGCAATGTCCATGTATAGCTCCAAATTGTCGTTCCAGTTGCTTGGACCCACGTGCTGCCATTATTTGTAGATACTTCGACTTTCGACAGTCCGCCTGCGTCGCTCGCAGTGCCCGAGATGGTGCACTTGGTTCCTCCAACATAGGCCCCCGACGGAGGGAATGTGATTGTAGATGTCGGGGCTGTCTTGTCAACCGTGACGGTCCTGCCCGTTCCCATTGCCTCGGTATTGTTTGCGTTATCTACCGCGCACGACTTGATGGTACAGCTCCTGTCTGTCGGTAATGTCCAAGTGTAGCTCCACGAAGTTGTACCCGTGGCAGAGTGCCATGTATCCCCTCCATCAGTGGAGATGTCAACCCTCGACAGTCCCGAACCGCCCGTGTCGCTTGCGGTGCCTGTTATGGTGCAGGAAGTCCCTTTCAAATAGGCTCCCGAAGTGGGGCTTGTGATTGCAGAGGACGGGGCAGCGTTGTCAACCGTGACGGTTCTGCCCGTTCCCGCTGTCTCGGTATTGTTTGCGTTATCTATCGCGCGCGATTTGATGGTGTGGCTTCCATTTGCCGGTAATGTCCAGATATAGCTCCAGGGTGTAGTGCCTGCAGCGGCAGTCCATGCACCGCCATCAATGGATACCTCGACTCTCGACAGACCAGAGCCGCCAACGTCGCTTGCAGTACCCGTGATAGTATACGTAGTCCCGTTAATATCGGCCCCTGACGCGGGGAGTGTGATTGCCGAAGTAGGTGAAGTTTTGTCTACTGTGACGACTACGCTTGAACTCGGCGCTGGCGTCTCGGTGTTTATCGCATTATCTATCGCACGCGACTTTAGGGTATAGCTTCCGTTTGCCGGTAATGTCCAGGTGTAACTCCAGGTTGTCGTGCCGGATGCAGTGCTCCATGTAGAGCCGCCGTTTTTGGATACCTCAACTCTCAATAGTCCCGAACCGCCAGTATCGCTTGCGGTGCCTGTTATGACACAGGAAGTCCCTTTCAAATAGGCTCCAGAAGTGGGGCTTGTGATTACAGATACAGGTGCTGTATCGTCGGTCGTGTCTACCGCAAACGACACGGTGTCCGGTGTCTCAACCTTCCCGGATTTATCAGTAGCGCGAGATTCTATTGTATGGCTTCCATCAACAAACCCCAGCCAGGAATAAGACCAAGCTCCTGTGCCGGAATTCCAGGTGGCGGGGAGCCAACTTCCACCATCTACCGAGACCTCGACGGTTTGGACGCCGGAACCTGCCCCATCGGTTGCGGTCCCGTTTATCGTGCATGGCCCAGAAGTATAAAGCGTTTCTCCATTAGCCGGATGCGCCGTGGTAGAAGTTGGCGGATAATTATCTACCGTAACAGTCAATTGGTTATAGTTTGACGGGTTAGATGTCGGCTGCGAGTTTGCAAACGTGAGCGTGCTTGTGTTCACTCCCGATAATGGATATTCTTTTATGCCCTTACAATTCGTGCGAAATGAGCCAGTGGAAAAATATACAGCTCCCGAGCACCCCGAAACATCGCTTAAAGTGATATTATGCACATCCCTGGCGGAACTTACCACGTAAGGATAAGGAAGGCTAAAGATGTCGGCTCCGGGCCACGCATACAGATTGCTCCAGCTATAAACAGTCACACCGTCAATCTGAATACTAAAACTATATCTGGCGAAAGCATCATTGGGGAAATAGGATTGCACGTTATCCTGATAATAAAGAACATAATTTTCATTATTGGCGATATTGGTATTCTCCTTGTTCCCATTATTGTCTGTAGCCATCGGTTTTAGATGATAAACGCCCTCACCTGTGGGTGTCCATACTGAATGCCAGCCGGTTGTCCCGGAAGCGGGTGTCCAATGAGCGCCCCCATCGGACGAAAAATCTACAGCTTGAACTCCCTTATCGCCCCATGCCGTCCCCTGTACAAGGACAGAACCCGATACATAGGAGTTGTTTGCTGGATAATAGATGTTAGACCAGGGGTATGGCTTAATGCAGCTTTGGTTTCCACCGCCGAAGGGGTTATTGTAAATATAAACGGTAGTTCCTTTGGCAGACATGGGAATGGTCGGATATGTCCCTTGAGGAACACCGGTTGTCGAATCACAGTTCATCAGTCGTGCGCTGTCGTAATCCGACCCTTCCCATGAACCGCTGTCTACTTCAGAAACATAATAGTTGACGCCTCCAATATTCAGGTAAGTTCCGGGCGAGAGAGTATAGCTGCCATTCAACCAGTTTACCCAGGAGCCATTTATGTTATGAATTAACAGGCTGCCGTCCCAAGCGCTCGGTCCGCCGCACGTAAAATTCTGCGCATCGAACCCGCCGTTCGCGCCGTTGGTTACCTTTAACTGCAATTTATGCTGTCCGCTACTGGATGTATAGCTTACGGTGTATATATCGGCACCATCGATGTCCTGTGCAATCAGATTATATATAGACTGGATATCAATAGCGCCAAGGGTAGAATAATAATATTGTCCGCCCGTACCTTCCGTCAACCATTGACAAGAAGACGTATCCACATCGCCAAAACCAATTATAAAAAGAGGTATTTGGTAACTTATGGCGGTATTATAGACATCAACTATAGAATGAGTGCTGCAATTATCACGAAAGTCCGATAGTATTATGACGGCAGGAAATCCTCCGGAGGATACCGCCTTATTATGGGCGTCGTTAATAGCTCTAAACGCAGCATCATAAACACCCGATGAAGTGCCCGCAGAACATGCAGTATAGAATTGAATTGCGTTTAGCAGCGTGGACCTATTATTATAATTCACAAATGATGTAGATCCGTCTACATATGTACAGAACTTTAAAAGTTCTATATTATCATTTGTTCTCATTAGATTAACAAAATTAGACGTTGCAGTTTTTACGGCATCTATGGACGAAGCCATACTGCCGCTATAATCCATGGTAATAACCATATCCCTGCCATTTGGGGTATTCGCGCCTCCCTCCGCAACTGTGGCCGACTTGACAGTGCCGTTTTCTTTAACCGTAAAATTAGATGTAGTAAGACCCTTGATGTCTATTCCGGCTGAGTCGGATACTCTGACAG
>Ga0334722_10000472_pt1 | contig 59703 bp, 59 predicted proteins | sample C3_bottom_MG_FD_207210 | JGI IMG/M metagenome (GOLD analysis project Ga0334722, IMG submission 207210) | Sediment microbial communities from Yellowstone Lake, YNP, Wyoming, USA - C3_bottom | ecosystem: Environmental > Aquatic > Freshwater > Lake > Sediment | place: USA: Wyoming | collected... | reverse complement strand
TTCGGCGTGGCGTAGCGGGCGAGAAGTTCCTCGCTCAGGTCAAAATCGTTGGCCTCGGAAAGCGGCACCTCCACCGGAGTGGCGCCTGCCAACAGGACGATGGGCGGATAGGATACCCAGTACGGGGTCGGGATCAGCACCTCGTCGCCGGGGCCGAACAAGGCCTGGGCCATGTTGTAGAGTCCGTGCTTGCCGCCGCAGCAGACTTGAATTTGATCGGGTTCATAACTCCAGCCCTTGTCCTGGCCCAAGCGGTTGGCAATGGCTTCTCGCAATTCGGGAATACCCGGCACTGCGGTATAGCGAGTGAAGCCTTCGTCGATGGCCTTTTTTCCAGCCTCGCGCACATGGGCCGGGGTGTCAAAATCAGGCTCGCCCACACTGAAGTTGAGAATGTCAGCGCCCGCCGCCTTCAGGGCCTTGGCCTTGGCGTTCACAGCCAGGGTTGGAGAAGGCTTGATCTGCTTGACGCGTTGTGCAAGACTAATTTCCGCTTCCATTTTCTTTCCTTGTAATGGCGTTTGGTAATTATCCAGCTTGAAGCCGGAAAGTAAAAAACCACGGAACGTAACTGTTCAGCAGTGCCGCAGATGCGCGACAGAGGCCAGAGAGCTATACAATTGTATGCGCTCAGGCCGATAACAAAGCAGATGCGGTGCTGCTGGACAGTTACGGCGTTTGCAAAAAAGCTCCGGCAACCATCGCCACAAAGCCAACTTAGTACAAAACAGTCTTCAGGGTCAAACCTTTGGCAGGCGCAGTTGCACCGGCCAGGCTTCGATTCCGGGCAACCAAAATCCCCTGAAAATCAAGGGGGAACAACCGCCCGCGCCCCACGGCAAACAGGGTGCCGACAATATTGCGCACCATATGCCTCAAAAAACCATCCCCGGAGATGGTCAGCCGATACACCGCAGAGTCTTTCCCCTTTTCCTCGGCAAGGTCGGCGGCAAAGATGGTCCGCACGGCACCCCTGCCCCCAGAGGCGGACAGATCGCGGGACCCGGCTGCCTCAAAGCTGCTAAAATCATGGGTTCCAACCAGCATCGGCAGACAGAGCCGCACGGCGGCGCCGGCAAAAGGCCCCCGTACCTGGACGGCATACAGCCGTGAGCAGGGCGGCATAATCTCCGTGGTCATAAAGGTATATTCATACACCTTGCCCGTGGCGTTATAGCGCGCATGAAAATCATGCGCAACCTTTTCCGCTGTCAACACCCGGATAGCCTCAGGAAGCGTGCTGTTCAGGCCATTCAACAGACCGACAAGGGGGATGGCCGACTCGGTCTCAAAATTGGCCGTCATCCCCTCGGCATGCACCCCGGCGTCGGTGCGCCCAGCCCCGTGCAAAATGGCTGGAGCCTGGGTCAGACGGGCAATGGCCTCTTCCACGGCCTGCTGAATGGTAAGCTGGCCCAACTGCCTTTGCCAACCGGCGTACGCAGTGCCGTCATAGGCCAGGACAAGCTTGATGTTTCGCACGTATCTTTACGGAAAAAGGGGAACGATTCGAAGTCCGGCATTCTCAGGAAAGCCGCACATGAGATTCATGTTCTGCACAGCCTGCCCGGAAGCGCCCTTGACCACGTTGTCTATGACGGAAACGATGACAACCCGTCCGGTGCGCGGATCGAACTTGGTGCCGATATCACAGTAATTGCTGCCCCGGACATACTGAGTCGCCGGATACTGACCGGATGGGCAGACCCGGACAAACTCCTCATCCCGGTAAAAATCCCGGTAGAGCTCGGTCAACCCGGTGAGCGCTTTGCCAGCCTTAGCGTAAATCGTGCTGAGAATCCCGCGCGACATCGGCACCAGATGCGGGGTGAAAGAGACCGTCACCGGCTTGCCGCACAACCCGCCCAGCTCCTGCTCGATCTCCGGGGTATGCCGATGCTCGCCCACCTTGTAGGCCTTGAAGCCGTCGGCCACCTCGCAGTAGAGCGAACCTACCTGCGCCGCCCGCCCTGCCCCGGAGACCCCTGATTTCGAATCGATGATAATGGTTGCAGGATCAACGAGACCGGCCTTAAGCAAAGGCGCCAAGCCCAGGATAACACTGGTCGGGTAGCAGCCGGGATTGGCAACCAACTGCGCCTTGCGGATCGCAGTCCGATGCAGCTCAGGTAAGCCGTACACTGCCGTGGTCAGCAGCTCCTTGGCGCTATGCGCCTGGTACCACTGCTCATAGACCTGCGCGTCGTGAATACGGAAATCAGCGGAAAGGTCAACGACCTTTTTGCCTGCGGCCACAAGCTGCGGCACGATGTTCATGGCGGTTTGATGGGGCACCGCGGTAAAGAAAAGATCAGCCCGCTCGACCAGCGCTTCAACCTGGAGATCTTCGCAGAGAATATCCTCCCGGCCTTGCAAGCTGGGAAAAACCTGGGAAAGCGGTTTCCCTGCGTATTGCCGGGAGGTCGCCACCGTCAGTTCCACCTCGGGATGATTGCACAATATCCGGGCAAGCTCCGCCCCGGTGTAGCCTGATGCACCGATAATGCCGACTCGTATCATCTTTTTCTCCACTCAGCTCGCAACCGCAGGGTTTGCCTGACCCAGGCCAAAAAAAATCAGGGGAAGAGCGATAAGCGCCTTCCCCTGATGAGATACACAATGGTGTCCGTGATATTGACAAGGCAATACCAGGCAACGATTAACGCTTGGAGAACTGGAACCTCGCTCTGGCCGCTTTCTGGCCATATTTTTTCCGCTCTTTCACGCGCTGATCGCGGGTGAGAAAACCCGCTTTTTTCAAGGCGCCCCGGTGCTCGGGGTCAACAACCAGCAAAGCCCGGGAAATACCGTGCCGCAAAGCCTCGGTCTGGGCGATCTTGCCGCCGCCGGTCAAGGTGGCGAGGATATCAAACTTTGCCGCAGTGTCGGTCAAGGCCAAAGGCTTTGAAATCTTCTGCAGGTAGTCAAAGCCGCCGCCGAAATAATCCGGCACGCTCATCTTGTTGACCTGGATGTTGCCGGAACCCGGTCTCAACCAAACCCTGGCAATAGCGGTCTTTCTTTTTCCGGTCGCGTAAAAACTATTATCTGCCATGTTCAAGCTCCATTATCCTGTTTTATAAAGAGCAGGATTTTATAATTGTTGAAATCGCAAAAAGCCGCGATTGCAACGGTTGGGACAGTGTAACCTTTTAATTTGTGTTGAGGACTGTTGACTGCTTCCCTCTCCACGAGCCTCTTATAATTCCAGAGACACAGGCTGCTGGGCGCTATGGGGATGCTCCGCTCCGGCATATACCTTTAATTTCTTCAACTGATTGCGTCCCAGAGTGTTTTTGGGCAACATGCCGCGAACAGCTTTGCGCAACAGTTCTTCCGGCTTTTGCTCCAGAAGTACCTTGGCAGTCTTTTCCTTCAAGCCGCCCATAAAACCGGAGTGATGACGATACATCTTGTCGTCCCACTTCTTGCCGGTCAGACGAACCTTGTCCGCATTGACCACAATGACAAAATCACCGACATCAAGAAAGGTGCAGTAATTGGCCTTGTGCTTGCCGCGCAAGCGCGTGGCAATCTCGGAAGCCAAACGACCAAGCACCTTATCCTGAGCATCAACGATCAACCACTTGCGCTCAATATCTTTGACCGGAGTCAAATATGTCTTCATTTCAAAGCCCTCGCAAAACTCAATAAAGAATAGGTCTATATAAGTCAAAATGGCCCGTTCTGCCATAAAAAAATGCAGACGGGCTGTCGGTCAATGCAAATAGGCCCAGAAAAGCTCGAGCCGCAAGCAAAGCCGTTGTAAAAAAACAATCTGGTCATCCTGGAGAGTCAACACGGCATAAGGAGCCGTAAAGGAACGGTTCAGAATTGTACAAGTTATTTCTCAACGGCTCCTAAATATGGAGCGGGAAACGAGATTCGAACTCGCGACTTCAACCTTGGCAAGGTTGCACTCTACCACTGAGTTATTCCCGCTCATTTTCAGTATGTGAAAAACGCCAGATGTATAACAATGCGGGAGGGGGTTGTCAACAAAAAACCGGCCACCAGGGATCTTTTTGTCCTTTGGACCGCCAGGCCCTCCTTAGCGACAAAACGGTCTATAATATTTTGTTATTACAATCTTTTCTCTGGGAGACATGGGGATTCCTATTGCCTGAAACCGCTACCTCTTGGTATAAACAATCATCCTTGTTTTTTTACCTATACATTCTTTAACCGATGATACTGGCTTCTGCGCAAGCAGCCAGACAATTGCAGGAGCAGCCCATGGCAGCACAGAGAGCCCGCCAAAGCGAAGTGAAACGCAAAACCAAGGAAACCGATATCGCCCTCTCGTTCGCCCTTGACGGCACAGGCAAGGCCCAGTGCGCCACGGGCGTGCCCTTCATGGATCACATGCTCACCCTCTTTGCCGTGCATGGTTTTTTTGATCTTACCATCCGCGCCTCCGGAGACACGGAAGTTGACGCGCATCACACGGTTGAGGATCTTGGCATCTGCCTGGGCCAGGCCCTGAAAAAATCCTTGCGCGATTTTGGCGGCATCAGGCGTTACGGTTTCTGCGCACTGCCCATGGATGAGGCCCTGGTCCGGGTAACTTTGGATTGTTCCAACAGACCGTATCTTCATTATGGCGTTCCCTTTCTTGAACAAAAGGTCGGCGACTTCGACACCCAACTGGCCAAGGAATTCCTCCGCGCCTTTGCCCTGCACGGCGGCCTGACCCTGCATGTTGAATTGGCCCACGGCGAGAACACCCACCATATTCTCGAAGCAATCTTCAAGGCCCTGGGCCGGGCTCTTGACGAGGCAACCACCATGGATCCCCGCGCCCAAGGCCCAGTCTCCTCCAAAGGCTCCTTATAACTTCTCACACTGGAGAAACCATCGTGACACTCTGCAAACCATATGCCGTTTTTCTCGCAAGCCTGACCGTGCTCACCCTGCTTTCCGGTTGTACGCGAACAACCGCCAAAATCCAGCCCGAGGATTTGGTCCCAATCAAAACAATCGTTGTGCTTCCTGTGGAAATCGGCAGGGATAGCCAGAGCAGCCGTTCGCCCAAGGAAACGCAGCAACTCGAGAAAGGGCAGACACTCCTTGACACCCTGCTGGCGGAACATTTTTCCGACAGGGAAGATATCGCCCTTCTCACTCCGGGACAACGCGATGCCCTTGAAAAAGACATGATCCGCTGCCGGACGAGTGCAGTCGTCACCATCTGCCGGACCAAGGTTGCTGACGCGGTTCTCCTCTGCACCCTGCAACGCTTTACCGAACGGGAGGGGACTGAGTATTCCATTGTCACCCCGGCCTCTGTCGCCTTTGACTATAAACTGATCCAGGCGGAAACCGGCCAGACCTTATGCTCCGGCACTTTCAGCGAAACGCAGCAACCCCTGCTTGCCGACATGTTCCAGTTTTTCAAAAAAGCGAAACGGGGCGTGAAATGGCTCAGCGCAGAGGAACTTGTCCGCGACGGTCTCCAGCAAAAAATTGCCGACTGTCCCTATCTGAAAAAATAGCCCTACCCGTGTTCGCCATCCCCAAGCAACTCAATCACCTTGTCGGCCGGGCCATGCATCTCTACCAGATGCTGGCCGACGGCGACCGGGTGATGATCGCGGTGTCCGGCGGCATCGACAGCCTGGTGCTCGCCTGGCTTTTAAAGGAATGGCGCCGCAAGGCGCCTATCCGCTATGAGCTTCTGGCTGTGCATCTTGACATGGGGTTCGGTGGCGCGGAATACGATTTAGTACAAGAACAGCTCTGCAGCATAGACCTGCCCAAGCTGATGGAGCGGACCGATTTCGGCCACCAGGCGCTCACCGCCGAAAACGGCAAAAGCGGCTGCTATCATTGCGCCCGTCAGCGCCGCAACCGGCTTTTCTCCCTGGCGGAAGAACACCACTGCAACAAACTCGCCTTCGGCCACCACCAGGAAGATATTATCGAGACGTTTTTTCTCAATCTGTTCTATGGCGGCAATCTCAGCGCCATGGCGCCAAAACAGGAATTGTTCGACGGCAGACTGGCCCTTATCCGCCCCCTGGCCATGGTGGAAAAAAAACGCATCGTTGAGTTGGGCCAAAGCTTGGGCATTACCCCGGTGGCCAATCCCTGCCCACTTGCCGCGGATTCCCGCAGGGAAAAGATCCGAGCCTGGCTCACCCCCTTGTACAAAACGGAGCCCGCTCTCAAGGCCACCATCTTCGCAAGCCTCGGCAATGTAAGAACCGACTACCTGCTCACGCCCCTATCGATCACGGACCCCGTCTCCACCGCAAGATAAGCCTCAATCCCTCTTCGCCTATCCGTTGAGCAACCGGGCCATGTCCTTGGCAAAGTAGGTGATGATGATATCAGCGCCTGCCCGCCTGATGCTGAGCAAGCTCTCATGCATAACCTTGTCCCCGTCGATCCAGCCATTGGCCGCGGCAGCCTTGATCATGGCGTATTCCCCGCTCACATGGTAGGCGGCGATGGGCAGGTCGAACTCGTCCCGCAGCCGACTGACCACGTCCAGGTAGGCCATGGCCGGCTTGACCATCAGGATATCCGCGCCCTCTTCCACATCCAGGGTCGCCTCCCGCAACGCCTCCCGGATGTTGGCCGGGTCCATCTGATAGGCCTTGCGGTCGCCGTGCTGGGGCGCACATTCCGCCGCGTCCCTAAAAGGCCCGTAAAACGCGGAGGCGTATTTCACCGCGTAGGACATGATCGGCAGCATGTGGAAATTATTCTCATCCAGAATCCCCCGAATCTCGGCAACCCGGCCATCCATCATGTCCGAGGGCGCCACCATGTCGGCCCCGGCCTGGGCATGGGAAAGCGCGGTTCGGGCAAGCACCTCCAGGGTGGTGTCGTTGTCCACCACATCGTTGATCATGATCCCGCAGTGGCCGTGGCTGGTGTATTCGCACAGACAGACATCGGTACAGACCGTGAGCGCAGGCGCCGTGTTCTTCAGCTCCTTGATGGCCCGCTGGATAATGCCGTCCTTGGCATGCGCGCCTGAACCTTTCGAATCCTTCTTGTCGGGCAGACCGAAGAGGATGACCGAATTCACCCCCAGCCCCATGCACTCCTTGGCCTCCTTGGCCAACTGGTCCACGGAGATCCGGAACACTCCGGGCATGGATGGCACCTCTTCCCGGATGCCCTTGCCAGGCATGACAAAAAGCGGGTAGACAAGATTGGCTGGAGAAATACTGGTCTCCCGGATAAGCGCCCGGAAGGTTTCGTTCTGTCTGAGCCTGCGGGCCCGGTATTCAGGGAAAATCATGGTCCACTATCTCCTTTTCTACGCTGGGGAAAATCCTCCAGCTTTTTTTCAACTTTGCAACTAGACAACCAAAGAGGAGAACCAAACATCCCTCAAAAGCCGTAACTATTCAGCAGCGCCGCAGATGCGCGGGTCAGTCGTCAGAAGTGCCGACAAAGAGGCCTGTCCTCCATACACCCGGTATGCGGACCAAGCCGATGACAAAGCAGATGTGGCGCTGCTGGATAGTTATTCAACCTTAAAGGTTTCCCCCACCAAGGTGTTGATATACCGCTCCGGCGCATCTACCCCTTCCTGGAGAACAACCACCTGCGCAACGCCTTTTTTCTGCCCCATGAGCCGCAGGCCGTATTCCATGGCCTGGAGAATCTGGGCACACGAGGACTGAATGGTCTCAATGGTTCGCGGCTCTCTGGCCAGCAATCGGTCAACGGCCTCTTCGCTGAAGGTGACCCGGATTCCGCATTTTTCACTGATCTCGGCCTCACAACCGTGAATGACCTGAATCAGCAGAATGAAGGTGTCACACACCTCCCGGGGATCCACATCCTGGTCCTGACTCTCCTTGGCCATGAGTTGCAGCCGTTTGGGGGTAGTGAGCACTTGATGGTCTTCAAGATAATTCCCCATCCGTTTCAGGATGAAGCCGACCAAGCGCTCATACTCCGCAGCCTGCAACGCCTCGAAACGGACCCGGTGCTCCGCCTGCACCCCGGCATCCGCCAACAGTCTCTCGAGTACGATGGCAGGTGAACGCACCATCTCCACATCCACCACCAAATGGCGAATGCCGGTGGAGGGTAGCTTTTTCTCGTAGTGGAGCAGAATCTTTTCCATGACACTGACCAGTCCCCGGGCTCCGGTCCGCTCCAGCTTGGCCAGCTTGGCGATTTCGCGCAGGGCCGCGTCTTCAAACTGAAGATTGACGCCGTACACCCGAAAATCCTGCTTCTTGGCGACCACGATGGAGCTGTTGGGATTGGCCAAGATCTCGTAAAAATCATCTTCACTCAGTTCATCGAGCACGGCAATGACGGGCAGCCGCCCGACAAACTCACTCTCAAAGCCAAACTCGACAAGATCTTCCGCCTTGACCTGCTTGAGAAAACGCCCGGTGGTTTTCACCGAGGACACCGAACTCTCAAAGCCCATGGATTGCTGCTGGACCCGCTTCTTGATGATATCTTCAAGCCCGGCAAAAGCGCCGCTCATGATAAAGAGGATATTTCTGGTATTGACCAGGCGCCGCTCCCTTTTTCCCGTTGCCCGATACTGTTCGATGGCCTCGATCTGCGAGACCGGATCGTGGGCAACCTTAAGCTCGACCTCGGTTTCCTCCATGGGTTTGAGCAGGGCGCGCTGCACCCCGGTCCGGGAAACATCGGCCCCGACCCTGAAGGGGCTGGCGGCTATCTTGTCAATCTCATCCAGGTAGATAATACCGTACTGGGCCCGTTCAATATCCCCGTCCGCCTCCCGGACCAGATCGCGGACCAGATCCTCAACATCCCCGCCCACATAGCCTGTTTCGCTGAACTTGGTGGCGTCGCCCTTGATGAAGGGCACCCCGAGATGACGGGCGATAAGTTTTATAAGAAAGGTCTTGCCAACACCGGTCGGCCCCATCAACAGGACATTGCTCTTGATCTGCCCCATGCTGCGCCGTGCCTGCCGAGGCTTGGCCAAGGCATAGCTGATCCGGTTGAAATGGGTGCAGATCTTGGTGGAGAGAATGGCCTTGGCCTCATCCTGCTTGACCACATACTCGTCAAGATAGGCAATGAGCTCCTCCGGGGTGGTGTCGAAATGAAAATCAGCCGCGCCGCCGATACCCGGCTGTCCCGCTTCGCTCTCCTCGCCCTGGGCCATGGGCAGCAGGCCGCTGGAGATAATCTTCACCTTCTGACCGTATTTTTTCGTGAGATACTCCCCAATCTCCTTTTCCAGCGCCTTCTGGTCGGGAAGACTGGTTTCGTGTTCGCTCATGGCATCCTCTCATCAAATCTCGAAAAAATCAGCAGCTAGTCTTCGTCCAAGGACAGGGACTTCATCTTCCTATGCAGATGACTCCGTTCCAGACCTATTTGTTCCGCGGTCTGGGAAATATTTCCGTCATTGCCAGCAAGGCGGGCCTTAAGAAAATCCCGTTCAAAAATCTTCTTGGCCTCTTTATAGTTAAGGGAGTGATACAGTGCCTCCAGACCGGCGGTCAAGGGCGCACCCACTGCCGGAGCAATGCCGAGCAACTGCCCAGCCAAGGCCGCGTCCACCGTTTCCGTGGGGCACATAATCATGACTCGCTCGACAAAGTTGCGCAGTTCCCGAATATTACCCGGCCACCCGTGCTGCATCATAGCCTGTAGTGCCCCTTGGCTAAACGCCTTTTCCCCCAGGCCTTTTCTTGTGTTATCCGCCACAAAATCAGCGACCAGCAGAGGAATATCCTCCCGCCGTTCTCGAAGCGGCGGCACCTGAATGGGCACCACATTGAGCCGGTAATAGAGATCCGCCCGGAAGGTGCCGTTTTCGATCTCCTGCTCAAGATCCTTGTTGGTAGCGGCCAGAACCCGAACCTCGACCTGGATGGTTTTCGAACCGCCCACCCGCTCAAATTTCTGTTCCTGCAAGATGCGCAGCACCTTGGCCTGGGTCTTGAGGCTCATGTCCCCGATTTCGTCCAGAAAGAGCGTGCCGCCGTCCGCCAGATCGAACTTCCCCCGACGGCTGGCCGTGGCTCCGGTGAACGAGCCCTTTTCATGCCCGAAAAGCTCGGACTCGATCAGCTCTTCCGGGATGGCGGCGCAGTTCAGCTCGATCATCGGCTTGGCCGCGTTTTTGGACAGGCGATGAATGCTCTGCGCCACCAGTTCCTTACCGGTGCCATGTTCCCCTCGGATCAAAACCCAGGCCTCGGTGGGGGCCACTCGCTCCACCAGTTGCTTGAGTTCCACCATAGCCAGAGAGGTACCGGTAAGCTGACTGGCGCGCTGGGTCTGCTGACGCAGGATCAGGTTCTCTTTTTTGAGTCGGGCAAGATCCAGAGCGTTGTTGATAGAAAGGATAATCTTGTCGTAGGACGGTGGCTTTTCGATAAAATCATAGGCCCCCATCTTGGTGGCCTGCACTGCGGTTTCAATGGTGCCATGCCCGGAGATCATGATCACCGGCAACTCGGGCTGCGACTCCTTGATTTTTTTCAGCACCTCAAGGCCGTCCAGCCCCGGCATCCAGATATCGAGCAGAACCAGATCAACCCGTTCCTCCTCCAGCAGGGCAAGCCCCTGCTGCCCATCCTCGGCGAAAAGCGCCTGAAACCCCTCGTCCGACAGGATACCGGACAGGGACTCGCGGATACTCGCTTCATCGTCAATTATAAGGATTGTCTTTGCCATCGCCGTTTCACTGCCGCCGTTTACGCTGTTGCCGTTTCACGCAAATTTACTTGCCTGTCTTCAATATACCATGCCCTACCTGGCAGGCGACACGGTTTTCGCAACTATACAGCTCTGGGAACTGTTCAGCAGCGCCGCTTCGCTGCTGCCGCAGATGTTAGGAAGAGGCCTGCGAAGTGTGCTATTGCACATAAGCAGACCGATGACAACGCAGATGCGGTGCTGCTGAACAGTTCCTAGTTTTCTAGCCATTGCCCAGGGGAAGCTCAACAATGAAACGAGCGCCCTGGGGCTCGTTGTCCTTGACCCGGATATAGCCGTGATGATCCGCCACCACCGTGCTGGCAATGGCCAGGCCCAGGCCGGTTCCGGTCTTTTTCCGCGAAAAATACGGTTCAAAGAGCCGCGGCTTGTCCTCATCGCTGACCCCGGAGCCATTGTCGCGCACCTCGAACCTGACCACATTGCGCTCCTGCTCGCAGGCGAGAACAATCTCGATCACCCCGGCCTGGGCCGTGGCGGCCACGGCATTGTTCAGCAGGTTGATGAGCACCCGTTTCATCTGCTTAACATCAAAGGAAAACTGTGGGATGGGCCCCTCCACCCGCAGCCTGAACTGCCTGTCTTTGTGCGCCTCTTGGTAGAGAACAAAAACCTCGTTGACCATTTCGGCAAGGTTGCCCATGGCCTTATGCACCGCAGGCATCCGGGCGAAGTTGGAAAATTCGCTGACCAATTTTTTCAGTTCGTCAACCTGGTTGACGATGGTCTTGGTGCAGACGTCAAAAACCTCCTGGTCCCCTGCCAGCCGGTCGAGGTATCGCTTACGAAGCCGCTGGGCGGAAAGCTGGATCGGAGTAAGGGGATTTTTCACCTCATGGGCGATCCGCCGCGCCACCTCACGCCAGGCCGCCATCCGCTGCGCCTTTTCCAGCTCGGTGAGGTTGTCAAACACCAGGACCACGCCCAGAGGCTGATTGTTCTCATCTTCCAGCCGGGTTATATTCACCCGCAGCGAAAAGGTGTCATCCCCCACCGTAAGGCGCAGCGGTCGTTCCAAAGAAGACTTGCCGCTGCGCGACAGCTCGGCGAGAAAACCTTCCAGAATAGCCCGGTGCTCCGGCCTTAAAACCGCGTGGTACTCCTTGCCCTCAAAGGCCCTGCGGTCGATGCGGAGCAGTTCCTCGGCAAACCGGTTGATCGTGGTGATCCGGCCCTGTTCATCAAGAGAGATAACCCCGGCCGCCACATTTTGCAGAACGATCTCCATGTAGCGCCGCCTGGTCTCGGCATCGAGATTACCTTGACGCAGAGCGGCATTGGCCTCTTCGAGCTGCCTTTTGCTGGCGGAGAGATCGCCGGTCATCCGGTTGAAGGAATCAACCAGGGTCCCCATTTCATCGCCCGAGGTCTTTTCCAGAACAAAATCCAGCTCCCCCTCGGCCACCCGCCGCGTCGCCTCGGCCAATCTGTCGATGGGCCCGGTCAAGCCGCCTGCCACATAAAAGGCGAACCAGATCGCGCAAAACACGATCAACAGGGTGACGATCAGCAGCATGACCAGCAGGGTGGTTTTAATCGGGGCCTTGAGGATCATCAACTGCTTGTAGCCCTCATACCCTCGGGAGATGGTCTGCATTCGCTTGACCCGCTCCTGAGGGATAAGCAGGGAGACAACCAGCGCCCCCTGCCGGGCCTCAGCGCCGCCGATCCGCACCGAACTCACCCCGCGCACCAGTTCCCCCGCAGCCACCGGCTGGATAGCCATCCGCTCCTGCTTGTCGGCATAAGCGTTGCGGATCATATCCAACGGAATTTCCGGGATGCCGCTGCTTGCGATCTCCGGCCTGTAAGCCCGGGCCAGCACCTCTCTTTGCCCGGAGATAATCTCGATTCCGGCCAGGCCATGGCTTTTGATGATCTCTTGCAGCACCGGGGCCATATTCCCCCCGGCAAAATCCCCGTAGCGTTTCGATTCCAGGCGTTCCGCGATCAGGCGGGCCTGACGGTCGACCTGATCTTGCGCCTCCTGGTAGGTGTTCTTGGCGATGGAAATCGATTCCTCCAGGGACTGGGCAACATTGATATTGAACCAGTAATCCATGCTGGTGGAGACAAATTGCAAGGCGATGAAAAAAAGCAGCCCGGTGGGGAAAAAAGACATGGAGACAAAGGCGATCACCAGCTTGGAGCGCAGCTTTGTTCCCAGAAAACGGCGGCGCCGTTCAAAGACAAGTTGCGCCAGATTACGGAGAACCAGAAACACCATCAACAGCAGCAGCAGAACATTGAAGTTGATGAGCACGAAGATCAGGACATTGCCGCTGACCGGGAAGGGAATGGCCCCCAACTGCACGATTCTGGTTTCAAAATAGGTGAGCAGAGGGATCAGGACGAGGCAGGCAAGGATGATTAGGCGGATGCGCTTTTTGCGGCGCTGCCGGTCTTTCTTGAGAACCTCCTCGGGGGTGGTATCCATGCTAAGCCGTCATCGCAAGATACTCTTGCCTTCTGATTTGCAAAAACGGCAGCAGTGATAACGGCGTAAAGAGCCGTAACGGAATAGTTGGACCATCAGCTTTCATTCTGTAACGGCTCCTAATACCTGAACTCCACGGTGTACCACTCGGTTTCAAAATCCCAGAGGCTCCAGAAAGGAATCACATAGTGGGCATAGAGCGGCAGGGTCTTTTCCGCGAGTTTGGCCTTCACCCGGAGCAGATATCCCGCCTCCGGCAGCAAGGCCTTCAGCGGCGATACCGGAGGGCCATTGAGCTGGGCCATGGCTTTTTTCGCCTCGGCCAGGGATTTGGTGCGCAACGTTTGCCCAGCCTGTTCCGAGCGGACAATGCTGTACTCCTCTTTCAGGGTGTCATAGCTCAAGGTATGGTCAAAGCGCAAGGAAACGAGTTCCTTATTTATCCAGGTGTTTCTTTTTTTCTCCAACTTCACATAGAAATTGAAGGTCACGGGGATGCCGTTTCTGATCCCCTCTTCCATCTGTTTGGTAAAGGCGTTGTTGACCGTCAAAAACAACAACAGGTCGGTGCTGGAATTGGTGACGATCAGCTCTTCGATGGTCGCGTTCTGGGCAAGCGCTGGCTGCCCGCCGCCCCAAAAAAAAGCCAGGGCAAGCAGAAAAGAAGAAAAAATGCGAAATGGTCGTCTATGGAATTGTATGCGCATAATCAGTTATATTGGGATTGAGGTCTGACTGTCGAGGACTGATTTCTGAATCTCAGACTGGGCATGTCCCCATCTTCCCTGCCACTTTTTCAGAACCAGACTCCTGGCCCGGTCCAAAAATGAGCCAAAGGTTGCGGCATCACGGGCGCTTAAGGCTACCGCCTCATGCAGCCGCAGCTGTTCGGCGACAACCTCCGGCGCCACCAGGTCAATCTTGTTGAACACCTTGAGACAGGGGATACCATCCAGCTCAAGCTCCCGCAGCAGCTCCTCCACCACTTGGATATGGTCGGCACAGCGCGGATGGCTGAGATCGATCACATGCACAAGCACGTCAGCCTCGTGCAGTTCCTCCAGGGTCGCCTTGAAAGCCTTGAGCAACTCCTCCGGGAGATGACGGATAAAGCCCACCGTGTCGGTGATGATAACCTCCACATCCTCGGGAAACCGCAACCGCCGACTGGTCGGGTCCAGGGTGGCGAACAGCTTATCCTCCGCGATGATGGCGCTCTTGGTCAGGGTATTGAGCAGGGTAGACTTCCCGGCATTGGTATAGCCGACCAGCGAGAGAACCGGCAAGTCCTTTTTGCGACGGCGCGTCCGCCGCTGCTCCCGCTCACGGCTGACCTCCTTGAGTTTCTTGGCCAGTTTGCTCAGGCGATCATTGATGCGGCGGCGGTCCACCTCCAACCGGGTCTCGCCGGGGCCGCGCCCGCCGATGCCGCCGGTGAGGCGGGACAAGGCGTCATCCCTGGTGGTCAGCCTGGGCAGCATGTATTTGAGCTGGGCCATCTCGATCTGCAGCTTGCCTTCCCGGCTCAAGGCCCGTCTGGCAAAGATATCCAAAATCAGCTGGGTCCGGTCGATAACCCGCAGTTCGGTGTGGTCGGTTATGGACCGGACCTGGGAAGGGTTCAGCTCCTGGTCGAAGATCAGCAGATTGGCGTTGAGCCGCAGCGCGGTCAGCATGATCTCGCCCAATTTCCCCTTGCCCAGAATCAAGCGGGGGTTGATCTTTTCCCGCCGCTGCGCCACGGTGTCGAGAACGATCACCTCGGCGGAGTGCGCCAGCTCGATAAGTTCGTCCATGGACTCCTGGGCTTTGGCCTTGGACAGCGGGGTCACGCTGACCAAAATCGCCCGGTCCCGTCCCGAATCAATCTCCCGCACCGGCCTGGCCTTGGCAAATTCATCCTCCAAGGCAGCGATGAGTTCCCGACAAGAATGGGCCTGCTGGCTAGGAATCTCCGGCGGCAGCAAAACCCAATTTCGACCATCCACCGCCTGGGGCACCAGATGCGCGGAATAGAGCCGGGTCGCAATCCCCTGCTCCATCTTGACCACGGTCATCATATCCAGCCGCAGGAAGAGCAAATCCATCAGGTCGTCTTCGCTGAGATCCTCACCCGCGAGATGGGTATGCACACAGCGCAAGCCCTTGAGCCGCCCGCCCGAGGCCCGGAATTGCTTGAGGACCGGGATCATGATGGAGCGGTGATCACCGACCATAACCGCTTCAACCTGCCCGCCCCGACTGAGCAAGACCCCCACCTGCCGCCCCAGCTCAAAGGCAACCGCGCAGAGCTCTTTTGCCAGCTCCGGGCTGATGACCATATCCGGGTTGACCCGGCGGCTGGCAATGCGCTCAAGCCCTTTCAACTGGGCGGTTTTCAAGCCGCTGGTATTGCCGGTTATCGTGCCGATGGCCATGCCTCCGGGAAAAAACTGCTCAAGTGCTCCGCTCCCGCAGCAGACGCCGGTCGCCAACCCGGATAGTCACCTTGATTTTATCAAAATATTCCAGCAGGGGGATGGAAAATTTTCTGGTCAAACCGGTGAGATTCTTAAAGCGCGGCGCGTCGATCTCCCCTTCTTTTTTGATAAAGACCACAATCTGTTCCTGCAAGGCCGCCATGGCCAGAGCCTGAAAATAGAGATCCTCGCTGACCTTGACCAGAACCTGCTCGCGGACCAGCAGATCAAGCACCTCGCGGACCAGGGGCGCGGGATACTTGGCAAACCGCTCCTGCACCTCCCGCACGGTGGGCGGGGTCAACCCTGACTCTCCGTAAAAGGCTTCCATTTCAGCGCGGATGCTCATGGCATCCGCCTTAAGCGACACCCGATGGCTGGCCAGCCTGACCGTTGCTTCATCGACAGCGATTGCTCCCTGCTTGATCAGGGTATTCAGGAGTAACTGAAAAAACCGCTGATCCATATCGCCGTGCAGCCGGGAACGCAGCTCCTCCTTGGAAAGGCCCGGCTTCATCGAATTGTCCCGGTGAAAATCAGCCAGAATCTTCTGAAGCGATGCGCCCATGGCCTCGAAGGTTTCCGCCGCCACCATGCGCTGCCGTTCCGAATCCACCATGATGATCTTGCGGCTGGAGATGGGGCCATCCAGCAGCTTGCGGAAACGCTTGCCGAACTGACCCATCTTCACGCAGAGCGCCTCGAAGGTGAGCCCGGCAACCCCGGCCTCCCGGAGATGCAAAAGCGAGATATCCTCGGCAGACCTCTTCTGATACAAGGCAAAGACCTGGCTGTTCACCTCCTTGAAGCGCCGCCGCTTGGGCGGAGAGGCGTTCCAGATCCCGCCGCCGCCGATGGTGGCAACGGGCGAATAGCTCCGCACCACATAGCGGTCCCCAGGCCAGGCGCCGAAAGGCTCTTCAAGCAGGATCTGCACATTGGCCCGGCTGCCCGGGGCAAGCTCCTCGTCCTCCAGCAGCACGACACGGCCCATGATCTCGGCGGTGCCGATATGCACCCGCACCCGGCTTCGGTTCTTGAGAGGTTTGGCGTTAGAGGAGAGATAGAAAAAATCGGCGTCCAGTAGAAAGGAGGGCGCAAGGGTTCCCGGAGTGGCAAGCATGTTGCCCCTGGCGATCATCTCGGTATCCAGCCCCTGGATGTTGATGGCGGTGCGCTTGCCCGCCTCGACCAGCTCCACATCCTGGCCATGCACCTGGATGCCGCGGATTTTGGCGGTATGCCCCTGGGGATAGACGGTGATATCCTCACCCACCCCGATTCGGCCCGAGATGGAGGTGCCGGTGACCACCACCCCGAAGCCCTTCATGGTGAACACCCGGTCCACCGGCAAGCGGAACGGGCCATGGGCCTCGGAAAACTCGCTGCCCCGCACCAGGGTGTCCAGCGCCTCACGGACCTCGGCCAGTCCCTCGCCGGTGGTGGAGGAAACCGCAAGCATGGGCGCGTCTTCGAGAAAGCTGCCGACCAGGAACTGGCGAACATCCTCCTGCACCAAGGCCAGCCACTCCGCATCCACCATGTCCTTCTTGGTGAGGATCACCAGCCCCCGCTCCACCCCCAGCAGTCGGCAGATCTCGAAATGCTCCCTGGTCTGGGGCATGATCCCCTCGTCTGCCGCGATGACAAAGGCCAAAAGATCGATGCCCGTGGCGCCGGCCACCATGTTCTTCACAAAGCGTTCGTGGCCGGGAACGTCGATGATGCCGAGACGGTGGCCGCAGGGCAGATCGAGAAAGGCAAAGCCCAGCTCGATGGTGATGCCGCGCTTTTTTTCTTCCTTGAGCCGGTCGGTGTCAATGCCGGTGAGGGCCCTGACCAGACTGGTCTTGCCGTGATCCACATGGCCGGCCGTGCCGAGGACAATCTCCCGCATCTGCTACCAGTTCCCTTTCAGGTACGGATTGTTGCGGGCCTCATCGCCCACGGTGGAACGGGCTCCGCCATAGCCATGCCCCGGCCAGACCACGGTCTCGGCAGGCAGAGTCAGGATTTTCTCTTTGATGGCAGCAAGCATCTGTTTGCTGTCGCCGCCGGGGAAATCGGTGCGTCCCAGCCCCTCGACAAACAGGGTATCCCCGGTAAAAAGATGGGGCGCAGCATAGAGACAGATTCCGCCAGGGGTATGCCCAGGGGTATGGAGAACCGTCAGGGTGAGCGTGCCGATGACGATCTCCTCGCCATCGGTGACAAGCCTGTTCACCGGCGGCGAAGCAGGCAGGCCGAGCATGGAGAAATAATCGATAACCTCAGGCCTGGCGAAGAATTCGGCATCGGCCGCATGCATGACAATGGGCGCGCCGGTAGCCTGCTGGATCAGAGCATTGCCGCAGACATGATCCGGATGACCGTGGGTGCAGAGAATCGCCTCGACGTCGAGCCCTTCGGCCCGGCAGAAACCGAGGATCTGCTCCTCGTTGCCGCCTGGGTCAATGATCGCGCATTTCTTGGTCTCCTCGCAGCCCACCACATAGCAGCATACCGCCATGGAGCCCACGACCAGCTGTTTGACGATCATCCTTGTAGCCTCAGCAGTCGCAGGTGTTTGGATTGCATGGCCCGCCGCCGCAACCGCAGCTCGATCCGGCCTTGGCCATGGGGATGGAAGCAGCCGCAGTGTTGACGGGCAGCTCTTTCTCGACCTTGGCCAAAAACGCCTCAAACGCCTGAACAGCCGGGCTCGTACCCCCGGAAGAGAGATAGGGCTTGCCGTCATCCCCGGCGACAACCACCCTGGGGTCCACGGGAATCCTGCCCAGAAACGGCACGGAAAATTCCGTGGCCAGCTGCTCGCCGCCGCCGGTCTTGAAGATATCCACCGTCTTGTTGCAATGCGGGCAGATAAAGCCGCTCATATTCTCGACGATCCCGACGATCTTCATGGAAACGTGCTTGCAGAAGTTGATGGACTTGCGCACATCGGCCAGGGCGATATTCTGGGGGGTGGTCACGACCAGGGCCTTGGCATCCTTGATGGTGTGGGCCACGGTCATGGGCTCGTCCCCGGTTCCCGGAGGCGCATCGATGACCAGATAGTCCAGATCGCCCCAAGCAACATCCGCGATGAATTGGCGGATCGCCTGATTCTTCAGGGGACCGCGCCAGATGACCGGATCATCCCGGTTCTCCATCATGCTCTCAAGCGAGATGACTTTGAGCTTGTCATTATATTGCAGGGGCGGCATCTTGCCGTCCTTGGTGAGCTCGCCGTCCATCCGGCCAGGCATGCCGAGCATGCGAACGATATCCGGACCGTGGAGATCAACATCCATGAGGCCGACCTTGTATCCCTTTTGCGCAAGACCTAAGGCCAGATTCACCGAAACGGTGGATTTGCCGACCCCGCCCTTGCCGCTCATCACCAGGATTTTGTTCTTGATCCGGTCCAGAGAGGCGGCGATTGCCGTATTCTGCTGGGCCACCGCCGCATCGGCAGAGCCGCAGCCACTCGCTTTTTTACTGCCACAGGTACCGCTGCTGCACTTTGACATGACCTACCTCCAAGAATATAAAAAAATCAAAAAATGAACGAATTCAGGGGAAGCTTTATCTTATACTGTAAGACAGGGTGTTTTGAAAGGCAAAAGCCCGGCTGCCCCTCCATGATGGCCACGGCCTTTCTCCGCCTCTGCCAAAAAAAATGGCTGCCCGGAGGCAGCCATTTACGCGGATCAACTGAAAAAAAAAGTCACAGAACGTAACTGTCCAGCAGTGCCACAGATGCGCGAAAGAGGCCTGCGAAGTGTGCTATTGCACACGAGCAGACCGATGACAACGCAGATGTGGTGCTGCTGGGCAGTTACAGGGAAATAAACTCCGTCCGCTCCAAGGCCATCTCCATATAAAACCGGTGGGTATCGAGGCTGAACACCATCCGCCGGTTGTCCTGAAAATCAAGATCCGGGGTGAGGGTGATGGCGGTATTCAAGGACAGGGCCTTGGGCTGGCCGATGTAGGAGGTGAGATCAAACCTGCCTTCCACCATCTGCATGGCCTTGCCCATGAACTGGTTAGTCATCTCCCCCATGGTGTCAACCACCTCGGCGGAGGTCGCATCCTTGGCCAGAGCGCTCTCCGGCATCCCCATGGCAAGCATGTAGCTCCGGTAGAGTTCCATGGCTGCTCCGGCGGAAAAATTCACCACCACCAACCCGTTATAATCTCCGGTAAACTGAACAAAGCAGCCGATTTCCGGTCGCAGGCTCACCTTGGGAATAACCTGAATGGTCTTTGAATACTTGATGGCCTTTTTTGTACTCTTGTCCAGGGTCTTCTTGACCGCCTGGCAAAAAATCTCGGCGATTATGTCAATGGTTGCCTGTTTTTCACTCATCACTACCCTCCCCACTGGCCAAGAGCCAAGACCCCTTATCTTAAATGTGGTGCCCAGGACGAGAATCGAACTCGTACGGAGTTGCCTCCGAGGGATTTTAAGTCCCTTGCGTCTACCAGTTCCGCCACCCAGGCATAGCACTCAAATCAAAGGGCGATGTACCATATCACCTTACAAAAATCAACAGCCATCAGCCGATGACATCCTATGCCGTTGCCCTTTTTGCCAAGACGTTCAGCCGTGCTCTGCAAAATACTGCACCCGATAGGTGGACACCTCAAGACCTCCTGATCGCCAAGCATCGGCGGGCAACCCGGCCTTCCGGCAGAGGTGGCTTAAAAAGTCCTTAGGATCGGGCAGCTGCTCCCAGACCTGCGGCAAAAAAGTGGCGCCCTGTACGCCCTTTTGGATAATGACCCCGTCAATCCCGACCCGCAGGATGCGAAGCAGCTCCTCCGCGTTTGCATAGGCCAAAGGGATCGGTTCGGTGAGAATGCTGACCTCCACCTCGATTGCCCCGAGTTCATTTTTCCCCAGCGGCCTGAAACGGGAATCGTCAAAAGCGGCGTGGAGGGCATTGCGCTTCACCCCCTCGACAATAGGGTCAAGGGCGGCAAGGCTACCGATACAACCTCGCAACTCACCATGCTCTTTCAGGGTGACAAAGGTTCCCCGTTTGTGCCGGAGTTCAGCATCCAGCAAGCGGGCCGCGATCTCTGCCCCCGGTTCATGAGCCTCTAAGCCGAGCTGCCCGGCGATGGTCTCACGCGCCAGCCAGAGCAGCGCCTTGCCCTGTTCTTCTGTCAGATCTGCGGCCTGTGCGCCTTCATGCCTTGCCATGATCAGCTCCTTTGTTCTTTCTTTTTTCCCGCGCCCCTTTCATTGTACAATATCCTTGAAAACTAAAAAAACTTAGTATTTTTCTGCCAAGAAATACTCGGATAACGCAAGGGGAGAACTACACGGTATGAAAACAATCACCACACTTCTGACGGCATTCAGTTTCTTTCTTGCCGCCACCGGCATCTGCCTTGGCGCAGACGCCCAACACGGAAAACTGCTTTTTGAAAGCCCGGCCCTCGGGGGCGGCACCTCCGGCAAGACCTGCCTCACCTGTCACGAGCATGGCCGGGATTTCAGCCCGGAAACCATGAGCAAGAAGCAATATCGTGTCATGGACAACCCCGTTGCCAGCCTTGCCGGGGTCGTCAATTTCTGCATCGAGGTGGCCTTGCGCGGCGAGGCAATTACGGAAAACGGCCAGGAGATGAAGGACCTGCTCGCCTACCTGCCAGTCTTCATCAAAAACAACAGCGGCAAGGCCCAATAAAAAACCCCGGCCAAAGCCAGGGTTTTTACATCACATTCAAAACGAGATAATCAGCAACCGCAGGAACCGCCGCTGCCTCCGCTGCCGCAGGAACTGCCGCAGCTCCCTCCGCCACCACCGCCGAGAGGCTTGGCCGAAGAGATGCCGAAACCGGAACGGGGTCCGGCTTCGATGAAGTCTACCTTGATGACTCCGCACTGATTGCTGAGATTATTGTCCAGCAGGAATTTAATTCCGCCATGTTCAAACGTCGCGTCATTTTCTTTTGGCTCATCCAGAGCCAATCCCAAAGAGGGGCCTGCTCAGCCACCCTGCATCAGGGCAACACGTACGGCAGAATCGATATTATTATCGGCCAGGTACGCTTTCAGTTTAACAACCGCCTGCTCTGTTACTTCAAGCATCCTATGATCTCCTCATCAAAAGATTCATAAAAAAAATATCCGGCTCTTGGAAGGCCGGTAAGAAAAAAGTAATTTCAGCTTTTTCTTAGCTGACAAATTAAGAAATATCACCGCATAAGTCAAGGCTGGTTTTTTATTTTGCTCTCCGCCTGATTCACGCTATAACAGAAAGAAGCATTCCCCAGGCAGCAGAGGTCCTTCCTCCTTCATTGTGCGAGGCCCAACAGATGAAAAAAATCGTCATATCCACCGGCGGCGGCGATGCCCCAGGCCTAAACGCTGTTATCTACGCAGTGACCAAATCCGCCCATTACCGGGGCTGGGAGGTCTACGGCAGTCATGGCGGCTACAAGGGACTGCTCGACCCGGACGAACTTATCAGCCTCACCCCGGAGATCGTTGAAGACATCACCCCCACCGGCGGCACGATCCTCGGCTCCACCAACAAGGGAAATCCCTTTGCCATGCCCGTTGAAAACATGGCCGGCGAGGTGCTGCTCCGCGATGTTTCCGACCGGGTCATGCAAAACTTTACCCGCATGGGTTTTTTCTGCCATATAGCGGTGGGCGGCGACGGCAGCCTGGAGATTGCCCACCGTTTCGCCACGGAAAAGGGGATGCCGGTGATCGGGGTTCCCAAGACCATTGACAACGATCTGCTGGCCACCCAAAGAACATTTGGCTGCGACACCGCCGTGGCCACGGCGACCGAGGCCCTTGACAAGCTGCATTCCACGGCCAAGTCCCACGACCGGGTCATGGTGGTCGAGGTCATGGGCCGGGATTCCGGCTGGATCGCCATCAATTCCGGAATCTCGGGCTGCGCCGACGTCATCCTCATCCCGGAAATCCCCTTCAACATGGACACAGTCTGCGACAAGATCAACGACAACGAACTGCACCACAAACATTACGCCATTGTCGTGGTGGCCGAAGGGGCCAGGGCCAAAGACGCCGAGGTCATCCACAAGGCCTCGGAACAATGCGCCGTGGGTCGACAGGAGGTGCTGCTGGGCGGGGTGGGCGAATGGGTGGCGCAGCAGATTCGGGAAAAAACCGGCAAGGACACCCGCGCCCTGGTGCTGGGGCATCTGCAACGCGGCGGCTCGCCCACCACCTTCGACCGGATGCTGGCCTTGCGTTTTGGCGGCGCGGCAGTGCGCCTGGCCGAGCAGGAAATTTTCGATCACATGGTGGCGCTGTCCGCCACGGATATTGTCGCCGTGCCCTTGGCCGATGCGATCAAGGCCCGAAAAAAGGTGCCGCTGGACAGCGACAAGGTTCTCACCGCACGGGAAATCGGCATCTGCCTGGGCGACTAAAGAGAGACGCTCCAATAAAATCAGCAAACCAGCTATTTCTCGCTGGCGTGGCTCCTGTTTTTTTGACAAACTTGACTTTGCCCTTGCTTGAGTCCATCCGATTTTGTCGCTGCCAGCCCTTGTTTCTTACATCTCGGCGTCTTCTCGTAAGATCTTTGCATGCATCTCGCGGGTCAGCACCTCGATCCGCTGACTCAACTGTTTCGTGAGCTCGGTCAGCTCAGTGTTCTGCTGAAGCAACTCCACCATCTGTGCCGATTGTTGTGCCGCAAGCGCCAAACGCTGTTCATTCGCCATGGCAAGGGCTTCCCTATGCTGCGCATCGGCATCGGCGTGAACTTTGTCCCGGTCAGCCTGTCGCGTCTGCGCAAGCAGAATAAGTGGCGCCGCATAGGCCGCCTGGAGGCTGAATGCCAGATTAAGAAGGATAAAGGGATACACATCGAACTTGGTGAAGCCAACCGCGTTCACGCCGATCCAGATTGCAACGATAATCGTCTGTGCCACCAGAAAAACAGGCGTCCCAAAAAAACGGGCGAAGGCCTCGGCCTTTAGCGCGAACCAGTCATTGCCAAAAACCGGATCAAGATGCATGTGTGGAAGGTGAAAACGAAAATAATCCTGATTCGGCTCAGTTGAGGATGAGGGGACAGTATCGGATATTTTTGAGTGTGTTTTCATTTTCTGATCCTTGTCAGATGGTAATTTTTCATAAACCGCTTCTCTGGAGAACAAAAACGAAAATTGCTGCGACAAGACAATAATAGCCGAAAAACTGCCAGCGACCTTTCTCCAGCCAGTTGGAAAGCCAGCGCAAGGCCAGAAGCCCTGAAAAAAAGCTCAGCACCATCCCGATGATGCTGGGAAGAAAGAGGCTCGCCAGATGCGTTCCCTGTACTGATGTGGCAAGAGCCTGTGCCTTCAACAACCGCAAAATCTCGCGGGCAATCACGGGCGGAGTGAGCACGACGGCAAGAGCAAAGCTGAATTCCTCGGCCTTATCACGGGCGATCCCCAGCAACAGTCCGATGGATATGGTCGCCCCGGAACGAGAAAATCCGCGAAACGGGAGGCAGAAACCCTGGACAATGCCGATCAGCGCGGATTCCTTGATCCCCAAACTGGTAGAGCTTGCCGAGTGTTTCCCAAGGAGACCGGCGAGGATAATCAGCAGCCCTGCCGCAGCCAAGGCCGCCGAAATCAGGCCCAGGTTGCCGAACAGCAGCTCGATTCAATGACAGCCCGACTCCGCCGGTCAAGGCGGTGGCAATCATGATGCGTTTGCCTGCATCCCAAAACTGTTTCTTGGAGGCAAAAAAATTCGCCTGCCAGGATCGCCAAAAGTAGCAGATTACCGCAAACATGGTTCCGGTGTGCAGCATGACCAGCAAGAGCGTCATCTCCGGGGTGGTCGGATCGAGCCCCATCAGCTTCGCGGTCACGATGACATGGGCTGAACTGGATACCGGCAACAGCTCGGCAGCCCCCTGGATCAAGGCAAGGATAAAAATCTGGATAATGGTCATGGGATTATAAAGCCTGTTGAATCAATGAAGGGTGGATAAAAAGACTGCGGAACATCCATACCTGCTGTTGGCTGGCAGATGTCAGATTACAAGCATTACCCCTTTTCCAGCCGCTCCATGTAAGCGTCCCACTCCATGGGCAGCATGGTTTTCTTCAGATTATTGCATTCCTTGCAGCAGGCGGCAAGATTCCCCTTGGAGCTTGTTCCTCCCCTGGCCAGGGGGACGATATGATCCATGGTGAGTTCCTTGGCCGGGGTCTTGTTGCCGCAGTAGTAGCAGATACCCAGGGAGAGCTTGGTCTGCCACCATCGGCTTTTCCGAATCTCCCTCGCCTTGGCGCGTTCGCGACGGATATCCTCCTCGTCCACCCCCTCGCCGTACAGATCTGCACTCATGGCGCCACCTCCCCCAGCAAAATCTTCCGCGCCGCCCCCACCAGATACAACGATCCAGCCACGCAGATCAGATCCCCGCCCTGCGCCATGTCGGCAGCAAGGATCAGGGCCTCGGCCACCGTTGCCGCGCCCTGCGTCTTGCTGCGTTCCGCCGCGGGCAGGATGGCGGCAAGCTGCTCCGGTGTTGCCGAGCGCTCGCTTTCCGGGCGGGTGAAGATGATCCGGTCCGCCAGAGGGGCGATGGTGAAGAGGGTTGCGGCCACATCCTTGTCCCCCATGCAGGCCCAGACCAGAATGAGCCGGTCGTAGCGGAACTCGCTGACCAGAGCATCCCGCAGGCTCTCCACCCCGGCGGGGTTGTGAGCCCCATCCAGCAGGTAGCGACGCAGAGAAGCGGGCTGTCCGGCTACGGCCTCGACAGGACACTCCACCGGCTTGCCGTCCGCCAGACAGAAATATTCAAGGCGGCCCGGCCAGGTCACGGACAGCAGTCCCTGCCGGATCGCTTCCCCGGTCACCGGTATGGTTTCGGAGATGGTTTCCAGCGCGGCCAAGGCCAGAGCAGCATTGCCGATTTGGTACCCGCCCTTCAAACGACAATGGAGGTCAACAAGGGAATGGCTGTTATCAAGGCCTCGATACTGCCAGCTTCCCTCCGGGCCACGCACCGCATCAAACTCGCGACCCAGCAGAAACAGGGGGGCCTTGCGCTCCTCGCACACCTGCGCCACCACCGCCAGGCTTTCGTCCGCAGCCAACCCGGCAACCACGGGCACGCTTGGCTTGATGACCCCAGCCTTTTCAAAGGCCACCGCAGCCAGGGTGTTACCCAGGTACTGCTCATGGTCCATGCTCACATTGGTGATCACGGAGACCAGGGGGGTGATCACGTTGGTGGCATCAAGCCTGCCGCCCATGCCGACTTCCAGAATGGCTACATCCACCTGCTCCTCGGCAAACCAGAGCAGGGCCAGGGCCGTGGCAAACTCGAAATAGGTGATCTGTCGCTCGCCCAGCGCCTCGCGGATCACGCTGGCCTGCCGAGCGAAGGCCTCTTCGGAGATGAACCGCTCGTCGATCCGGAAACGCTCCCGCACACAGCTTAAATGCGGCGAGGTGTAGAGCCCCACCTTGTAACCAGCCTTGGTCAAGATGGTCCGCAGGGTGGTGGAGACGGAGCCCTTGCCGTTGGTCCCGGCGACATGCACAAAACGCAGGCCCCGGTGCGGATTGCCCACCGAATCGAGGAACTGGTTCATGCTCTCCAAGCCCAGCTTGATCTTAAAAAACTGCAGGTTATCAAGAAAGGCCCAGGCATCCTGGTAATTCATCATGAAACCAACTCCAGCTTGGCATAGTCAAGATGCAGGGTCTTTTTGCCGTGCCGGGCAAAGAGAACCTCCAGCGATTTGGCGCTGACGACCTTTTCCACCACGCCCTCCCCGAAAAACGGGTGCCGCACCCGGTTGCCGAGCTTGATACTCGGGGCGGACGATGAACCGGACGGGCTTGCCGGGGCCGAAGACTTGAGGGGCGGGATGCTGTAATCGGGCCGCTCCTCCTGCCCCCCACCGTAGGCGGAGGATTGGTGCTGCCAGGCAGCGGGGGCAGGCGACTGGGTCAGGGTATGGGGCAATTCCTGAAGAAAGGGAGAAGGCCCGCCCGCAGCCGCGGAGGAGTCGTAGGACATGACCTCCTGGGGGTAAACCAGATACAGCTGCTTGCGGGCGCGGGTGGCGGCCACATAGAGCAGACGGCGTTCCTCCTCCTTATGCGCAGGGAGTACAGCCTGGGCCGAAGGAAAGCGGCCCTCGGCCAGGTTGATGATAAAGACCGTGTCCCACTCCAACCCCTTGGCCGAATGGATGGTGGAGAGCACCAACCGCTTGCCGCCATCCTCCTCCAAAGCCCCGGCCTGGGGCGGATCAAGGGAGGCGTCGTCGAGAAAGGATTGCAATTCGACATACCCGCCCATCACCCGGCCCAACTCGTCCAGATCCCGGCGACGGCGGGGATAATCGTCGTGGTACAGCCGCTCGAAGATCGGCTCGTAATAGTCCATGATCCGCTCGAACATCTGGCCCATGCTCATGCCCGGCTGCCATAGCGCCTCAAGCATCGCAAGCAACTCACCCAAACCCTCTTTCCAGGTTTTACCAGCCGGGTATTCCCGAAGGGCCGCCAAAGGGTCGTCCGCACTTTTGACCCGGCTCAGGATATTCTGGGCCGTCTTGGGCCCCACCTTGTCGAGCTGCAGCAGGAGCCGATTCCAGGAGAGATGGTCATGGGGGTTGGCCACCACCCGCAAATAAGAGATGACGTCCTTGTTATGGGCCAGCTCGTTGAGTTTGAGGCCGCCGCGCTTGTCAAACTCGATCTGCCGATGAGTCAGCTCCAACTCCAGCTTGTAGGAATGGAAGCCGGAACGGAAGAGCACCGCAATCTCATCCAACGGCTCACCCTCCTTACGCAGGGCCACGATCTTTTCCGCCACATAGCGGGCCTGGGCGCCTTCATCCCTGGCCCCGTAGACCACGGGCTTTTCCCCGCCCGTTATGTTGGTGAACAGGGTCTTGGTATATTTCTCCTGGGCCTTTTCGATGATGGCATTGGTCAGATCAAGGATCTTCTGGGTTGACCGGTAGTTCTCTTCCAAGCGGATCAGGCGGGTTTCGGGAAAAAGATTAGGAAAATCCATGATGTTGCGGAAATCAGCGCCCCGGAAGCTGTAAATGGACTGGGAATCATCGCCCACCACCATCACGTTGTTGTGCTTCGCCGCCATCAACCGGACAATGGCCGCCTGAATGGGATTGGTGTCCTGATACTCATCCACCATGATGTGACTGAAACGGTTGGCCAGCTCGGTATGAACCTCGGGAAACTCCTCCAGAATCCGCCGCCAGTTCACCAGCAAGTCGTCGTAATCCATGAGGCTGTGCTCCAGCTTGAACCGCTGGTAATGGAGGGCAATGGTCTGCAGGTCGGCGGCAAAATCATGAAAATGGCCATACTCGGCCTCGACCAGCTCTTCGATCCCCAGCCCCTTGTTCACCGACTTGCTGAGAATGCTGATCACCACCCGCTTGGAGGGAAAGCGCTTGTTCTCCCCGCCCAGGTTCAGGGAGGATTTGAGCAGGTTGACGATGCCCTCGGCATCGGACTGGTCGATGATGGTAAAGTTGGCCGCATAGCCGAGATGACGGCAATAGCGGCGCAGCAGCAGATTGGCCGTGGCATGGAAGGTACCGCCCATGACCCGCCGACAGGAATCGTCCAGCAGCAGGCTGGCCCGGTGCAGCATCTCCTGGGCCGCCTTACGGGTAAAGGTCAGGAGCAGGATCTGCTCCGGGGGCACGCCCTGCTCGACCAGATGGGCCAAGCGATAGACCAGGGTGCGGGTTTTGCCGCTGCCTGCCCCGGCAATGACCAGCACCGGACCGGACACAGTGGTCACCGCCTCGTATTGCGCCTCGTTCAAGGCCTTACGGGTGATCTGGCTGGTGGAGCGAGCGGGCTGGGGCTTTGGTGTCATGGGAAATAGGGTGGGTTGCATGGCGGCAACTCTAACACAAGAGCAGGCGGGCTTTCGACAAAAAAGTTTTAATTTTCATGCCTGGCTGGTAAAGTAGCTCGTTACAAAAATCAGACACCAGCAAGACAACTTTTTACATAATTCCAAGGAAATAGAAATGAACAACGCACAGGATATTTTCACCCAGGAAACCCTACAGACCCTTTTTCCGCCCGAACGGGCCAACGCCTTCTTCGACGCCCTGTTCGGCGATGCCGAAGACGGAGCCTACGACATCCGCCTCGTTTTCAAGGGGCAGGCGGCAAACACCCTCACCCTGGCCCTCGAACTCCACGAGCGCCCCGGCAAATGCCTGGCCTGCAACCTGACCTACGGCCTGCCCGAGGTCTTCAGCCGCCACCCCATCATCAACATCAAAGGGTTGACGGCGGAGATCGACGCTCTCCTAGGCGACAAGGCCACCTGCACCGACTGGAAGCTCGGCACCACCCAAACCGTTTCCAAAAAACTGCATGTTATTCCGCTGATGATCAGCTTGGCGTGAAGGTAACTCTATTTCTTGCTACCATGCTTTTCTGGATGTTGGGCAGAGCTGTAGAACAACTTGTTTAGGAGTCAAAAAAGACCATGAAAGACAGCATCAATAAAATTAGAGAGTTGCTTGATGAGATCGAGAAAGAAGGTCGAAGCGAAGAAGATTTTCAATTCGTCAAAAACTTTGATGCGTTAGAGATTCCTTCAATTGTTTCTTCAATAGTAGATTTTCTACAACCGGACCTTTCCCCTATTGAGACAGTTTTTTATTGGTATTTATTTCGGCGTTCAATACTAGAAAATGGTCAGCAGTATGTGCGTGCCGGACAGACTGCACTTACCAATACCTCTGCATCTCATAAAAAGGGAAAGGATGTTTTAAGCACTCATTCGGTCCGTCTTGCATTACGAGGGCTTCAGGAGAAAGGCGCCATAACCATAGTTGGGGATGTCACACATTCTGGGTCAATGTATAAAGTTAATCTGCCTGATGAAATTCCGTCGTGTATAGAAAGAGAAAAAGCTCATGAAACAATCGAAAATCAACTCGTTGATGAGAACAAGGAGCTCGATTATTATAACGTAGCGGAGAATCGCCTCAAAATTTTTGAGCGAGATGGTTTCAAGTGTCATTATTGCGACAAACAACTTACACGGTTTTCTGCAACCCTTGACCACATCCAGCCAGTATCTAGGGGCGGAGATAACTCCTTTCAAAATCTGACCACATCATGTTTACACTGCAATTCTCAACGTGGGAATAAACCTATAATGGATATTATTTTAGAAAAAAACAAGGACTCCTTATAAGATGCACTGATGGCAATTGCGCTACGCTCCATTGTCATTCAGTGAACGATGAATCAAAAAATCAGAGGGAAAACTAGGGCCACTTCCCATATTTCCCCATTGGCACGCAGCCGAGCACCGCAAAAGCTGCCGAAAAGGGAGGTTGCACTGTTTGAGCGCAGCGAGTTTGCAACATCCCGGCAGATTTGAGGAGCGCAGGGCATCCCGCCAACGGCGGGACCAGTGACACGGGTGCCCTTTCTTTGGTTCGTTTCTTTGGGCAAGCAAAGAAATGAACAATCCCATTCCCTCTACTCAGCAAACTCACCGTGCCCCTAATCAACTCCCCAACCGAACTAACAACCGGCGCCACCGATGCCCTCCTTGCCATCGAATGCACCGTGATCATCGCACTCCTGAGGCGCACCGCGCCAGCCGATCGCTGGCGAACAAACCTCTGGTGCTGGGTATTCGGCCTCCTCGCAATTGCGTCCTTCCTCGGCGCCCTGACACACGGCCTGGAGATGCCAAAGTCCATCCGCATAGCACTATGGACCCCTCTCTACATGAGCCTGGGGATTCTCGTGCTACTGTTCATCGTGGGGGCTGTTGCTGATTGGCGGGGGAAAGCGGCGGCAAAACGTCTTGTCCCATGGGGCATCGGCATGAGCGTTGCCTTTCTCGGGCTGACCGCGCTTCTGGGCGGAAAGTTTATCGTCTTCATCGTTTACGCGGCAACGATTATGCTGAGCGCCCTAGCCATCTACACCTTTCTGGCCGCCACCCATCGTTTGAAAGGCACCGCCGTCGTTGCCCTGGCAATTCTCCTCAATCTGGCTGCGGCCGCAGTGCAGGCAAGCAATCTCTCGCTCCACCTTCTTTTCCCCTTTGACCACAATGGACTTTTCCATCTTGTCCAGATCCTGAGCACAGCGATACTCGGGTGGGGATTGCACCTTGGCATGGAGTCCGCTCAGAGATAAGTATCCGCGAACGCGACCTACCACAACCTCTCAAAAAACCGCCCCACCTCGCTGGGCCGATGCGCATCCGACCCAGCCACCAGCGGAACCCCCAAGGCAACAGCCTCGTCGATCAGTGAGCGCACCGGATACTGCTCTCCCCGATGAGAAAACCCGGAGGTATTGACCTCCAACGCCATGCCCTTAAGGCACATGGCCTGAAAAATCTCCCTTATCTGCCGCTGATGCGCCTCGGTAAAATGCACCTCGGGATGATGCCGCAGCACAGCATCCAAATGACAAAGCACCGTGCCGGGCAGGACCTCAACCGCCTCCAGCAGAGTGGCGAAATAATCGGAGATCACCCGCTCCACCCCCTGTTTGCCCAGAGGCTCCAGATTGGCCTTGCGGCGGCTCACCACGTTGTAGTGGCGGTCTTTAATCTCGTAATAATGGAAGGAAAGACCGACCCGGTCCCAATTGTACCGCTTGAGAAACTCAAGAATCGCAGGGACCTGCTTGGGATTGTAACCCACCTCCACCCCGAGGCCGATGCGGAGCCTGTCTCCGTAAACCTGTTGCAGCCTCTGCCCTTCGCGGTGGTAGGCGACAAAATCCTCTTCGGAAAGCCAGGTGTCCTCGCGGTAGCGGATGCCACATTCCAGGTGCTCCAGAAAGATCAGCTCATCAAGACCCTTGCCGATGGCTGCCACGACATACTCCTCCATCTCGCCGGTGGCGTGGTGGCAGAGCCGGGTGTGGACATGGCCGTCGCTCTTGGGGTTGATCAGCATCGGTTTGCCGGAGCAGGGGGAATTCTCGGAAGCTAGGCGTTGCCACGGGGGAAGAAATGCAGCACCCCGTCGATATCCGAGGTGTCGCAAACCCGACCCGGCCCCAGCTCGACAAACTGCTCAATGCCTTCCATGTTGATGGAAAACTGCTGGCCGTCCGGCATGTGGTACACAACCGTCCGAACCTTGGTTATATCAATGGGCGATCCAGCCACTCTCATATTCATTCCTCACCAAAATCCTATAACAAAACAGAACAGTGCTCTGTAATTTAGTCATTCATTAAATTATGGCAAGATGCCAGCGGAAAATAATTAGTATTGTCCGGTTAATAACTTGCGCCATCAATCAAAACGTCCAAATCCCCCCTGACCCCCCTTTGCTAAAGTGGGGAAAACTTACACTTCCCCCTTTGGCAAAGGGGGATTGAGGGGGATTTACCCGGTGCAAATACAGCATTTTACCCGGCTTCAATTTCTTAACCGGGCAGTGCTGGAAAATAATCAATAATTTTTCCGAGCCAAAACCTCGCGGGGCTTGGAGCCATCTGCAGGACCGACCACCCCTTCCTTTTCCATGAGTTCGATCATCCGGGCCGCCCGATTGTAGCCCACCCGCAGACGCCGCTGCACCATGGAGATGGAGGCCTGACCCGATTCGCAGACCAGGGCCACGGCCTCGTCATATTTTTCGTCCGACTCCCCACCCTCGTCGCCCTCGCCAGCCTCGGCTTCCTCGGCAAGCTTCAGCACGCTTTCATCGTAGCGCACAGCGCCCTGCTCCTTGAGAAAAGTCACGATCCGCTCGGTTTCCTTTTCCGAGATATAGGCGCCGTGGATGCGCTGGAGCTTGCTGGTGCCCGGCGGCATAAACAACATGTCGCCGGAACCCAGCAGGTGCTCGGCCCCGCTCCCGTCCAGAATGGTGCGGGAATCGATCTTGGAGGAGACCTTGAACGACATCCGGGTGGGGAAGTTGGCCTTGATCAGGCCAGTGAGCACATCCACCGAGGGCCGCTGGGTGGCAAGGATCAGGTGCATGCCAGCAGCCCGCGCCATCTGGGCCAGCCTGGCCACGGAATCCTCGACCTCGCGGGAGGAAACCATCATCAGGTCGGCCAGCTCGTCGATGATGATCACGATGAGCGGCAGCTTGTCCACGGCCTCGGCGTTGTAACTGGCAAGGCTCTTGACCTTGGCCTCTTCCATCAGCTGGTAGCGGCGCTCCATCTCCCGCACTGCCCAGAGCAGGGCCCGGCTCGCCAGCTTGGGGTCCACCACCACCGGGTGCAACAGATGGGGGATATCCTCGTAGCAGGAAAGCTCGATGCGCTTGGGGTCCACCAGCAGGAGGCGGACCTCCTCGGGCGTGGCCCGGAAAAGGATCGAGCAGATGATGGTGTTGACCGCCACGCTCTTGCCCGAGCCGGTTGCCCCGGCAATGAGCAGATGGGGCATGCGCGCCAGATCGGCGATGACCGGATTGCCCACCACATCCATACCCAGGCCGATGGTGAGCCGGGAGCTGGCTTTTTGGAACTTTTCATTGGCAAAAATATCACGGACGTAAACGATGTTGCGGGTCGGATTGGGAATCTCGATGCCCAGCGCGGCCTTGCCGGGGATGGAGCCGACGATGCGCACACTCTCGGCCTTGAGTCCCAGGGCCAGATCGTCGGCCAGGGCAATGATCTTGTTGATCTTCACCCCCGGAGCCGGAGAAAACTCGTAGGTAGTGATCACCGGGCCGGGGGAGATGCCGACCACCTTGCCCACCACCCCGAAATCCTTGAGTTTTTCTTCCAGTTCGGCGCTGACCGCATAGTAATACTCGCGGTCCACGACCACCTCCGGGTTTTCCGGCTTATCCAACAAGGACAAGGGCGGAAGCCGGTATTCCCCGCTGGCTGCGGGCAGGAGGCGGAAAGAATCGTCCTCTCCCCCGGCCTCAAGCTTTACCGGCGCATGCACCTTGGGCACGATGGCGTCATCTTGATCTGCACTTGCCTCGGCTACAAGGGGAGCTGCGGCTGCCAATGCTTTCTTACCCTGTCCGGCCGAGGAGGCCTTATCCTCGGCTGCCTGCCTGTCTGCCCGACGGCTGGCCAGAAAGGCGCGCAGGCGATTGCCTAGGGAATAGGGGGAAAAGCTGCTGATCAGCATCAGGGAAATAACCAGTACCACGAAAAAAAGCAGCAGGGAGCCGGGGCCGCCGAAGAACCGCTGACCATACTGGGCCAGCAGCGTGCCCAAGAAACCGGCAACCGGATAGGTGTGCTCAAAAACAGTGAAAGAGGCCAGGGAGGTAAAGCCGCTGAGCCCCGAGCTGGCCAGGAGAATCCCGGTACAGCCGAACACGGTCAGGGGCACGGTTTCCAGGGTGAAATCAGGAGAGAACAGACGGATGGCGAAAAAAAGCAGCAGCAAAGGGAGCCAGAGCGCGGTGATCCCCAGCAGATCCAGGAGCAGCCCGGCGACAAACTGGCCCACCGTCCCGCCCCAGTTGGCAGTGGCTATCTGGCCCAATGGCTCCACCGAGGTGTAACTGACCAGGCAGAGGAGCAGAAAAAGGGCGACAAACACCCCGAATACGGAAAGTATCTCTCGCCCAAGCGTTGGTTTTTCTTTTTCCTGCTTGTTCTTCCCTGGCGCCATTATTCTCGCAGATCGGTTCCGGCAATGGGAGCGCAGCCATGCCTGAATCGCACGCTACTTTGCCTTGCCGATATTTTTCAGGATAGCATCAAGGATGCCATTAATAAAGCCCGGAGAATCTTCGGCGCAATATCGCTTGGCCAGCTCAATGGCCTCGTCGATGGCCACCCGGGGCGGCACATCATCCTTGAACATCATTTCATAGGATGCCAGCCGGATAATGTTGCGATCCAGCACCGACATCCGGCTGACCCGCCAGTTCACCGCGCTTTCCTCGATCTTGGCGTCGAGTTCATCCCTCTTGTCGGTGATGCCGTAAACCAGCTCCCGGCCATAAGGGATGGCTTTTTTGTTGATCTCAAAATTCTCGCAGAGCAGCGGGAAATTCTCCACTGCGGAGGTTGCGGTCATCTCCCCTTGGAACAGGGCGTTGAGGGCAAGCTCTCTTGCCTTGCGTCGGTTTCCCATGAATGATCAGGCAAGCTGCGGCAGGAGGTTGACCATCTCGATGGCAGTGGCCGCGCACTCGGAGCCCTTGTTCCCGGCCTTGGACCCGGCCCGTTCAATGGCCTGCTCGATGGAATCGGTGGTCAGCACGCCGAAGATGATGGGCACCCCGGATTCCATGCTGGCCTGGGCAATCCCTTTGGTGGCCTCGTTGGCCACGAAATCAAAATGGGGGGTAGAACCGCGGATCACCGCGCCAAGACAGATCACTGCGTCATACCGACCGGATTTGACCATTTTCTGGGCGACCAGCGGAATCTCAAAAGCGCCGGGAACCCTGGCCACCTCGATCTCCTTGTCCTTTACCCCGGAACGCATCAGGGTGTCCAGGGCGCCTTCCAGCAAACGCTCGGCAATAAACGAGTTGAACCGGGCAATGACAATCCCGAATTTCTTCCCTTCGGCCTGCAGTTTTCCTTCAAAAAATTTCGGCATTGTTTTTCCTCCAAAAGTTTACAAAGACTCAGTTTTTTGTATCCTTGCCGCCGGTGAACAGATTCAGCATGTGGCCGAGCTTGTCCTTCTTGGCCTTCAGGTAATCGATATTTTCCGGCTCCGCCACCATCTCGATGGGCAGGCGGCCCGTGACCTTGAGGCCGTAGCCTTCAAGACCGATGATCTTCTTGGGGTTGTTGGTGATCAGCCGCATCTTGCGGACGCCGAGATCCCGGAGGATCTGGGCGCCGATGCCGTAGTCGCGCAGGTCGGCCTTGAAGCCCAGATGCACATTCGCCTCAACCGTGTCCATCCCGCCTTCCTGGAGGGCGTAGGCCTTGATCTTGTTGATCAGGCCGATACCCCTCCCCTCCTGCTGCATGTAGAGGATGATGCCTGCGCCCTCATGCTCGACCATGCGCATGGCGCTGTGCAGTTGCCCGCCGCAGTCGCAGCGCTTGGAGCCGAAGACGTCGCCGGTCAGACAGGAGGAATGCACCCGAACCATGATCTCCTTGGTGGGGTTGATCTCCCCCTTGACCAGGGCAACGTGTTCGAGGTCATCCACATCATTGGTGTAGACAATGGTCCGGAAGTCGCCGTAGCGGGTGGGAATCTTGGCTTCGGCAGCCCGATGGACCAACTTGTCCTCGCGGGTCCGATAGGCGACCAGATCGGCGATGGTGGCGATTTTGAGCCCGTGCTCCTGGGCAAATACCTCCAGATCGGGCATCCGGGCCATGGTGCCGTCTTCCTTCATGATCTCGCAGATCACCCCGGAAGGATTCAACCCGGCCAAGCGAGACAGATCAACCGAGCCCTCGGTCTGGCCGGTGCGGACCAAAACCCCGCCCCGCCGGGCGCGCAGCGGAAAGATATGCCCTGGACTGACGATATCGCTGGGCTTGGCCTTGGGATCGGCAGCCACCAGGATGGTTCGTGCCCGATCCGCTACGGAGATGCCGGTGGTGACCCCGGTACTGGCCTCGATGCTCACGGTAAAGGCCGTTTCAAAGGGCGACTTGTTCTTCTGCACCATCATGGGAATCTGCAACTGCTCAAGATGGTCCGGGGTCAAGGTCAGACAGATGAGGCCCCGGCCATGGGTGGCCATGAAATTGATCGCCTCGGGCGTGACCTTTTCCGCAGCCATGTAGAGATCGCCCTCGTTTTCGCGATCCTCGTCATCGACCAGGATGATCATCTTCCCGGCCCGGATCTCGTCAATCACCTCTTCAATGGAACTTACCGCCATGGTCTTCACCTCAAAACTTTCGCCGCCTGTAGCCGGGCACCTTTATTTCAAAAAACCGTGCTCAGCCAAAAAAGCGGAATTGATTCTTGATTCCACACCCCCGCCGTCAGCGTCCTTGGCGGAGAGCAATTTTTCCACGTACTTGCCGATCAGATCCACTTCTATATTCACCACGCTCCCCTGTTTCAACGCACCCAGGGTGGTTATGCCAAGGGTGTGGGGGATGATGGAGACGGAAAAGGCTTTATCGTCAACACTATTGACAGTAAGGCTGATGCCGTCGATGGCGATGGAGCCTTTTTCAATGATATATTTGCCAAAACCAGCCGGCACCTGGAAGCTGAACAGTACGAAATCCCCAAGGGACTGGCGGGTAAGCATGGGGGTGGTGGCATCCACATGGCCGCTGACCATATGCCCGCCCAACCGGTCACTGAGGCGCAGGGCGCGCTCCAGATTGACCACACTCCCGACTGCCAGCTGCCCAAGGTTGGTGCGGTTCAGGCTTTCCGGCGAGATATCGACCACGAAACGCCTGCCGCTGATCTCCTTGGCCGTGAGACAAACCCCGTTGACCGCGATGGACTCGCCTTCCGCAGGCTCTGGCAGATCAAAGTCCGCAGCAATGGCAAAGAGCATCCCGCCACCGACCGGTCTTTTTTCCAGTATCCTGCCTTGCCCCAGTATGATCCCGGTAAACATATTCTAATCCTGTAACTGCTCAGCAGCACCGCATCTGCTTTGTCATCGGCCTGCTTATGTGCACCACAGCACACAGCGCAGGCCTCTTTCGCGCATCTGCGGCACTGCTGGGCAGTTACTTTCTTTGTTATTATCTCTCGACCAGACCCTCGATCAGCACATCGTTGCCAAACCGTCGCACCTTGGTGGTGCTGAAGCGGGGGGCATCCACAATGTTTTGCAGACCCAGGGTGTCCAAGAGGGGCACTCCGTCGCCGCCGATAAAGATCGGGGCCACGAAAATATTCACCTCATCCACCAGCCCAGCCCGCAAGAAAGCGCCATGCACCCGGCTGCCCCCTTCGACCAGCACACTGGTGAGCTGTGCGCGGCCAAGCTCGCAGAGCACCGCGGCAAGATCAAGTTGGCCTGCGTCATCGAGCCGGACCTGCTTGATGACCGCGCCGGCCTTCACCAGAGCCTCGGCCCGTTTCACATCCGCATCCGGCCCGCAAAAGATCCAGGTCGGGGCAGAGGAAGCCTGTTGCAACATTTTGGCGGTGGGCGGCAACCTGAGTGCGGTATCCAGAATAACCCGCAACGGATCCCTGCCCCTGCGGCCAGCCACCCTGGTAGTGAGGGCGGGATCATCGCACAGGGCTGTCTCGCTGCCGATGAGAATGGCATCCACCCGATCCCGCAGCCGATGCACCTGGCGCCGGGATTGTTCGTTGGTGATCCAACTGCACTGGCCGGAGGCGAGGGCCAATCTCCCATCCAAACTCATCCCGGCCTTCATAATCACCCAGGGCAGGCCGGTGGTGACATGCTTGCTAAAGGGGCGGTTTAGGCAACGGCATTCCTCAGCCAGCACGCCCTGCGTAACTTCGAGCCCTTGGGCGGCAAGAGTTTTGCATCCTCCCCCCCCAACCAACGGATTGGGGTCGAGCATGCCGACCACCACTCGCTTGATGCCGCTGGCCAGAATGGCCTGGGTGCAAGGAGGGGTTTTCCCCGTATGGTTGCAGGGCTCCAAGGTCACATAGATAGTGGCGCCCCTGGCCTTTGCCCCGGCAGCCCGGAGGGCATGCACCTCGGCATGGGGGGTTCCGGCCTTGACATGGAACCCCATGGCAATGAGCCGATTATTTTTGACAACCACTGCGCCGACGCAGGGGTTGGGCGAGGTGCGGCCAAGCCCCTTTCTCGCCTCCCTGATGGCCAGCTGCATCCAGGCGCGGTCGTCTTTCATTTCGCTGTTTCTTCCGGGCCGCCCAGCATGCCTTTCAACTCGGCCATGAATTCGCTTAAATCCTTGAACTGCCGGTACACCGAGGCAAAACGGACATAGGCCACGCCGTCAAGCTTGCGCAGGCCGTCCATGACCTTTTCCCCGACCAGCTTCACCGGAATCTCGCGTTCGCCCATATCCTGTAGTTCCCGCTCCAGGGAATCAACAAACTCATCGATCTGCTCCATGCTGACCGGTCGCTTCTCGCAGGCCTTTTGCAGGCCTTCCACCACCTTGTGCCGATCCCAGGCCTCGCGGCGCCCATCTTTCTTTATCAGCATGGGCATGGTCACTTCAAGCCGCTCGTAGGTGGTAAACCTACGACTACAGGCATCGCACATCCGACGGCGACGGGTGATGGTGAAATCCTTGTTCAGGCGGGAGTCAACAACCCGGTTTTCCAGATGACCGCAATACGGACATTTCATAACTTCGCCTTAACGAGATCTGCGCCGGGGCAAATTGAGGCTATTGAGCGCTACCCCAGCTGGACAACAGGAACTTTGGCTTCGGCCAACAGCACAGAGGAAAGGTTGTCGGCATATCCCTCTTTATAATAGATTTTTTCAATTCGTGCATTGATCAGCATCTTGCTACAGATGGAGCAGGGCATATTGGTGCAATACAGGGTAGCGCCCTCAACACTGAAACCGTGCAGAGCCGCCTGGATAATGGAGTTCTGTTCGGCGTGCAGGCCGCGACACAGCTCATGCCGCTCCCCGGAGGGAATCCCCTGCTGCTCCCGCAGGCAGCCGAGATCCAGACAATGGCTGACCTTGGCCGGGGCTCCGTTGTAGCCTGTGGCGATGATGCGTTTGTCCCGGACCAGAATAGCGCCCACCTTGCGGCGGAGACAGGTGGAACGCTGGGCCACCATCTCGGTGATCCCCATAAAATATTCGTCCCAGGACGGGCGGGTATCGGTCATGATCGGTTACTCGCTGTCCCGCGCCATGTCTGGATACAGGGGAAAAGTATCGCACAACGCCCGAACTTCAAGCCGGATGGCGTTCAGGGCTGCCTTGTCCTGACGGTTTTCGATGGCCCGGTTGATCCAATCGGCCACCTTGGCCATTTCCGGCTCCTTGAGACCACGGGTGGTCACAGCCGGCGTACCGATGCGCACCCCGCTGGTGACAAAACGGCTCTGCTGGTCAAAGGGAATGGCGTTCTTGTTAACGGTAAGCCCGGCCTCTTCCAAGGCCTCTTCCGACTCCTTGCCGGTTGCCCCCTTATTGCTCAGATCAACCAGGAGCAGATGATTATCGGTGCCGCCGGAAACCAGACGGAACCCGTGACGCACCAACCCAGCCCCCAAGGCCTGGGCGTTTTTGACCACCTGGGCCTGATCCTTCTTGAATTTCTCCCCCATGGCCTCCTTGAAGGCCACGGCCTTGGCGGCGATGACATGCACCAGCGGCCCGCCCTGAATGCCTGGGAAGATCTTGCTGTCCAGCTTCTTGCCGAACTCGGCCTTGGCAAGGATCAGGCCGCCCCGCGGACCCCGCAGGGTCTTGTGCGTAGTGGTCGTAACAAAATCGGCGTAGGGAACCGGCGAGGGATGGACCCCGGCCGCCACCAGCCCGGCGATATGGGCCATGTCCACCATGAACAGGGCGCCGATCTTGTCGGCTATGGCGCGGAACCCGGCAAAATCGATAATTCTTGGGTAGGCGCTCGCCCCGGCCACAATCATCTTCGGCCTCTGCTCAAGGGCGATGCGCTCCACCTCGGCCATGTCGATGCGCTCGGTTTCCCGGTTCACCCCGTAAGAAACAAACTTGTAGAGCTGCCCGGAAAAATTCACCGCTGCCCCGTGGGTGAGATGCCCGCCATGGGCCAGATCCATACCCAGAACCATGTCTCCCGGCTGCAGCGAGGAAAAATAGACCGCCATATTGGCCTGGCTGCCGGAATGGGGCTGGACATTGGCGTATTCGGCACCAAAGATCTTCAGCGCCCGTTCGATGGCCAGGGATTCGATCTGGTCGGCGTATTCGCAGCCGCCATAGTAGCGCTTTCCAGGATAGCCCTCGGCGTACTTGTTGGTGAAAATGGAGCCCTGGGCCTCAAGCACCGCCTCGCTGACAATGTTCTCGGAGGCAATCAGTTCAAGTTGATTGCTCTGCCTTGCCAACTCCTGGCGAATGGAACAGTACACATCCGGATCACTCTCTTTCAAATACGACACTGCAGTATCCTTCATGGTTATTTATGGGTTGAAAATCACGCTCGCAATATTCGGACAAAATAATCACGGCCGAAAAATTACTCCAGGTAATTCCGGCCGCGCAATAAAAAACCGTGCATGGGGTCCGCAACAGGCAGACCCTTTTTCTAGAACATGTCAATCCGCCGCTGATGCCTGCCCCCGGCAAATTCCGTGCTGACCCAGACCCGGACTATTTCCACAGCCAAGCCGGGACCGATAACCCTGGCGCCAAGACAGAGCACGTTAGCGTCATTATGCTCCCTGCTCATCCGGGCAGTAAACAGCTCATTGCCCAGGGCCGCCCGAATCCCTTCGAAACGATTAGCCGCCATGGACATCCCCACTCCAGTGCCGCAGATCAAAATCCCGCGCTCACAACTACCGTTCTGCACCTGAAGGCAGACCGCCTTGGCAAAATCAGGGTAATCGACAGACTCGGTGGAAAAACAGCCTTTGTCATCCACCGTATGCCCCATCTCCTGAAGAAGCGAGACGATCTCGGCCTTGAGGCTGATGCCCCCATGATCACAACCAATGGCAATCTTCACGATTTCGCCTCGTATTGTTTCATGATCAAAACCGCATTGGTCCCGCCGAAGCCAAAGGAATTGGACATGGCGGCCCGGATCTTCATCTTGCGGGCCTGATTGGGGACATAATCCAGATCGCACTCAGGACTGGGGTTTTCCAGATTCATGGTTGGCGGGGCAATCTGGTGCTTGATGGACAGGGCGGTAAAGACCGCTTCGATGCCCCCTGCTCCGCCCAGCATATGTCCGGTCATGGACTTTGTCGAACTGATGGCCAGCCTGTGCGCCTGATCGCCAAAAGCCGTTTTAATCGCCCGGGTTTCCACCACATCGTTCAACGGGGTCGAGGTGCCGTGGGCATTGATATAGTCAACATCTTCCGGGCTCATGCCCGCATCCTTCAAGGCCATCTGCATGCAGCGGGAAGCGCCGTTGCCATCTTCAGGAGGGGCGGCCATGTGGTAGCCATCGCTGCTCAGGCCGTACCCGGCAACCTCGGCATAAATCTTGGCGCCACGGGCCAGGGCATGCTCCAACTCTTCGAGAATGAGCACTCCTGCTCCTTCGGAAATAATAAAACCGTCACGGTCCCGGTCAAAGGGGCGGGAGGCTTTTTCCGGCTGGTCATTGCGGGTGGACAGGGCCTTCATCGCATGAAAACCGCCAACCGCCAGAGGACAGATCACCGATTCGCTGCCGCCGGTAATGGCCACATCGCATTCATCGTTGACGATGGAGCGAAAAGCCTCGCCCACCGCATGGGTTCCTGCGGCACATGCGGTGGTGAGGGACAGATTCGGTCCCTTGGTGCCGTAGATAATGGAAATCTGCCCGGCACCCATATTGGGGATAACCATGGGAATAAAAAAGGGCGTGATCCGTTTGGTTCCTTTTTCCAGGGTCACCTGATGGTATTTTTCTATGGTGGGCAGGCCGCCAAGCCCGCAGCCCATGATGCTGGCGACCCGGGGGGCGTTTTCCTCGGTAATCGGCAAAGCAGCATCTTTCAATGCTTCTCCGGCTGCGGCAACAGCATACTGCACAAAAAGATCGAGGTGCTTGGCGACTTTCTTGTCAATATGGTCTTCAACCTGAAAGTCCTTGACCTCGGCGGCGATATTGACCCCGACCTCGCTGGCGTCAAACCGGGTGATCGGGCCAATGCCGCTCTTGCCTGCGCACAGTGCGCTCCAGGTTTTCTCCACGCCTGTTCCCAGGGGTGTAACCAGTCCAACTCCTGTGACCACTACTCTTCTGCCCACGTTGATCCTCGCAATCTGTTTGCAGAGAAAGAAAGGCCCTGGCGGGTTACAATCCCACCAAGGTCAGTCCTCAGTTGTTCATGCCAGATGCCTGCTGCCGAAAAGAAACGTTCGGATCAACCCGCAACCTTGTTGATATGGTCAATGGCGTTCTGCACAGTGGTGATCTTTTCTGCAACATCATCGGCAATCTCAATATCGAAAGCCTCTTCCATGGCCATGATCAGCTCAACCAGGTCAAGGGAGTCAGCGCCCAGATCATCAATAAAAGAAGCTCCCGGCACAACCTTGTCTTTGTCAACACTCAGCTGCTCGGCAATGATATCAATGAGTTTTTCCTGTACAGACATGATCTTTTCTCCTTGCTTGTTTAGGTGCCGTTAAAAAACAACCTGGCTTTCTTGACCATTTAGTTACGGCACCTTATGCCGTTCGCTGGATCATAATTATTCAAGTTATTTTTTAACAACGGCTTACGGTAACATCTTACCAACATTTTGCTCTTACAATTATATATCACATAAACATGCCGCCATTGACATGGATAAACTGTCCTGTCACATAGCGCGCATCGTCAGACGCCAGATAGGCAACAGCCCCGGCAATATCCTCGGCTTCGCCCAGAACCCCCATGGGGATCTCGTTCTTAATCGTATTGGTGACTTCTTCGGAAAGATCCTTGGTCATGTCGGTGACAATGTAGCCTGGGGCCACCCCGTTCACCGTGATCCCTCGGGAAGCAAGCTCTTTGGCCACGGACTTGGTGAAACCGATAATCCCTGCCTTGGCGGCAGCGTAATTGGCCTGTCCGGCGTTTCCGGCAAAGCCAATCACCGAGGTGATGTTGATAATCCTCCCCCAGCGCTGCTTCATCATGGCCCGGCTCACCGCCTTGGTGCAGAGGAACACGCCCTTGAGGTTGGTATTGAGCACCTCGTCCCACTGCTCGTCCTTCATCTTCATAAGCAGGCCGTCACGGGTGATCCCGGCGTTGTTCACCAGGATATCCACCCGGCCATGTGCATCGAGAATCTTCTTGAAAGCCGTTTCAATCTCCTCGGAAGCCGCGACATTAAACTGGAGGGGTTCGGCCTTGCCGCCCGCGCTCCGGATGCTTTGCACCGTCTCTTCGGCGGCTGCGGGGTTGCTCACATAGTTGACAATGACCGTAGCGCCCAAAGCTGCCAAGCGCAGGCAGATAGCCCGACCAATGCCCCTGCTGCCCCCTGTTACTACGGCAACTTTTCCGCTCAAACTCATGAACGCTTCCCTTCCTTAAATTTCTCAATAAGCTTGGGTACGATTTCGAAGACATCACCGACAATTCCGTAGGTGGCCACGTCAAAAATCGGGGCATCGGCATCACGGTTGATGGCGATAATGGTGTCCGCAGACTGCATCCCGACCAGATGTTGGATAGCGCCGGAAATTCCGCAGGCAATGTATATCTTGGGGGCCACGGTCTTGCCGGTCTGGCCAACCTGGTGGGGATAGGGAATCCAGCCGCTGTCCACCGCAGCCCGGGAGGCGGCAACCGCACCGCCCAGCACATCGGCCAATTCGCGGATCATGGCAAAACCCTTCTCGTTTTCCAGGCCCCGGCCGCCAGCCACGACAATATCGGCCTCGGAGAGGTTCACCCGGTCGAGATCTTCAACCACCGACTCAAGCACCTTGACGCGGGGCTTAAGCTTGGCCGGGTCCAAATTCACTTTAATGATTTCCCCTTTGCGCCCCGGATCCCTGGCAAGGGGCTTCATCACCAATGGGCGCACCGTGGAGATCTGTGGGCGGGTATGGGGGCAGACAATGGTGGCCATGATGTTGCCGCCAAAGGCCGGACGGGTCTGGAGCAACGCGCCATCTTCATCGCGGATCGCCAGGTCCGTGCAGTCGGCGGTGAGGCCTGTGCCAAGAGTAGTGGCAACCCGGGGGATAAAAGATCTGCCGATGGCAGTAGCCCCTGCAAGAATAATCTCGGGCTTGTGTTTCTTGGCCAGCGCACTCAAGGCGTTGCCATACGCGTCATCGGTAAAGGAGGCCAGAGCCGGATCATCGACAACAAACACCTTGTCGGCGCCGTGGGCGACAAGCTCTTCGGCCATGCCCTCGATTTTGAAACCCAAAAGAACTGCGGAAAGAGGCACCCCTCTTTTGTCGGCCAGCTTTCGCCCGGCCCCGAGCAGTTCCAAAGCAACAGGGGCAATTCTGCCATGCCGACATTCCGCATAGACCCAAACCCCGGACCAGTCAGCCAGGTTGCCCTGAGTTGCCTTCTCCTCCCGCTCGATGGAAAGGGCGCCGACCTCGCAGACATCCACGCAACTGCCGCACAGGGTACAGGTCTCACCGACCACGGCATATCCGCCTTCAACCTTGATGGCTCCGAAGGTACAGGTACTTTCACAGACACCGCAACCAATACAGGCTTCTATATCAATCTGTAACATGGAGAGTTCCGTTCGTCTAAGCCGTCGTTTAAAATAACCTTAACATTACAAGGTCGGCATCCCGGCATAAGGAGCCGTAACGAAATGATCAAAAATCGAGTAGTTATTTCGTAACGGCCCCTAAAGTCTACAGGAGAGGCGACAATTTCTCATACAGCTGGGCAACCTGTTCACTGGCTGTACCGACAAGCATGGCCCGCTCCCCTCTCAGTTCCGGCGAGAAGACCTTGACCACCTGAGTGGTGGAGCCTTTGAGACCCAACTGCTCCGGGTCTGCCTCGATATCCGCCGCAGTCAGCTTGGTGATATCGATTTTTTTCGCCTTCATCTTCCCCTTGAGGGAAGGAATCCTGGGCTCATTGATCTCTTTGACCACGGTGAACAGCGCGGGCAACGGCACCTCCACCAGGTCGTAGCCGTCGTCCATCAAACGCTCCGCCCGAATGGTATTGGCGGTGCAGTCATTGATCTTGCGCACATAGGCGACAAATGGGATATCAAGCCGCTCTGCCAGGCCGGGACCCACTTGGGCGGTATCCCCGTCAATGGCCTGCTTGCCGCAGAGGATAAGATCGAAATCATCGATCTTTTTAATAGCCATGGACAGGGTATAAGTGGTCGCCCAAGTGTCCGCCCCGGCAAAAGCACGATCCGAGACAAGCACCGCCTCGTCCGCCCCACAGGACACGGCCTCGCGCAGCATCTCCTCTGCCTGGGGAGGTCCCATGCTGAGCACGGTTACTGTGCCGCCGTGCTGCTCTTTCAGGCGAACCGCCTCCTCAAGGGCATGCCGGTCGTACGGATTCATAATGGCTTGCACCCCTTCCCTGGACAGGGTGTTCGTCTTGGGGTCCAGGCGGACATCCTTGGCGTCCGGGACCTGCTTTACGCAAACAATAATCTTCATTAGGACCTCATATACTCCTTGTTGAGTTCCTGACCAATAACATTACGCTGAATCTGGTTGGTGCCTTCGTATATCTGAAGAATCTTGGCATCCCGCATCATTTTCTCCACCGGGTAATCACGCATATAGCCATAACCGGCAAGAACCTGTACCGCATCGGTGGCAACCTTCATCGCCATGTCAGTGGCGAACACCTTGCACATGGAGGAGGCTTTGGACATGTCATTTTTATGGGCGTCGATGTGCTTGGCAGCAGAATATACCAAAGCACGACCTGCCTCGACCTGAATGGCCATATCGGCCAAAATATGCTGCACCGCCTGAAAGGAAATAATGGGCTTGCCGAACTGGACGCGCTGCTTGGCATAGGTCACTGCCTCGTCCAAAGCGCCCTGCCCCAGACCAACACCGAGGATAGCGATACCCGGGCGGGACTGATCCAAGGTCTTCATTACAGTGATAAAGCCCATGCCGATCCGACCGATGACCCTGTCTTTAGGAATACGGCAATCCTTAAAGATCAGCTCACGGGTGGAAGAGCAACGGATACCCAGTTTCTTTTCCTTGACCCCGTACGAAAAACCAGGGTCGGTATCCTCGACCACAAACATGGTGGCGCCGCGAGGTCCCTTGCTTTTGTCGGTGATGGCGATAACCGTATAGATCTGGGCTTCACCGGCATTTGTAATCCACTGCTTGGTGCCGTTGAGAACCCATTCGTCGCCATCGAGAACGGCGGTAGTCTGGATGCCGGAGGCATCACTGCCCGCATTGGCTTCTGTCAGGGCAAAGGCCGCCAGCTTCTCACCGCCGGCGATAAGAGGCATATATTTCTGTTTCAGCTCTTCGCTGCCGGAAATAAGAATCGGGTAGGCGCCTAAGGCGCTGGCGGCAAAGGCGGTGGCCACTCCGGTACAGCCGCGGGCAAACTGCTCAAGAGCAAGGACAATCTCAAAACATCCCCCTCCCAGACCACCGTATTCTTCAGGGATATAGAGGCCATAGAGATCGGCCTTGGCAATAGCGGTTAAAATATCACGGGGATAATCTTCGGTCTCATCCAATTCCGACCTTTGCGGAACAATCATTTCATCGGTAATCTGCCGAGCAACATCAACGATCATCTGTTGCTCTTCGCTCAAGAAATAATCCACTGTGCCCCCTTGTCGCTCTATTACTTTGATATACGGTTGGGTAATACCATGGCAAATAGCCTTACCACCTGACCAAGGCAGCGCCCCAGGTAAAGCCGCCGCCAAAAGTGCAGATGAGAAGCAGATCCCCCTGCTGCAATCGGCCTTCCCGGTTCGCTTCGTCCATGGCAATCGGCACGGTCGCCGCCGATGTATTACCATATTTATGCACATTAATATAGATTTTTTCGAGCGGCACACTGAGGTGATCGGCCAGGTTTTTCAGGATGCGGATATTGGCCTGATGGGGCACGATGAGGGAAATGTCAGCGATGGACAGATCTTCTTTTTCAAGAACAGCGGTGATGGCGTCCGCCATGGCTCGGACCGCGTAACGAAAAACATCCTTCCCCACCATTTTAATGAAAGGCCCATCGCTTATCTGGGAACAAAGATCTGGATTCAGACTGGGAGCGCTGTCCATATGGAGCAGTTCCCACAAACGGCCATCCGCATAGAGTTGAGTCGCTAGAATTCCCCGGCCCTGATCGTTGCCCGTCATCACGCAGGCCCCGGCGCCATCGCCAAAAAGAACACAGGTATTACGGTCCTGCCAGTTGGTACGGGAAGAAAGATTCTCCGCACCGATCACCAGAATTTTCATATCCGGGTTGTGGCGAATATATTTGTCGGCAAGGTCAAGGCCGTAAAGAAAGCCGGAACAAGCGGCGTTGATATCAAAGGCAAAAGCGTTGACGGCCTCCAGCTCCTTCTGCACAAGACAGGCGCAGGACGGCATAGCTTTTTCACAGGAAATCGTCCCGACGACGATCATGTCAACCTCCGCCGGGGTTACCCCTGCCAGGTCCAGGGCACGACGGGCTGCGACACTTGCCAGCTTGGAAGTTTCCTCTCCAGCCTGGGCTATGTGCCTGGTCTTGATGCCTGTCCGAGTGGTAATCCACTCATCGGAGGTATCAACCATCTTTTCCAGATCCTCGTTGGTAAGGATCCTTTTAGGCAGGCAGGAACCTGTCCCGAGAATAACCGCACGGCTCATGGGATTACTCCGGCAACAGCGGCTTTCTCCAGCGGGGTGTCAATTTGTTGCACAAGGAGATGATCCAGAGAAAAAAGCTCGAGAATTCGATCATTGACCTTATTGCGGGCCATTTCGGAGGCAACCCGGATGGCATTTTTTATTGCCACGGCACTTGAACGCCCATGACAAATAATGGCGTTGCCTCGTATACCGAGCAAAGGGGCTCCCCCATACTCAGCATAATCAACCCGTTTTTTAAAGGAAACAAAGGCATCCCTGGCAAGCAGGTAGCCAATTTTTGCCTTAAAACTCTTTGAAATCTCCTCCCCCAGCATACCCATGACTGCCTCGGCCAACCCTTCGCTGAGTTTCAAACAGACATTGCCGACAAATCCGTCGCAGACCATGACGTCGACATCTCCCTGAAAGGTATCCCGGCCTTCGACATTCCCGATATAATTCAAGGAACTCTGGTGAAAAAGTTCGTGGGATTTTTTTACCAAGACATTACCCTTCCCCCCCTCTTCGCCGATACTGAGCAGGCCTACACGGGGTCGATCCAGGCCAAAAAGTATCTGCGAAAAAGCGGTGGCCATGACCCCGAATTGAAAGAGATGTTCAGGGCGACAATCAACGTTTGCGCCCACATCCATCATCACCACAGGCCCTTTCAAAGTGGGGAAAATGCCCACGATTCCAGGTCGGGATACATGCTCCAAACGGCCAAGCAATTTGAGGGCTGCGGCCAATGTCGCCCCGGAATTACCGGCGCTGACAACCGCGTCAACCCCGCCCTCTTTGTGGAGAGCAAAAGCCTTCATGATGGAGGAGTCTTTTTTTCTGCGGACGGCATCAAAGGGAGATTCATCCATGCCAACAACCTGGGAAGCATGCACCAGATGAATTCGGGAAGAAGGACTGCCATGGGTTGCCAAAATGGCCCCGAGCCGGGCCTGATCACCAATCAGACTGATCTCAAGATCAAAGTCGCGCGCAGCCATGATTGCCCCGGAAACCAGTTCTTCCGGGCCTCGATCCCCGCCCATGGCATCCAAGGCAATATGCAACGCCATGGCGTAACTCGATTACTCTGCGGTCAATTTGACAACAGTACGGCCCTTGTATGACCCGCAGCCAGGACAAAGACGATGCGGCAGCTTCGGCTCGCCACACTCGGAGCAGGTGGAAACAGTTACGCCACACAGAGCATCGTGAGAACGACGTATTCTGGTACGAGTATGGGAATGTCTTCTTTTCGGTAAGGCCATTACTTTTCCTCCAAATGGAAAGATCTCGGTTACAGCTTGTTGTCTGTAACGGGTTTCTCAAAAAAACTCAACAGGTTCAGCACAAATAACACGTTTTTTTACTCTGCGATATCAATAAACCACGGGATGAGCAGGCACGTTCTGCCAAAGATCGCGGCGAAAAATCAACTACTGGCCCTTCAATTTTTCCAAAACATTGAAGGGGGACCCCCCTGCCCTTCTGGCACAATCACACGGACAACGACTCAGGTTCGCCCCGCACTCCGAACACAGCCCCTGACACTTGTCGCTGCAGAGTCTTTTCACTGGTAAACCAAGATACACCTGCTGCGCAAGCACGGAAAAAACATCCACGATCGGCTCCGCAAGATAAACAACATCCAACTCACTGCCCTTGCAAAAATATTCCGAAGCAAGACCCGCCTTTTCCTCCTTGGCAAGCACTTCAAAAATAATCTCAAACTCTTCGGCCAAGGCATGGACAAAAGACTCAAGACAGCGATCGCATTCAAGAACAACGGAAAGACGCATGGTGCCAGCAAGCAGAACCCGCCCACCCTCTTTTCTCAGAGAAACGGTACACTCCCCCCCCGACCCTTGGCAGACGATCTCATGACCAGGAACCCAAGAATCATCGTCAACACTAAAAAAAAGGCCGCCTGCCGGTATTTCGTCCCACTTGATCCGCACACATCACCTGTTCACAATACAAAAAATGGAACGGATCAATATAAATAAACACGGCGCGTTGTCAAGCGAATTCAGCGTCAGACCGTTTTTCTCTTTGTTGGCGCACACGCTCAATGGGGGGGGGAATCTTCGACAAGCAAGGGAGGGATCATGATTTGGACAAAAAAACAAGGTTACAAAAAATTACAACAACCGGGAGAGACGGTCGCTCGCCTTGCTCAGGCGATGACCAAGCACATGAATAATCCGTCGGAGAAATTTCAAGCCGAGAGCAGGCGCCTGCCTCAGCATCAATTCCATATTTTCCTGAGAGAGGACAAGGAGATGACTCTTTTCCGTGGCAACAACGGTGGCGTGCCGATGCCCCCCGTCAACAACGGAAATCTCACCGACCAAGCTTCCCCGTTCAAACACGGCAACCAGGATGGGTTTACCGGGGAATATCCCCTCCATCTTGACGGCAAGTTTCCCCTTGACCAGAAACCCCATAAAATCACCGGGATCTCCGTTTTTCATCACAATTTCCGCAGATTGCCACTCTCGGAACTCAAGATAGGCACACAGCTGGCCCATCTCTTCTGTGGATAAAAAAGAAAATATATCTTTCAACTCTTCGGGCCTGTATCTCCCAAAAAGCTTTTCTTCAACGGTAATCATTTGCGCTTATTCAGCAGCCCCCTTACTGACCTTCTCTTCAAGTCTGGCAATAAGTCCGGCAAAATCTTCTTTACTCAGAACGCTGGCAAACTGGGTCCGGTAATTATTCACCAGACTCACTCCCTCCACTTCCACATCATAAACCATCCAGTGGTCATCGTTGTTTTTGAGCATATAATTGACCGGGGTTTCCACATTCTTGCGGACCAAATCACTATAAACGATGGCCTTGCTCCCCTGTAAGGCTGCTTTCTTAAAGACAACTTTCTCCCCTGAGTAAGTATCTATTTTGGCTATATATGTGTTCTCCAGTAGTTTCTTAAACAAGGAGACAAATCGATCCTGCTCCTGAGGACTTCTATCCTTCCAGTGCCTAGCCAACGCACGCATGGCCATCTCTCGAAAATCGAACTTTTTTTCGACGATAGCTACCACACGATTTTTCCTCTCGGCCTTGCGTGACGGCCCAGCGAGTTTCTCATCCTGAAGGATCGAAATAATTTCGTCAACTGCATCCTTTATGAAAACAACAGGATCAGTTGCCGCAGCGCGGGAAGTACCCTGATACAAAACAGAGACAGCGATTACCAGAATAATTACCGGAAGAAACTTCAGATACCATTTATTACTGTTTTTCATTTTCGCCCCTACAATCCTTCCTTGGGTTACTAAAATTATTGGACAACCCTGGCTTCGCTGAATCCAGCGGCACAGAGTCTTTGCTCCTCTTGTTTGGCGATCTCAAACTTATGTCCCACTGGAACCTGCAGGGCATAAAAGTTATAGCCTCCCCGGTCATACACCTTGACAACCGCCTCTGTATCCATGGCAAACAATTTTTGGCGCATAGCCAGAACCTGTTCTGCGTCCACCGAGGTTCCAACCTGGACAAAAAAATCGTCAACCAAGACTGGCGCGGAGTCCAATTCTGGAGAAACCGGCTCAGACATATTCTGGACGTATATTTTTCCAATCCTGTCAGATGAAGAAATGTACACAGAGTCACTACCCACGGCAATATCACGTATTTTCTTTTGCCGATACTGACGATATGCATCGCGCAAGGACACATAGGGATCGATGGCGGACTCCTTGAAATCTTCGTAATCCCCCAGCGTAAGGGAGGTGTTGTTTACTTCCTTGCCAGCCTCTACAGCCACCCCCGCACCAGCGTCAGACATGGCAAGATAGGACACAGGGCTCAAGAAAAAATCCCCTGCCAGACCAATGGTATCACGCACATTCGACGGTCCAAAGAAAGGCCAACAGATATAGATGCCTTCTCCAAGTCCATACACCCCCAAAGTTTGCCCCAGATCCTCATCCTTGGGGGACAGGCCAAACTCGTTTTTGGCAGGATCGGCCAGACCGGCAATACCTAGAGTGGAGTTAATAACAAAACGAGCGGTTTCAACCCCACTGTCCGCAACTTTTCCCTGCAGGAAATTGTTCACAATCCGAACCGGCGCCAGAAGATTTTTCAAAAAGCTCCGCACACACATGCGCACGTCTTCGGCAATAAAATAGGCATATCCCTGGGATGCTGGCTTGACCACCCAAAAATAAAGCTTGTCGTTAAAATGATAGAAGGCTCGATTGACCGGCTCCAGCGGATCCGAGACCAGGCCAATGTCCTGCTCTTCCCCGAAGGCCGGTTCATTATCAACCGTAACGCCCTGCCCCAGAACCACGGTCATCGATCCCAACCAGATTGCCAGGCAGCAGAAACATATTCTGCATAGTTGTGAAAAAAAGCTGTCACGATTTTTCATGGTCGTCCTCTGTAACCCAATTTGCTAAAAGCAGGAGAGCTTGTTGTCGCCAAGCGAAGCTGAACAGGACTCGCGAGCAGGATGCTACCTAAAAAGCATACCTTAATTATGTATGCCAGATATGCCGTTTTTTTTAAAGAAATTAAAAAAATAACCCGATCACGGTCGAAGACACGCGGATCATCAGACCTTACCGAAAATGTATTTACTCACCAATTCCTCAAGATCAACCGCAGATTCTGTTTCAGAAATAACTCCACCGTCAACCAACAACTCCTCCGATCCACCCTGGGAAATTTTGATATATTTATCCCCGATAATCCCCTGGGTTTTAATTGAGGCGATTGCATCATCGGTAAGCTTTACCCCGTTATTGATCTGAAGCTGTACTTGGGCCTGATCATTTTCACCCAACGAGATATTGCTTACTTTGCCGACATTGACCCCGGCCATTTCAATAAGGGCTCCGCGCTTAAGACCTGAAACATTGCCAAAATTCGCCCGAACAGAATATGTCTTCTCCATGGCAAACACTGAAAACTCGCCCAGTTGCAAAGACATATAAACAAAAGCTAGAAAGCCAACCAGAACAAAGAGCCCGACAATCGCATCAAAATTTATCTTCTTCATACTCTTTATTCCATCTCCCTGCTTAAATAAATCTTCCCCATAGTACTCTGTACAAAGGCCTGAATTTCAGGAAGTTCACTCTGTTGAATATCTTCAGGGCTGGCAAATGTGCTGAACTTCCCCTTATTGACCAAGATAACCTGATCAGCCAAATTGAAGATTTTAGGAATATCGTGACTGACTATAATTGACGTATATCCGAATTTCTTCTGGGTCTCCAGAAAAAGTTTATAAATCTCCAGGGATTTCTCAGGATCAAGGCCCGTGGTCGGCTCATCAAAAAGCATTATTTCCGGCTGCAACATCAAGGCCCTGGCAAGCCCCACTCTTTTTCTCATGCCACCGCTCAATTGGGCCGGATATTTGTCCTCATGCCCCGTGAGGCCGAGTTGTGCCAGAGTGTCAAGCACTCGCGACCGAATCTCCTCGCTCCCTAATCTTGTCCGCTCTTCAAGGGGTAAAGCCACATTGGCAAAAACACTCAAGGAATCCAGAAGCGCAGACCCCTGGAAAAGCACCCCAAATTTTGTCCGAATCCCATTCAACGCCTTGCCACGCATTCTGGAAATATCTTGCCCCCCCACCAGAATCTGCCCGGAATCCGGACGCAAAAGCCCGAGAATAAGCTTCATGGTCACACTTTTTCCCTGGCCACTCGGTCCGGCTATAACCGTGGTCTTGCCGGAATTGATTGTCAAGTTGACCCTGTCAAGAATGGTCTGCTGGCCAAAGGATTTTACGACATCTTTGAACTGAATAACAGCCTGACTCATAACAGTATCGCCGTAAGCAAATAATCCCAGATAAGAATCGCGACTGAAGAAAGAACAACCGCCTGCGTGGTCACCTTGCTCACGCCCTCTGCGCCAAAACCGGCCCCTCGGATAACGTGAACAAAATACCCTCGCCCCGCACATACCCAAACGATCACCAGGGCAAAAACAAAAGATTTTATGATGCCCATGTTTATATCCTGATTCACAACACTCTGCTCCATGCCAGACCAATACGCCCCGGGATTGACCCCCAGCAAGCCGCACCCGGCCAGATACCCGCCGAAGATGCCAACAACATTAAAATAAATGGTAAGAATCGGAACCGATATGAGCGTGGCAAGAAACTTTGGCGTGATGAGATAACGGAAAGGATCGATGGCCATACATTCCAAGGCGTCAAGCTGCTCGGTATTGCGCATGATCCCGATTTCGGCGCACATGGCCGACCCGGCACGCCCGGTAACCATCAGGGCCGTCAAAACCGGGCCAAGCTCTCGAAGCAAAGACAGGGAAACCGCCGATCCCAATGCCCCTTCTGAGCCGAATTTACGTAAGGTATAATATCCCTGTAAACCAAGGACCATCCCGGTGAAACCTGCGACAAAAAATATAACCCAAAAAGAATTGGCGCCGATTAGGCGGACCTGGCGAATCGTGGCGGAAAATCGAAACGGTCTTTTAAAAACGCCGCCAAGACCAAAAACCAGAAACGCCCCCATGCGACCCAAATCTTCCAGGAGCCATATGGTATTGCTTCCAATTTTTTCCAGGTAACGGATCATAGGTCCCTCGTGCATAGGTTTGCGCAACAATACGTTCCACAACAAACCATTATGGCAAACTCCTTACTTTAGCCGATTATTCAGCTTCCACCATCACATAAACATCAATGTTACTCATGGGACACAGGCGGTGTCAAGCAATTGCTCCATGAAAAACAGAAAATCGGGACAACAGATTAAAAAAAAAGGGATTAGCTATAATGGCTAATCCCTTGATTCTTTTTTTATGGCGGAGTGGACGGGGCTCGAACCCGCGACCCCCGGCGTGACAGGCCGGTATTCTAACCAACTGAACTACCACTCCTCTTGTGGTGGGCGAAACAGGGATCGAACCTGTGACCCTCGGCTTGTAAGGCCGATGCTCTCCCAGCTGAGCTATTCGCCCCACATGAAGTGTGGCAAGATATACTCTTGCCACCCCTAATCCGTCAAGCAAAAAACTTACCGCATTCCAAAAATAAAAGCTACAGACTGTGCTGATTTCTTCTCCCGCCTGAAGGCAAAGACACCCCTCTCTTAATGAGCCACATTGCTTGAAGGAAGCACACCTTCCACGCCAAAGTCGCCAAAGGGGATATCCTTGAAAAGAACCTCTCCCTCTTGGAGCACCAAGGCCTTAGCAAGCACTTCGTCCACATGCTCAACCAGTTCCACGGTGAGCCCCTTGAGGATTTTTGCCGGTATTTCGTTGAGATCCGCTTCATTCTCCCGAGGAATCAGAACATGCTTGATGTTTCCCCGTCGTGCGGCAAGGAGTTTTTCGGTGAGTCCCCCAATGGGCAAGATTCTGCCGCGCAGGGTAATTTCGCCGGTCATGGCGATATCCCGCCGGACCGGGAGCTTGAGCAAGGCGGAAACCATCGAGGTCGCCATGGTAATCCCGGCAGATGGCCCGTCCTTGGGAATAGCCCCTTCCGGCACATGGATATGGATGTCAAGCTTCTGATAAAAATCGGGCAACAGGCCAAGCTGCAAGGCCCGGGTCCGCACATAGCTCAAAGCCGCCTGGGCGGACTCCTGCATAACGTCGCCTAGCTTTCCGGTAACGGTCAGGTTCCCTTTTCCAGGCATCAGGGCCGTTTCGATCTGTAGCAACTCGCCTCCCACCTCGGTCCAGGCCAGACCGGTGGTAAGCCCCACCTTATCGCGTTCCTCGGCCAGTCCAAAACGGTATCTGACCCCGCCCAGATACTTGGCAATAGCCGCATCGTTCAGCCGATATCGCTTGTCCGTCTTTTTCTTTTGCCGGTCCCGGGCCACCTTGCGACAGACCGAGGCAATGCTACGCTCAAGATTCCGCACCCCTGCCTCCCGGGTGTATCTCCGGATAATCTCAAGAATCGCTCCATCGTTGAAGGTGATATCCTCCCGCCCGAAGCCGTTGGCCTCCAGTTGTTTCGGCACCAAAAAACCCTGGGCGATGTTCAGCTTATCCTCTTCCGTATACCCATTGAGCTTGATTATCTCCATCCGATCCTGAAGCGGCGCAGGGATTGCGTGCAAATTGTTGGCGGTGGTCACGAAAAAGACCCCGGACAGGTCATAGTCGAGATCAAGATAATGATCGTTAAAAGCAACATTCTGTTCCGGGTCCAGCACCTCCAGCAGGGCGGAAGAAGGATCCCCCCGAAAATCCAAGCTCATCTTATCCACCTCGTCAAGGCAGATAACCGGATTCACAACCTTCGCCTTTTGCATGGACTGAATAATCTTACCCGGCAAGGCCCCGATATAGGTGCGCCGATGCCCTCTGATCTCAGCTTCGTCACGAACCCCGCCGAGAGAGAGGCGGACAAACTTGCGCCCCATGGCGCGGGCTAAAGACTTGCACAATGAGGTCTTCCCAACTCCGGGCGGGCCAACCAGACAGAGAATCGGCCCCTTGATTTTCTCAACCTGGGCCTGCACGGCAAGATATTCAAGGATCCGCTCCTTGGGCTTCAAAAGGCCATGATGATCCTGGGCCAGAATTTCCTCGGCCGCAAGGATATCGATCTTCTCTTCGGTTTTTTCCCGCCAGGGCAGACTGAGGATGCAGTCGATATAATTGCGGACCACCGTGGCCTCAGCCGACATGGCAGGCATCATCTTCAACTTCTTGAATTCCTGCTCCAGCTTGACGCGAGCCGCCTCAGGGAGGTTTTTCTCCTGTATCGCCTTATCCAGCACCTCAAGCTCGGAAGAAGCGTCCTCTACGCCCCCCATCTCTTTCTGGATGGCGCGAAGTTGCTCCGCAAGAAAATAATCCTTCTGGGTCTTATCCATTTTCTTCTTGACCCTGACTCGAATAATCTCCTCAAGCTCGGCGATCTCAATTTCCTTATGGATAAGGGACAACACCTGTTCCAGCCGCGCAACAACCGAGAAATTAGCGAGAATTCCCTGCTTTTCCTGCACATTCAGGGGCAGATGCGCGGCAAGGACATCCACAAATTTTGCGGGCCTCTCAATGCGGGCCAAGGATTTGATAACCTCGGTCGGCACCTTTTTGTTGTATTTGACATACTCCTTGAAGCTTGTCTGAATTTCCCTTACATAGGCGGTTGCTTCCAGGCCACCCTCGTCCTCGGTCTCCTCGCCTGCAAGCTGCACAACAAAATAGTCGGGATTAGACAGATGCTTTATGATCCTGCCCCTTCTTTTGCCTTCAATCAGAGCCTTGATCGTGCCATCGGGCAAACGAAGCAGCTGCATGACTGTAGCCACGGTTCCCACCGCATGCACGCTCTCCTCGGTGGGATCGTCCTCGGCTGCATCCTTCTGCGTTACCAGAAAAATCTCGGAACGCTTGGCCATCGCCTCTTCAAGGGCCTTTATGGAACGCTCCCGGCCAACCACCAACGGCGCCACCATATAAGGGAAGATCACGATATCCCGCAAGGGCATCATCGGATAGGTAACTTCCTGTTCAGGATCAAGCTCAGCCATAATATTCAATGCAACCTTGAAGGACTAGCCATTGTAATCAAATAAGATGCCTGTTATCTGGCAAAAACGGCATAAAGAGCCGTAAAGAAACGGCCAGAATTGTAGACGTTATTTTGTAACGGCTCCCAAACAAATTTCTCGCCGACTCATGCGCTTTTCTTTGTTTCCGCTTCGTTATCGTACAAAATCACCGGATAATCTCCGTTCAGCACCACCTGCTCGCTAATCACGCATTCCCGCACGTTTTCCTTGGAAGGCAATTCGTACATGATATCAAGCATTGCCTGCTCCATGACCGTTCTCAAGCCCCGAGCACCGGATTTTCTCTTGATCGCCTGCTGGGCAATGGCCTTGAGCGCGCCCTCGGTGAAGCGCAACCGGATATTGTCAAAGGCAAAAAGACGTTCATACTGCTTGGTCAACGCGTTTTTCGGCATCCGCAAAACGCGAACCATATCCTCCTCATCCAGTTCCTCCATGGTCGCCACCACCGGCAGACGACCAACCAACTCCGGAATCAAGCCAAAACGCAGCAGGTCTTCCGCCTGCACCTGGGCAAGGATGTCTCCCACCGTCTTTTTCGGCTTGCCGACAACCTTGGCACCAAAACCCATGGATTTGGTGCCGGTTCGTTGTTTGATCACGCCATCAAGCCCGACAAAGGCTCCTCCACAAATAAACAGAATATTGGTGGTATCAATTTTAATATATTCCTGCTGCGGATGCTTGCGCCCGCCCTTGGGGGGAACACTGGCCACAGTCCCCTCGATGATCTTCAGCAGGGCCTGCTGCACCCCTTCGCCGGAGACATCACGGGTAATGGAAGCGCTGTCTGATTTCCGGGCGATCTTATCGATTTCATCGATATAGATGATGCCGCGACTGGCCCGCTGGATATCGTGATCCGCAGCCTGGAGCAGATTGACCAGGATGTTCTCCACATCTTCGCCAACATAACCCGCTTCGGTCAGGGTGGTGGCGTCGGCCATGGCAAAGGGAACATTGAGAATCTTCGCCAGGGTTTGCGCCAGAAGTGTCTTTCCACAGCCGGTCGGGCCGACCAGCAGGATATTGCTTTTTTGCAATTCGACCTCGCTACCGTCGTTACTTCCCTGGGCCTCTATGCGCTTATAATGATTGTGTACCGCAACCGCGAGAACCTTCTTGGCCTTTTCCTGACCAATCACATGCTCATCAAGATGGGCCTTGATGTCATAAGGCTTAAGGGTCGAAGCCTCCATCTGCGATTCCAGCGCCTGCTGCCGGTCCTCAGTGACGATTTCATTGCACAGGTCTATACACTCGTTGCAGATATACACCGTCGGCCCGGCGATCAGCTTCTTGACCTCATCCTGACTTTTGCCGCAAAAGGAACAGGTTACTTCCACTTCGCCATTATGATCTTTTGCCATGACCACTCTCCTCTTCAGGATTCGTCCGCTTCACCAGCACCTTGTCAATTACGCCATAGGCCTTGGCTTCCTCGGCGCCCATGAAAAAATCCCGGTCTGTGTCAATTTGAATCTTTTTGAGCTTTTGCTTGGTATGATGCGCAAGAATGGTGTTCAGGGACTGGCGCATCCGCAAAATCTCCTTGGCGTGGATATCAATATCTGAGGCCTGCCCCTGGAACCCTCCCATGGGTTGGTGCAGCATAATCCGGGAGTTCGGCAACGCATATCGTTTACCCTCCGTGCCGGCGGCGAGGAGCACCGCACCCATGCTGGCCGCCTGCCCCATGCACAGGGTGACGATATCACACTTCACATAGTGCATTGTATCATAAATGGCCATGCCCGCCGTCACGACTCCCCCAGGAGAGTTGATATAAAAAGTGATATCCTTGTCCGGATCATCGGCTTCCAAAAAAAGGATCTGGGCGATAATTATATTGGCTATATCGTCATTTATGGCCGAACCCAAAAAAATAATCCGTTCTTTCAACAGCCGGGAATAGATATCATAGGCCCGCTCTCCGCGGGGACTCTGCTCAACAACCATGGGGACAAGATTCATAAACATGCTCCTTCAAAGAAGAGTTACTGGGGATCACTCACACCCTGGGCAGCAGCCGGCATGATTTTCATCTTGGCTGCGTCAAGCAGGAAACTTAAGATTTTTTCGTTCAACAGCTCCGCCATAAATGGCAGCAAGTCATCCCTGCTGGAAAAATATTTTTTCACTTCGCTAACGGGCATATTGTACTGTTCGGAAATGCGCTTGAAGCCTCTATCGATGTCTTCGTTTTCCAGCTTGAGCCCTTCCTTTTCCGCAACCTTCTTCAAAAGAAAATCGCCCTTGACCCGTG